>BCSF01000894.1_pt1 | contig 10270 bp, 23 predicted proteins | sample 1016431 | NCBI WGS metagenome assembly BCSF01 (sample SAMD00045685;SAMD00045686;SAMD00045687;SAMD00045688;SAMD00045689;SAMD00045690;SAMD00045691;SAMD00045692;SAMD00045684;SAMD00045690;SAMD00045691;SAMD00045692;SAMD00045684;SAMD00045685;SAMD00045686;SAMD00045687;SAMD00045688;SAMD00045689, study...
CCACAAGGCTCTTGAGACTCACTTGAGCGGTGAGGGCATTATTTTTGAGAACCGCTGGGCGCCGTGGATTGACCCCCTGCTTGATTGCAAATTGTTTCAAGGGGTAGAGGTTATTGCAATTGAGCACCGCCTATGTGATGCCAAGAAATCACTTGGCGGGTCGTTTGATTTCTTACTGAATACGCCTGACGGCATTGTGCTTGGAGACCTCAAGACGGTGAAAACCAAGGCTGCAGGCAAGCGCCGTGAAGCCGCAACGTCACAGTTGGGGGCGTATGTCGCAATGCTTGGCGATAACTACCCTTTTCTGCCCATTGATCAGTGCGTGACTGTTGTGTCTGCCCCTGATGAGTGCCGCGTCTTAAATCAAGACCCAGATGAATGTCTTGGCCATTGGGTCGATACCTGGGATCTTTACAACAAAGGCCTTGAAGACTGGTGAAAATTCGTTAGTGTTGACCCGATAACCTTTTCAGGAAGGTATCGATCGTCCGTTGCCCTGGGAAGCCAGCGGTGAGCCCTGCAGGCGCGTGAGCCGGGGGCAGCTTCCCAACCCTTTTATGAACTGGTCTGAACTGCTGAAGCCTGAAAATGGCGGGCCCGGTGAATCGCCTGGCAGAGAAGAGGCCGTGCAGTACGCGCTTGATGCAATTGCCGAGCGCAAGCGGATTAAGGCTGAGGTTCAGGCATTGAAAGACAAGAAAAAGCGCCGCAGGGGTTGACACCTCTGTTGTGGCATGCCACCTTGGGTGAGCACTGCACTTTGTCAATGCACTCATCTCACAAAACATCTTTTTCAAGAGGCCAAAGAGTTGATTTCGTTCTGATGCGTCCGGGCAAAAAAGGGAAGGGGCAGGTGATTGGTGAAGCGGGTGACATAACTGCAGTTATCTGCGCCAATTCCAATTTTCGGGAGACTGAGCCGGCAATTGCAGGTTTCTTTGACCTTGGGCCCGATTTTTACCGGGGGGTTTGCATAACCGCTGAGATTGCAAATGAAGCGATTCGGGAAGATCTTGACTACACCGGAACTGCTGTGCCTTTTGATCAGCAGCCACTGGAAACGCAAAACCGAATCAGCCAAGCGCTAAACCAAGCCCATGGCGGCAAAATCGTTCCCTTCAAGCCAAGGCAGTCTGAATTAGTTGCGCAGCCTGAAGAGCCGCTAAAGAAGACTCAATTCATGATCACAAAAAGCCTTGACTTAAAAATCAAGGCAATGAGCCTTGACCCCATGGTGCTGGCCAAGCTAGGCGTGACTGAAAAGCAGGCACGCACGGCAATACTGACCAAGGGGCTTGAGTCTGCTATTGAGCTGCTTGAGGGCGGCGGTGAAATTGATCCTGTTGTGGTCAAGCAGGTTGAACCCGATGCGGTTGAGGCTTTTTATGAAGAGCGCTTAGCCTCAGCACTTGCGACTTCTGAGCAGCTTGCGCAGGGTGAAGAAAACCATCAGCTTGCTTGCATAATTGCAGGCAGAGCAGGGCAACTGGGAATCAGCAAGCGTGACCTAATTTGCATGATGCTCAACGATTCCATCTGCGCCAACAAAGGCTTTTGGAAATTGGGTGAAGAGTCATGATCAATCCTCACTACGATCCGCACCGACACTCAACACGTCGCAACACAGTTGTTTTCGCAGTCTTTGCCTGCTTGCTTACAGTCACAGCCTGGTATTCACTCACTACCACCTTGACTGAAATGACAGAACGGGACTGCAAAATGGGTGTTCAAAAAGCATGTGATGCTTTAAGGTAGTTTCTCTCTATTGCGGGCAGACTGTGCCTAAGAATACGGTTTGCGCACCTTGAGTGAGAGTTTCACCTTCAGGGTTGTGGGCCGCCCCGCACCACAAGGCAGCAAGCGCCACGTTGGCGGCAATCGTTTCGTTGAGGCTTCAAAATACTTAAAGCCTTGGCGGGCCGCCATTGCAAAAGCTGCAAAAGACTTGACACCTGACGGCTGGCATACCAAACTAGCGATGAGCGTGACCATCACGTTTATCCTTGCCCGCCCAAAATCACACTTTCGCACCAACGGCAAGCTCAAAGACAATGCACCGCGCTTATGCACGGCACGCATTGGTGACATAGATAAACTTTGTCGCGCAACTCTTGATTCCCTAAGCGGCTCCGTTACTGGGGGCGCTGGCGTATTTGACGATGATGCTCAAGTCTTTGACCTACACGCTGAACGTCGCTATGCCGTCGGATACGAAAAACCAGGAGCAATCATCACTGTCACTTCAATCAATGAATGAAATCCCAAACCTTGCAGGCGTTGCCACCAAGGACCTAGTTGAGCAAATTGGCGGCGGCAACTTCAAAGCCTCTTACATCAATTGGGCACGCACTATTCATCTGCTGCATGAAAATGCGCCCGGCTGGATGGTGAACTACGTCACCAACAGTGACGGCGGTCTAGTCCACAAGGCCCCAGGTAACGGCGGTTATCTGCTAATTGGTTTTGAGCACGTCAGTGGCACTGCAACGCCACCACTGCCTCAAGCTGTCATGGATCATCGGAATAATCCGATTGCCTATGACAAGATCTCTGCGCGTGACATCACAGACACGCAGCGCCGCGGCATGTGCATGGCTGCTGCCATGACGTTTGGCCTGGCGTATGAGCTATGGGCCAAGATGCCTCTTGAAAGCGGTTACGCAGCACCTGAACCCTCTGAGGAAGAAACCAAACAGGTTTCACGCCCGCCCAGTAAGACCATCACCAAAACTGCGGCACCTGCTGAAAAGCTGGCCAAGGTGACAGACCCTGAAGAGCAGCCCTTGACTGAAGAGGAAAAGAAGCTGCTTCAAGGCCTAGTTAAAGAGCTGCCAGTTGACAAGCGCAACGCGTTTCTTGATCAGTTCCGCAGGGAATTTGACATGAAACCTGATGCAAAAGTTGCTTATGCCATCACCAAGAAAAAACACGAAAAGTTCATCCAAGATGTAATGCCTAAGTTTGTTTGATCCAATGGTGCATGTCCGAATTACACAGGCTGATCGCGACCGCGGCCGCCGCAAAAATCACTTTCAGGTACGGCTGGATGACGATCTAGCCAAAGAGTTGCGGCATTTCATGGAAAGCCGCAACTACAACGCCAACCAGGCACTCACTACTATCCTTTCACGCTTTTTCAAAGGCCTCTCAAATGCTTAATCTCACTGCACACGGCAACCTTGGCAAAGACCCTGAACTCAAGGATCTTGGCGGCAACCAAGTTGCAAACTTTAGCCTTGCTGCGCGCACCGGCAAAGATGAAACCACTTGGATCAATTGCGCCGTATGGGGAAAGCGCGCAGAAGCTGCTATGCAATACCTGCACAAAGGTGACAAGATCACCGTTGCAGGCAGCGGCAAAGTCCGCAGCTATCAGACAAAAGACGGCACTGAGGGCAAGTCACTTGAGCTGAACGTTTCCGACTTCACGCTCCCAGCCAAGCCTTCTGAAGGTAGCGCAGATTTCTGATAGCTAACCTGAGGGCAGGCGTAGCAAATTCTGCGCCTGCTCTTCAAAATAGCTGCCATGCTGTTTGATGATTTCGCTTTTCCGGGGAACTATGATCTCATCCGTGATTCTTACGAAATACAGCGAAACACTCACCACATCTGCAGCCATCAGTTAGTCAACAAGCGAAGCGCAAAGCGCAACTTTCGCAGATCAATTCTTGAAGCCTGGGATCATCGCTGCGCTTACTGCGGAGCCCCTGGCGACACCTTGGATCATGTAAGGCCTAGAAGCAAAGGCGGTGAAACCAAAAGATCAAACCTCATTTGTTGCTGTGCTCTGCACAACTCAAACAAAAGCTCTGAAAACTGGATTCAATGGTTTCGGCCTCAACCCTTTTGGACGGCTGACCGTGAAGCAACAATTTGGCTTTGGCTCTACCAGGATTTCAATCCTGAAGATTGGGTGCAAATCGCCGGCTAATGCAATATAAGCTGTTATTGTGATTCCGGTTTTTTAGCGGTTATGCAGCCCGACGCTTTCAAGACTTACCTGAATGCAATCGGGCATTATCCTCTGCTGACCGCTGATCAAGAAATTGAGCTGTCGCGTCAGATTCAGCGGATGATTGAGCTGAAAAACGCTGACCATGAGCTGACCCCCAGCGAAAAGCGGCAAATCAAAATTGGTGAACGCGCCAAAGAAAAGCTGATCAAGTGCAACCTCAAACTTGTGGTTCACGTTGCAAAGCGCTACTCACGGCGCTTGGTTTCCAACAACATGGAACTGCTTGATCTTATTCAAGAAGGCAACATGGGCCTTGATCGCGCTGCTGAAAAGTTTGACGGCGCACGCGGATACAAGTTCAGCACATACTCTTATTGGTGGATCAGGCAAGCCATCACACGCGCTATTGATACGCATGAACGCGTTGTGCGCATTCCTGCTAATTCCTTAGAAAGGTTATTTAAGGTTTTCAGGTTTCAGCATGAGCATTTCACCGTAACCAATCGCTACCCAACGCTTGCCGAAATGGCTGAGCACGTTGAAATGAAAGAAGCTGATTTGCGAATGCTGCTTGAAAGATCAACACCGCACACCAGCCTTGACGTGTTAGCAACAGAGGAAGGCAATCGGCTTTTAGACCTGATGGCCGATAAATCTCACGTTGACGATGACTTCACGCCTTCAGAAGCTAAAGAACGCCATGAGCAACTAAATGATGCGCTTGGCTACCTGACAGACAAGCAGCGCACAATCATTGAAATGTATTACGGCCTAAAAGACGGCAAAGAAACCAGCCTGAAAGAAATTGCTGAGCACTTGCAGATGTCCCGTGAATGCGTGCGTAAACACCGTGACCGGGGCCAACGCATCCTGCGGCAACGCTTTAACTTTTCAATGGGCAGACAGGATCCGCCGCCACCAACTCATCCGACGCTCAAGCCCGTCATCCAAACTTCCTACGGCCGCAGCTTTGAGCGGTTCTTCATCTAGCTCTTCAATAAAGCTTTTTGTTTCAAGCTCTGTAATGCGGTCAACCGCTTGGGTCAACAAGATTTGTTGGTAACGCGCTTGCTTGACAAGCGTTGAACAGAGCCGCGCGATCTCTGAGTGGTCATCATGGGAAAGGATGGCGCGTGCTTCACGCTCTAACTGAAGTTCGTCTTCTAAAGAAAGCTCAACAACCATCCAGTCTGCCCAGGCCATTGCAGCTCCCTTAGATGCGTTCCCCACAACTTAGCGTCATGAAGCCACCAAAACTAGAACACATTCAAACAAAACACGGGAAAATCTGGCGTATTACATGCGCCGGAATGATCAAAGAGCACCGGCAAGAGTGGCAGGCGCGATGTTTTTACCACCAGGCGGTGCTCATGTATGCCGGTCGTTTGGCTGACGAAGACTAGACAATGTTTGGCATTACAGTGTCGTGATTGTTGTAATGCCCAGTCAGCGCATAAGATTTCAAAGGGATGGCTGCCATGTGCAGAAATACCATCTGCCCAATCTTCATGCCTGGATACAGCGGCAGCGGATGAAAGCGCCGTTCATTTTTTAGCTCAAGCGTCAGCTTGGATCCATGCCAGCCTGGATCACACCAGCCAGCAAGCATGTGACCGTAAAAATCACGGGCGCGGCTTGACTTGAGTACAAATTGCGCGCTGATGCTGTCTGGCAAATTAAATTGCTCAACTGTTTCAGCCAAGCAAACTTCGCCGGGCAACAAAAGGTAGGGCTCATCTTCTGTACGGGTTGAAATATCAATTCGCAGCAGCTCTGGCCGATCGCGAACCTCAACCATCAAGCTAGGCCCAAGACGCACGTCAAGGCTTGCCGGATTCAGCAACTTTTCATCAAAAGGCAAGACCATCCGAGAGGCTTCACAAAGGCTGCGAATTTCCCAATCGGCAAGGACAGACATGCAGAACAAATCAGATCTGCCAACGATACAGGAACAGTCTTTATTTATCCAGCAGCTCTAAAATTTTCCGCTCACTTTCATAAGGTTTGCGTGAATCTATGTAATCCTGCACATAGGGCGCCATCCATTCATGGGGCGGCCAACAGTTCTCCCAGTTCACTGGCTTGGCGCACTGCACAACAACGGTTGACCAAAATGCGACAAGGTATGACCAGAGCCAGTAAAGGTCACTCATCATCAACAAGGATCAGCCAACCAGATTTTTCACCTTCAACCATCCAGCGCTCACGAAACAGCTTGCGTGAGACCTCAACGTTTTTGCCGCCGGCCGTTGTGTCATGGCCTCCGTAAAGCATATTGGGCGTACCCATTGGGTCATGCAAGGTAAAAGTGTCCTTACTGAACCCAACAACAACGCTCCAATGCCCGCAGCCGCGTTCGTCACACACTGGGGGTTCATCACGCGAAAGGTCACCGCGATGCAGCCAGCCAACCAGCACAGGCCGGCCGCTAGCAATTTCAGCCTCTAGAACGGCTTCATCACCGTCAGTGCGAAATTCGGCATTCAGCTTAAGTTTGCGCAATGCAGCAAGCTGAGCGGAAACCTCAATGGTGTCGCCAAACTTTTCACGCACAGCGCCATACTCTTCAGCTGTCTGCACAACACCATGCAGAGCAGCGACCATTGCCGCCGATGCGTCAAAGCACCTGCGATAACCCTTGTCTAGTGAAAGCTGGTGAAAGTAGGGCACATAAGCCCGCTGGGCAATGCCGCTTTCTTTCCAGGCTTCAAACCAGGCGGCATCCTCCTGTAACAGCTCTGCCGGGATTGAATCCTCTAGCTCTTTGATGGCTGCCAGCTGATGCGGCGTGCCGCGGAAGTACTCAAAGAACGGCTGAAGACTTAAAGCCACGGCAACGCTGCTGAACAGCCTGATCACTTCTCAACCCTAGTGGCTGGAAATAGATTTGCCTCAACAAATGACACAACTTTGTCGTCAACGGTGTTGCTTGTTTCTTCGCTGACCTTTTTGAGACAGTCAATCAGCAGCTTCTTGACGGCATCAGATTTGATGAAGGCAAAAAGGATCGGACGCAAAATCAGGATCATTGTGTCTTATCGCGATCACCATGAGTCTAGGCACGATCATCCCGTGCTTCCAATTTGGCCACAGACCGCTCAATAGAACTAATTCGCGCAAACACTTCTGAGTCTTTGCTCTTGATGTCAGCGTGCAGCACGTCTAAACGGCTTGTTAGCGATTCAACCGCAGTGGCTAGCCTGACTAAAGATTCCCTGCTTTCTTGGCCCTGCTTTGAAGCGCTGGTGAGGCTTATGCCGGCAACAGTAATTGAAGCCCCAGCAACTGCAGCAAGGATCTCAACCACTGATTCACCCTGAAGTCTTACCCATCATGGCTGATTCTTCACAGGAACAGGACCAGGAGCAACATTCAAGGCTTGGTGATTTTGTAAAGCTTGCAGTGCTTGGTTGGAGCATGGCAATTCTCACCGCAAATTACCTTGGCGTTTTCAAGCAATCGCTAGACCCAACGTTCCCCGCATCACTTTTAACTGGCACGATGGCTGCCATGGGCGTCAATATCAGACAAAACAAGAAAAAAGAAGAACCTAAACTGAAGCAAGCGGACGCCACGAAATGAAACGCCTAGCACTTGCCTTAGCCCTGATGATCGCCGCCCCTGTTGGCGCTCAGACCGTGACGCCACAGTTCACGCAAGGTTCATACACAGCAACCACCACCACAACGCAAACCATTACCGAAACCATCAACCAAGAGGTTTACGGTTCTGCCATAAACACTTGGAGTGGTACTAATGTGACGCCAAGTGCCGACATTGCCGGCGCTTCAACCACCTTCTCCGTCACTGACAACACCCAGCCTTGGCAACTAGAAACCACAACACGCGCAGCGGGGCTGATCGAAACAATAGATACAACCCGCACCATTACAACCAACAGCACAACGGTTGGGCTAAGTGTCTTTTCGCAGTAAACCTGTGCCTGCATTTCACTCTGACCGCGCCGGCCGCAGCAGCAGAGGGCGATGTTTACAGCACCGCCCAACCACAGGCTGCAGCTACCAGCAACAACACCAATCAAAGCGTTCAGATCAACCAGACTGGCTCCTCATCCCGTCAGCAATTTGGGGGTGGCTTGTCATGCAATGGGGCGACTTTTAACGTCACGCCCTTTTACCTGGGCAATGACAGCATTTCTGGCTCATACCAACGCAGCAACAATTGGGGCATTCAAGCCGGCGTCACTGTGCCTTTGGATGGCAGCGTCACGGAAATGTGCAAGCAGATGGTGCGGCGCAAGCTTGAGAAGGAACGCCTTGATTATGAGATTGTGCGTGCCCTGCGTTGCGCTGATCTGATTGACAAGGGCTACACCTTCAGACCCGATCACCCTTTGTTCGTCGTATGTGAACACGTTGTCTCCATCGAAGCTTGGCGTCTGACTCAGAAAGATTCACCGACTGCACCCCCTTTATTCTGAACAGATTCTACAAACCAGTCTTCATCACAGGCTTCAGAACCTTTGTCAACCGCTGAACCAAAGGCCCCGCAGCCATCGTTGCCGCAACTGACGCCAGAGCAGCAACTCCAGCAGTTGCTGCAGCCGTGGTAAGCACTTCTTCTTTTGGCACTGTCAGCTTGATGCTTGTGCCCGGTAGCGTGACTTTAGTGGTCTCTTGAGCTTGTGGAATTTCCTCAGGGATGTCTATCACTGGCAGCGACAATGACGCTGGGGGTGGTTGCGGGGATGGCCTTGCCGTCTGTTTTCTTTCTTGGCCATCTTCAGAATCTTCTTGATCAGCGCGCATCTGGCGAACTTGTTCAGCAGATGGCAAAACCAATGGCTGATATTGAGGCATTTCCGCACTTGGCACCGGAAGCGTCATGCGCGGGGGCAAAGGCACAGCCTCCGGCAGTTTCACGCTGGGAATGATTGGTGGCTCGCCCATAAAAAAAGCTCCCTGACGGGAGCCTTGGTGTGTGTGAGTGATCTAGGTCTAATCAGAACTTGTATTTGCCGCCAACCTTGAGGCCGTAGTTGGCATCAAGATCGTCATACTTGGCAAAAGAAACCTCACCGTAAACGTCAAGCTTTTTGGCCACAGGAGCAGAAATGCCAGTTTTGGCAGAGAAACCGGTTTCAGCTTCACCGCCGTCAGGCATCAGCACGCTGGGGCCGCCTTGGACATAGAAGGCGCCGGCTTCATAACCAACGTGAGCGTCAAGCACGCCACCGCCAAAATCAGAGCCATACCAGCCGCCATTCCATTCAGGATTGACATAGATACCGTCAGCCAGCACAGGGGCAGCCGCCAGAGCGATTGCGCCAGTAGCGCAAGCAAAAGATTTGAGCATGTGAGCAGGGAAAACCTTTCGGTAGCGTAGCCTAATTATTCCTCAAAGGGATCAGGTTTACCGGCCAGAATTACAACCGCACGCTTGTAAAAATAGGAATCGGTTTTTCCTGCCTTTTCAAGAGCCAGTTTTATTTTCAACCAATTGGCTCTTGTTTCGGCATCCATTACCTACCTTGACCACGGGGCATCTTTCTAGTATGCCGCGGGCGGCTATTTGTACCGTGGCCTTGACGGGTTTTCTTAGGCTTTCCCGGTCTGTGTTCAACGCGGGCTAAACCTGTGCGCGATTTAGTTGCCATATTGCAAAGCAAGGCCTGTATAAGTGCCGTGCATGGGGTGGTCTTTGTTGTCACGCCCGTCATGCTTGTAAAGCATGTCAAGCCAGATGACGCGATTTTGCATGGCTTGAATGTCTTCAGCGCCAGGCTTGCAGGGAATTAGAGGATCAGGGCGGTTCATTCAGGATCAGCGGGTAGTGGTTCGTTGCCTTCGGCTAGCCAGGCTTGATACTCCTTGTAACTAGTGCTATCAGGATCAAAAGTTGGAATTGCAGCCATGTCACGAAGACGCAAGACATGAGTAGTGGGTTCGCCTTCATACATTGGCGGAATAATTTGATAGCTCATAATTCAGCCTCCGCTGTGAATGAATTAAAGCCGCCGTAAAATCTACCAGCAGCAGCCGATCTAATATTATATTGAACTTGAGAATTTGAATTTGCAGCAATGCCTTGACTTGTAAGGTTGCTGGATAATGTTCCAAGGGCGCTTGTAATGTCTGGAGTGTGATTCATTGCAACAGGCAGCAAATATGCTCCAATTACATAAGAATTAACGGCAGGAGCATTACCTTCTAGGGAAAGATTATTGTTTCCTAATGTGTGTGATTGATAATATCTCTGACACCTCTGAAGCTCATCAGAATAGCTTCGATGTTCAAAAGGTGTACTTTTACTGCCTACCTCCTGTCCCTTATAACCATCTAACCCTTCCAC
>BCSF01000895.1_pt1 | contig 10266 bp, 21 predicted proteins | sample 1016431 | NCBI WGS metagenome assembly BCSF01 (sample SAMD00045685;SAMD00045686;SAMD00045687;SAMD00045688;SAMD00045689;SAMD00045690;SAMD00045691;SAMD00045692;SAMD00045684;SAMD00045690;SAMD00045691;SAMD00045692;SAMD00045684;SAMD00045685;SAMD00045686;SAMD00045687;SAMD00045688;SAMD00045689, study...
GTTAACTTCTATGCTAGATGCCGTGTTATACTTCCAAGAATTGAATGAGATTTCTTCATAAGTTTTTTCACTTGATGGATTATCAATATTTGCACCAATAGATTTTGTTCTATAAATTTCTCCAATCTGAGCGTTATAGATTTGCTCTTGGGGATCAAATTCAGAAATTACACCCGTTAATCTTAATTCAACTTTTTCATTTGTATCTGTGGTATAACCATATACGATGTCGTTAGTTCTAATACTTGTTGCAGCTGGAATATTTTGAGTAATTCCAGAGCAACCTAAGAACTGAGTGATTGTTTTATCAGTATACGTAATGACATTTGTACCACTGACCAAAACACCAGACTTGGGGAACCCAATTGTACTATCAACTGTAATGACATCATCACCAATTAGAACATCACCAATACATTTTGATTGTGGTGTTATTGCAAATGTTCCTTCAAATCCAGGGGAAGGGTCCTGATATCTTTGATAGAGATAGATTGTATAATATGATCTTCCACCTCTAATAGTGTTCTCTACTTCAGAAATTGGAGCTGAAGCGCCATTACTTTCTGTAGAATTTTCATTATCATCTTGGAACAATGTCTGTCCAGAAAGATTGAGTGGATTTCCACCACCAACCTTTTCTGCAACTAGTACTAGTCTTCTTCTGAATGATGCTTGGGATGGTTCAAATAGAAATTCTGATTGTTTTCTAACACTTGATTGTTGACCAAATAAAATAGAAATTAGAGTGTTAACTGATTCTCCAGTTCCCTTTGATTGGTAGAATGATTTTAAATTTTTAACTAAGTTGTTGATATTGAGATCTTCGTCAAAAGACTCATCTTCAAAACCTGGTGCATATAATACCTTTAGGTCTGTCCCTTATTCACGTAAGAATAGGGTGCTGAGATTAGTCACACCCACACCGACAGTATGAGCCTCTGCTTCTGTTTCTTTGAATATTACTTCGCCATTGGAATAATTACTAATACCACTAAATCCACGAATACATCCAGTAAATGAATTTGTAGTAATGCCAGTGTAATAGATTATCTCATTATTAATCTTAAATACACCATCTTTATTTGGATATCCTTTTGTAGATGTGACGTTAACAACGGTATCACTACTTGACACATCTGATGTCAAAGTAGTAACGCCAGAGACGATATCTGATGTAATATTATCAAACTTTAGATATTGATCAAGATTATCAATCAAATCCCCAGGGCTACCCTGAGAATCTTGTGATTTGTAATACTGCTTTAAGAAGTCAACCGCCTTTGGTGTTTCTACGGAAACATAAGACGGTAGTTGACTTTCAATAATTTGATTAACTTTTACTCTCGTATCAATTCCAGTCTCTATCATTTTACCTTGTTAGTTTGCCGTTTGAGTAACTTGAAGTCACTGGGAATCCGATTCCCGAAACTTGTTCACCAGAAGTAATTGTGTCCTTCACCATATTTATCGTGCTTTTGTCGATTGATAATTCAACAAATAAGTTTTCTAATCCAATAACGTCATTGCTTTCTGGGAATGCCTGAACTTCTACAATTCCATTAACAACCACTGTACTAACTATGTTAATAGTAAAAATATTAATCTCACCTGTTTTGTAATCTACAACTCCAGCATTTTGAACTTTTGTAGACGCTACACCATTTTCATCAATAGCAATAAATGAAACAATGCCACTCTCATAAGTGCCATTAGGAAGCATGGTTGGTGTATCTGTCATATACAGAATTTCAGGAATACCTGCAACATTAAATCCTGTTGATTTGATATTTGCTCCTGCTGGATTTACATGAAACTGATTTCCAAAACACAACTCATATTGAGCTGAATTGTTCAGGATAGTTCTCAAATTTCTTCTAATTTTTACTTTTGTAATATTAGAAGTAATTGCACTATCAGTGGCGTCAATAACATTTAATAATTTGCTATATTTAAATCTTCCACCAAAATTATTAAGATCTTCAGAGTCTGCAAATTCAGATAATGTTGATATAACATTACTCTTTAGAGTGTCCAAGCTAGAAACTCTACTTCCATTATAATATACGAAAGTATCAAGTTCTATCGAAAGAATTTCAAGATCAACAATAGATTGCTTAATTCCAGCAACTGCATAATCTTTTAATCTACTTAGAATAATTCCTTTGTTAAAGTCAGATATAAAATAATCATTCTTGGGTTTGATTGATATTTCAACTTCACCAAATCTTGGTGGTGTCATTTCTTCACCACCAACCACAGAAACAGACTCAGTATCAGGAAAAATTTGTTTTACGATTGCTTCGTAATCACTAGCCGTAACCGCTCTGTACTGTGATGAATATGACCTAGGAGCAAAGTATTTAATAGACTGTAAAGACTCTATCTCAGCGCCTCCTTGCGCCTTCTGGTTGGTTGTTACTGTTATACCATTAGATGGTGAAATTCTGTTTTCTTCAGATCCTCTTAGAACTCCAGCAAAACTAAAGTTTCTAACACCATTACCTTCCAGTCCATCAGTTATAATGAATGATGCATTGATTTGACTTCCTGTTTCTAGTGCTTTACCAATAATACCATCACCAAACAGTAGTTCATACTTTTCATCTTTTACTTCCTGTAAGAAGAAAACTTCAGAAGTTGAACCAATTTTAAATAAAGTATCTGATTTTACATATTCATCGCCCAAAGTCAGGTCTTGAGGGCCTTTGACTCTTACCCTTAATGTATCAGTATCTACTGATGGATTTGGAATAATAAATCTTTGGTCTAGAGATGTATCAACATTAAATTTCTTAGTTGCGTATGAACCCTGATAAACTTCAATATTTGAGAAAGTTGCAGTTCTAGCACCAATCTGATTGTCTAATGGGTCATCTAAGGGTGATGTTGTGGTAATATCTTCAGGTATAGAGAATACAAAACTAGTATTTTTTGTGTTACCAGTGCAAACCAATCCTGCTTTTAGAGTTACAGTTTGACTTGAACCAGAAAATTTAACAGAAAATGATATTATTGACTTAGCTGCAGTTCTTGATCTAGGTGTATATCCAATATTTCTCGCTAATGAGACAACATTTTCTCTCAATGCAGCAGATTCAATGAAAGATTCATTGACAACCATGTTCGCATTGAATGCGCTGATGTAAGTATTATAAGCAAGCGTGTCTATCAGGACAGAAAAGTTCGATCCTTCAAAGTCAAAATCAGAAAAATCAGAATTTGCTCTCAAATAATCTTTGATTTGCGTCCTGATTTGAGCAAAATCTAAGTTTGCGTACTTTGTGAATGGCATTTTATCTGGTAGCCTCTAATACGAAGGAGAATTCTTGTGCTGGAATATCTAAACCAACAATATCATATGCAACAACGCATTCAAATTCATTTCTATCGGGCGCTGGTCTCACATTCACTTTAACATTATCGACTCTAGGTTCGTATTGATTGATTACCAGTCTGATTTCTTCTGCAATTTGGGTGGAAGTACCAAAATCAACAAAGGAAAATAGTAGATCACCTACTGGTGAACCCAAATCTGAGTCAAAAAACCTCTCAGTGAAGTTAGTTTGGACCAAATTACGAACGGCTTTCTGAATCGCCCTCTCATTTTTTAAAATAGGTAGGTCTTTTGTGACAGGATGAGCCTCAAAAGAGAACGAAATGTCCTTAAATGCTCTTGAAACCCTCTGAGTTGCCATTAATCGACCTAGTACTTTATGTATTTAGAGAGGTTTCACTGCACATCTTCATACCGACCTTCTTGAGAGTGGTACATGTCTTCACTTTTTTCAATATTTTCGCGTTCTTTCGCTGTTTTCCAAAAATATTCGTCTTCACGACCCATCCCAAGTCGCTCATAACCATTTTCTACACTGTAATATTGCGTCGAAACCTTAAAATCAGGCATTTTGGGATCAACAGGAGTCAAGCTGTTGTCAAAAATACGCATTCTGTTGTTTGGATACAGTGCATACTGTCCATTTTCCAATTCAATGAGGTTTGATGACTTATGCTCTGCAGGATTTTCACTTGTGGCATAGTCAATCACGTCTGGATCCTGGTGATAATTGTCTAGAGTACACACATAGGTGCCTCTCTGGATGCCGAAGTCGCGTGTATATAGTTCATAGTCCATTGAACCGATAAACTGCTTCTGAACGGCAACTACACCATAGTCCATACAGTTCCAAAACTGTAGATTTGGTAGATCCATATCAGGATCTGGTGTCTTTGGTTCCGAGAGAAACGCGCTGATGGGAAGTTTATCGTACATTGCAGCATACTCTGGTAAGTATGTCTCAAAATAAAAAGCGCGTCCAGGAATCGACTTAGCCGATACCCAAACGCCTTTTACAAATTCGCCGTGACCACTTTGATGATCAGTGAGATATTCTTTGCGAACCCAAACTTCAACTGAGGGAAGATTACAAATTAAAGCAGCCATAATGACTTAATGTATCTTCACCTATTTAACCCTTAACGACCTTGACCTCTATAAGGCTTACGAGCCGAGTTACGGGACGACGCCGCGAATTTTGTGTTCTTACCACTGCCCTGCCGAGTCTTTTTGGGCTTACCAGGCATCCAACTATCTTTAACAAGACCAATTTTTGCACGAACTGCCATAATTAAATCACTCCTCTAGTAGTTGCTTCATTTCATGACGGAAGTTTGCAGGATTCAGTGAAGGATCCTGTGTCATGTAGTACTCATGTGCGTACCACTCCATTTTATCCATGAACTCCTCTTCTGTCAACTCTTCGTGGACGAGCTCCGCGCCACGGTAGACATCGTAGTAATAGTTCTTTTTCTTTCTAGGCATTGCGACCTCCTCAGATAACGCGAGATTTTTCGTGACCAACTCTGATGCGGGGATCACACCAGATCTTATATCCTGCGGCAATCGCATCCAGACAGAAGGAGACATCCTCTCCACACATGTCCTGTACATCACCACTCTCAAAGACTTGCATCTTCGGAGCAAACCAAGGATACTTCATTTGCTCATTCTCAAACACACCATGCTTGATTAGGATCCATCCGAAACCTGCATAATCGACTGTGAAAGGCTTCTTACGATTCTTCATCGTATCCAGAGTTTCGTGATTCATCACTCCACCATTTTTGGCAAAGTCGTCTTCCTCTAGCCAGTGCGCCACAGAGGTGGTCTTTCCATCTTCGGTACAGTACCACCCCGAAGCGATGTCTTCGTCCATTAGAACGAGTTGTAGGAACTTCTCAGTGTTGAATACGATATCACTATCGATCCACAACTGATAGTCATACTTCAGCTTGCCATCCCAGGGAATCTGATCAGGTCCTCGTAGGACATTCGCTCCAAGACACTTGCACCTTGCAAAGTTTACCATGGAAGAATAGTCCTGACTGATCTGAATGCTAGCACCATACTGCACTAGATCAAAACAGAGTTGTACAAAATTCTTCAGATACGTATATGATACCCCTCGACCAGGCAGACAGAATACAACTGTCTTACCCTTGATCATTTCTCTAGCTTTATCGTAGTCCCACTCTGGAACAGAAGCTTTCTTCGCAGGCGGTTTCGCCTTAATCGTAAATCCTTTCGCCATGTCGTGAATGATGAACTCAGTTATTCTAACGTATTATATAGCGCCTGTCAATCATCCACGGGACAGTCCTCTCCAGTCTCTAAAACAATGTCATTCCCATCGACATTCGCTATGAGACACGTCCCGTCGTACCATCCCATATCGTTCACCAAATACTCTGGGAGTAATATCATGTAATCGTGAGTCACAGGATCGACCTCTACGGTTAGATAAACTGGCCCAGAATTTTTTTTCATATCAATGTTTCCGTTCTTCGATTATATATGGGACGGGGGTTTTCTAAAAAGTATTCGGCGTAACATAAAGCTCGCTTGGGTAACACTTTATAGATTAGGGGATCCTACCCATTTTAAACACGGGGGGCCATCGCCCGCTTAATTAACAATAACCGCGCCGCCAATAACTGTCAAAAAAGGGGGCAATGTAGCCCCCTTAAGTGTTATTCAAAGCTTGGGATCTTATCTAATGCTTCCTGATGATATTTCTCAGCGTATACACCAGCGAAGAATGAAGCTTCAGAGGGAAACATCTGTCCCAAGCGTGGTTGTTCATCTGTCTGACTGTTACGCTCAACCAAACGGATTTGCTTGGTTTCGATGTCACTGCACATTGAGAAGATTGCCATGAGTTGTTGTTAGTTAAGGACGGATGAGTTGTTGTTGATCAGTAGTCGATGTTGCCGTTGATGTATTCCTCAACGTTGAATTTATCTTCAACGTTATCATCATCACGAAGATCACGAAGTTCAGGAATATCGAAGATCTCACCAGGGGCATCAGCGATTTCAGAAAAAAGGTCGTCGTACATTGTTTGAAATTGAAGGGCGATTGTACAGGGATCAGTGTAACTCAAAAGTTGGCAAGTTTCATGGAAGAGAAGAAAGGAACGGTTGTAATTCCTTGGGCAGTGTTCATCGAAACGAACCAATCAAATGCCTTTTGGAATACACGATCGCCAACATCTCCATGCTCTTGGAGAATAGCATTCAGACGGCTTTTGGTGGTATTGGATTGCCAACCGCCATCAAAGAGACGAATGAAAGTATCACCAACCTCAGCAATTTTGTTGCCGTGGAGGAACACTGTGGAGACGTTAGATTCTTCGTCAAAGGTAACAGCAGTGTTTGCAGATTGCCAGTTCAGGTTGTTCTGAATGGCGTTGTTCATTTGCTGTTCGATCTTACGCATGAGAGAGAAAAGTGAAGTGGTTTGTTTGGTATGTGGCCAGTATAGGGCCCCTAGGGGTCAGTGACGATCGCTGATGTTCCAGCTTCCCGACTGTCCATCGTTGGCGATGCGACCCTCACGGATTGCCTGAGCACGCTGGGCGTCTGCCTTCAGTCGGTTCATGTAGGATTGCATTGCCATCTGAACTGCTGGATCAGCGGCAGCGGTGTCGTTGAGCATGAAGCATCCGTTATGGGCGGTTTGCATGGTCTGTTTGGTTTGCTTGTTTGTCATGTGGCTATTGTAGGGCCTGGTGGGTCGGTCTGTCAGACCAAGAGTGCCAGTGCTTCGGGTGTCACAGCGTCGATCGATTCGTCTTCATACACACGAACCCATGCGATCGGTTCCCCAGTGGTGAGACGCCAGATCATCTGATCACCCTCTCCCTCTGCCTGACGAAGGCCGGCGATGCGGTAAGCATGGGAGATGGTCACGGCATAGTCTGCCCCGTGCTCATCAAAGGAACCGAAGGAGACTGGCTGGACTGCGAACATGGTGGTTTTTTGTGTTGTGGCTATTGTAGGGCCCCATGGGGGCGAATCAGTGGTAGACTGGGCCGGTTCCTCAACCGAACACCACGTCGGCAATGGCGGTGACGCCATCCACCCATTCCCAACGGGTGATCTGCTCAGTGGCAGGCACGGCACGATCCATGTCGTGCTTCCGCTGCAATGCCACAGCGTATTCCTGATCTTCCCCGTAGGGTCCGACGTGATCCACTTTGGTCACAGTGCCACTGAAAGTGGTCCAGGTGCGACGGATGTAGAAGGAGGATTCGTAGAGGTTTGTTTTTTTCATGCCTTAAGCATGGCACAGATTCCCGTTTTCTGCTGTATCGGTTGATACCGTTTTGGAAATCCAGTTGGCGAACCGGCCCCTGGCATTTCTCTTTACTTTTGATCAATTAAATCAGGGTAATACTCTTCAACTTGTTCGATCAATTCATCCACCGAATACTTATCAAACTCAACGTCCATGTAATCATAAAGAATTGCCATCATATCTTTGATGTCCATATCATCCAAAACACGATTGATATAATCTGCCTGAAGCTGGTCGCGGTCGATGATGTTGTAGGTCTCAGTCATGGAGTTGTTGTTAGTTTGTTGTTTGTGAGTTGTGATCAATAATCGATGTTGGAGTTGATGTAATCTTCTACATCAAATTTGTTCTCCTTTTCTTCCCATTCTTCCTTGTAATCGATCACATCAAAGATTTCACCTTGGGAATCATTGATTTCGGACCAGAGTTCGTCAAACATGAAACTTTTTTGAACTTGAAACTACAATACACGATTTTGAGCACTGTGCTCATTTACTGTGCCACTAAAACTATTGGCACACATTGTTGTTACTTTAAGGCATGACGATAATCGATGGAATTGATACACCAACCCGTTGCAGATGTGATCTCTTCAATGAGATCATCTTCATCAGCTGCTTCCCAGATTGTTGACAATGTTTCATCAATCAGTTCCTGTTGAGTAACATGATCAACATATCCCAAAGTGTCATCAGTGAAATCAAACTCTATGTTAGTAACTTGGAATTGCATTGTTGATACTTTGTGGAAAGATTTGTGGTGGAAAATGTTACTTTCCCGACCCACAAACTAACAATACCCCATCACCAGAGGCAATGGGGCAATTAGTGGACAGTTTGAGAATTGGATGTGGCTCAGGATATCCTGCAGGCCAATCCACGAACTGTCACAGGGTGACTTGATTAATATTTTAAAAGATATATTCTGCCCTATTGTTAACACTTACAGACAAAGCTTCATCTCCTTCTAATCCCAAAAGCTTTGCCCATCCTTCATCACCTTCTGGGAGCTCCAGATCATCATAAACGTACATGTCTAGTGTAACCTGTACGTGACGCTTGTGTGCAACAGACATTACGTGTGCCATGTGATGTGTGTGATCTCGATGTGTATTGTATCACGCATAGTGCTTGTATGCAAGCTCTACGAGATCATATGTGTTGTGTGCGTAATCCTCGTCGAGATCATCTGTATACGTGTCATTCTCGTCGAGACTTTCATAGAGTGATTCTATGATGTGATCTAGTGCGAAATCGTCGTACATGTGTGAATCTAGTCGAGATTTATATGATGATTATAGCACTATATATGCGATCTAGTCGAGATTTGTGTATAAGTGTTGATTATCTCGTCGAGATCTTATTGAGAAAATTCTGATAAATCTGGGGGTTGACAAAGACTCTCTCCTGTGTTAGAACGGGCTTTACTTACAACTACTCCGCACATTTACTAACACATTTACAAGGACTTTACAGGCACATTCTCAAAGGTTTAGAGAGATATTATTGGATAGTATCCAGAGAACTATTCTCAATAAAAACAAACCTTACAGCCATGTTTTTTTAACCTTTTATTTAACATGTTAAAAAGGTTACTTTTTCGGCTTATGTGGACAATTCTGTTGGTGTTTATACATCCAGGTATATGGTCTCCAGTGATGCTTTGGAGGACTACAACCACAGTATTTGCAAGGTTTTATGTCCCATAGGTGATTAGAAAGCGGAAGTTCTGTCATCACCATTTACCCAAGGGACATTTTGCCGCAAACAGTCTTGTTTTCATAGACATTATACAACCACATTCTTTACACATATCTCTATTTTTTACATAAGAATCACACTCTTTACATATGGTTAATCTCTCCTTTTGTTTATCTTGACCTTCAAAAAGGGCAACATCTAATTGTTTAACGACATCTGTACCTGTTTGTTTTAAAGACTTAATTTGTTTACCAAGGAGTTTAAGTTCTTCAAGATACTCATTCAGTCGTTCTTTGTTGTTTTGGGAGTTGTTGTTCATAGTCATAATAGTCTATGATGTGTTCATACAAAGTTTTCTTCTTTTTAGTTAGTCGGGATTTAGTATAGTAATAATTCAAGATTTCATTATAGTCTGGAATAGGAGAATAGTCAATCATAGGAGTTTAGATGCAGAGATGAATAATAAGAAAGTGAGCATGATTACAACATCCCATGATTTTGTTCTGATGAAGTATGGAATGGAGATAATGTCACCTATGAAATGTAATGCGACTCCGATTGTTGTGTTGACATGTAATACAACAAAATAGGCTCCCACCACAAGGAAGGAACCCATAATTCTTGCAGTGACATCAAGACTCTTCATTTTTTAGAAATTCGATGTGATCACAAGTTGAATCATCATCATGGAGGTCGATCAGATCAGGATCTTGAAGTGATGTAAGTTTACCGAAAAGAAAGTCCATGAATTGGTGATCTTCTTGAGTGAACATTAGTTGACTGAACCTTCAGGGATTTGGACTTCCATGACATTATTTGTGGTGTAAGGATTCGGGCGAATGTCATGACACACCCAACCTGCATTTGTGAAGTGATAGGTATACTCTGCCCCGTAATTGTCATCGGCAGCAGTCAGAAACTCATTCAGAT
>BCSF01000896.1_pt1 | contig 10261 bp, 4 predicted proteins | sample 1016431 | NCBI WGS metagenome assembly BCSF01 (sample SAMD00045685;SAMD00045686;SAMD00045687;SAMD00045688;SAMD00045689;SAMD00045690;SAMD00045691;SAMD00045692;SAMD00045684;SAMD00045690;SAMD00045691;SAMD00045692;SAMD00045684;SAMD00045685;SAMD00045686;SAMD00045687;SAMD00045688;SAMD00045689, study...
GAACGTGGTGTGTACGCCCTCGATGACGTACCTCAACCTACGGTACAGGTTCCCAGAGGGGATATCATTGTATTCGATGTGTCTGGGTTGCCTATCCCATCACACTTCAGAATCTATGATGGTGACACAGAGCTTTCGGTGGGCGTCGTTTACGCCGCAGGAAGTGTAACTCTAAGCACCGCATCTATTCCTATTAATACTTCACGACTCAACTATCGTAATTCCCTAACCGACGGTCTGGGTTGGATTATTGAGGTCGTCAACTAAATAGGTACTTAGATATTACACATTATGTTACATTTGAATTGAAGAACGTTCTTCATCCGATTTAATAAGGAGAAACAATGGCCGCATCGCTTAAGGTAAGCGAATTGACTGCCTTGACATCCGTAGCCGCTGGTGACCTACTGCTGGTCTCTGACGTCTCTGGCTCTGTCTCTAAGAAAGTCACGCTTACAAACCTTGAGGGCTCGGTGTCCCTCGCCAACCTTGGCACCAAAAGCATCGACAACCTGAGTGACGTAGACATCTCTACTGCCGCTCCTACTGCCGCTCAGTATCTTGAGTGGGACGCTGTCAACAGTGAGTTTGTTCCTTCGAACAAGCTGTTCACTCTGGCTGGTGTAAGCAACGGTGACGTACACCTGGGTACATTCACAGGCGACATCATCACCGACAACACAACCATTAAGGTTGCCCTCCAGGATCTTGAGACCAAGATTGAAGCTAACGATCAGGCAGCTGCTACAGCTTCCTCCGTTACTGAGATTGATGGTAACGTAGAAAATCAAATTCTATATGACTTTAGTGATATCGGTATTGAAACAAACAATACACTTTTATCTTTCCCTAATAGTGATTTAGTTACTCTTCAGAATGTAAAGATTAAAACTAGTCATGGACCAGCATTCTTTGCATATGGATCTCCAAACCTATCAATCTCTCCTTCGACATTCTTTGATGGGTGTGACACAGAAAGATATGAGACTGATTGTTTACTTTTATCTGACTGTGAGAACCTTACGATTACAGGATCTGTATTTAGAAATTATCCAGGAGCATTAGACTTTACTACAGGAAAAGTTATTGTTGTAAATGGATCTACCATTAGAAATTGTGGATCAGGAATCAAGATATTTGGATCTGTAAATACTGATGTTCTTAATAACGTTATTCTTGGACCTGCGGATGAGTTCATTCCAGTAGCAGATCTATATGATAGTGACTATGATGGCGTGAATATTTCGGTACTAAAGAATGCTGATTCTCAAACACCTGTGTATTCATATCAGCAATTTGGTATTCCAAAAGATCTTACAAATACTATTTTGAATTTTGATGTTTATACTGCTTCTGTTGCGAATAAAGTAGAAACAGTTGATTTTGACAGTCCAATAACTTCGGGCGGCAATCCTTTGTTTGAATATTATGTTCCAGTTGATGGAGATAACTTACCTATAAATGATATTACTATCGGGGAAACGCAGTTTAGAATTTCTCAAAGCAATAGCAATTTGATTCCTGCTAGAACTGTCAATTCTTATACTGTTTATCAAATTTCTGGCATAGATTATGATAATGTAGGAAGTGATATTATTACCGTAATCGGTGGAGGACAGCAACTCGCAAGTTATACTCTTCCCGACAATAGTGTCATAACAAATTCATATGAAATTGTTATATTGGATGAGAATATTTACAACTCATTTATAATTGGAGATTATGTGAAATTATTATCTCATACTTATCCTGCATTTGTTGAGAGTATTGATGTGTGGCAGATAGTTGATAAGAATTTTACAGGACTGCAACCAAAACTTATACTAAAAGCATATCAGCAAAATGCAATAAATGGAAATCTAACACCTGTAACTATTGGAACAGTTACTCCAGCAACAAGTACTGGTGGTGGATTCTTCCAGAGAAGAAATAGGTTTGTTATTGCTAGAGGTATTATATCGGTTGCCTAGTAAGTCTAATTATAAATATAGCAAGGTAATATAATAGGTCTCTTATCCACCTCTGACGCTGCCGACGAAGAGGAGTTGTCGTTGGAAGAACTGCCCCAGTTCCTGCAGGACAACAAACATCGGCAAGATCAATTCCAGTTGTAATCGCTAGCGATCAGTCTGCAATTCCTGTAGCAGAACAGAATAAACAGCAATCTGAAGTTGCTCTTTCTTTGCTTGGTATTCCTCGTTCTGAAGTTGCTCTTGGTATTTTTGCAGACGTAAACACATATGATGTCAATCCTTCTGAGTGGACAGCATTTCCCGAGCAGTTCTCCACTCTAAATCAATACGAAACTGATGGTGTTACATTACTAGAGAAATATAATGGATATGGTGGAGACCAGGATTGGGGTCTCACTCACATCGCAGAAGAAGCAGGTGCTCTTATTGAGGCACCAGCAGATGAATATGCTGTTCTAACTTCAAAGAGATTTTTTAGATACCAACCAGGACGTGTTTCTGCTGCTACGTTTGGTGTTAGAGTAAATAGAGCACCTTATACATATGATCCTAACGATACAAACTTTTTTGCTGTAAGAAATCCAGCTATTAAAAAGTATGGTATCTTTGATAAGTTTGATGGATATTATTTTGAGTCTAGAAATGATGGATATGGAGATAACTTTTGCTGTGTAAGAAGAACACAGTCAATTGTAAGAGATAATCCTCTTCCATATGGTACTGGAGCTAGAGAACAGACAGAGGATTATGTATGGGTTGGTGTGCCACAAGTAGAGTCTAATGCTCCAACTTATCCAAATGCTTATGAAGTATTGAAGGCAAATAGAAGATACCTTCAAGAGGTTGCTGTACAATCTTTGGATGATCCTACTAACGAGAAGGAAAAGTGCCGTAGAGACTCTGGTCTAGTTATTGATGGTCTTCTTCATGACTTGAAGTACGGTGGTAATGCTAGCACCGTATATAACACTTTGAGATTCTTTAATACAACTGATCCAACAAACATAAGATTGTATGTTGACAATCCTGATACTGAAAGAGCTAGATATGCAGCAATACAATCTGCTATCACCACAATTTTTAGTGGGGGAACTCCTGCTGCAATAACTGGTATAACTGATATACCAGGACTTACTTCTGTAGCAGCAAAACCAGCAGGAACAAATCTACCATCAGTTGAATCTGGTTCTGATGCTGTTGTCAATTCTTTGATTGAGATACTCAGAACAGCACTTGATAGTGGGGGACAATATTCTTCTATTCCAGAACCAGTTGGATCTGCAGCTGGAGAGATGTGTGTTATTAGAGATGGATTGGTTCTAACTCATGCTGCAGCACATGATACTTCACTATTGAAAGAGAAGGTGAATTATGATGTTGTTGATTTATTTGATGATGGAATCTTGAAGTGGTTAGAAATTCAAGTTCCTTCTGGAAAAGAGTTACTAAGAGTGGGACAAAGTTTCTATTTCAATAAAAATGGATCTGCCGAGAATATTGTTGATACTAGTGAAAACCTACCAGATGGATCTATATGGTTTGTTTCTGCTATTAGAGATATAGATGTAACTGCTAATGGAGTATTTCAACAAGTAAGATTTTCAAAGAATCCTTCTAACGAAGAAATTTATACATCGGTAGGTGGTGGAGATACTGCTAACTCATCAAACCCATGGACTGGTAATGATAATCCTGCTTATACTGATATAGAAGTATTTGATATACAAACCGCAAATAATATTCAGACTGCTGGATTTACTTTACAGACCCCTACCCCTTTCCTTCTTCCATCAGATGGTAGAGCATATAGAGGATCTAATTACACAGATGGATCTCTGAATGATCAGCCTAATTCTTTTTCTGATGGTTGTTTCCCATATCTGTATCCTACTGGAGGTGCTGATGATCCAAACTCAGTTGGATATATTGATAGTACAACCACAGATACTACAACACTAAAATCACAAATCAATTACGTAAATAAAAGACTCTATAAGAACTGGGTTTGGTTTAACGTTGATCCCGTTTATTATAAAGTATATGAGTATAGAGTACCTCGTACTAGATTTAGTGGAGAAAAACTAAATGGTATTGAAACTCCTATTGTTTATAGCGATAATGTAATTGATAAGAAAGCAGGAGACCCTGTAGTAGAAGAGACAACCGGAGAACAGTTGCAGTTGGATAGCGTTTGGGACTTAGATCCAACAAAGGTTACCATGTATAAGATTGAATTCTCCTGGTATGGTGCTGTTGGTGCTATCTTCCTTGCATATGTTCCTGTTGATAATGGCGAAGCAAGATGGGTCAGACTACACCATATTAGAGCATCCAACCAATTGAAGGTTGCTTCTCTTGGTAATGCTACTCTGCCTATCACTTATCTAACCTATGGTGGTGGTAGTCAGAACAGATATGGTTATAGTAATGCTTCAAGAGATCCAAATAATGCTTCTGGATATGGATCTTATTCTGAGCAATTAGTCAAGTATGGTGCTTCTTACTATATTGATGGTGGAGATAGAGGAACTGTAAGACTATTCAGTTATGCTTCTGAGACTTTGAAACCAATTGGTGGATCTAAATATCTAATTCAAGAGACTACCAATCCAAATCTTTTTGACAACAGAGCAACGAAACTAAATCAAACACCAGGAGCAACTTACGTAAATGCTCCTGCACTTACGATCGTAGACACAAACGGAGCTCCACCAATCGGTGATTATTATATCAACGCTAGAGTAATTACTGGAGATCCAACAGATCAAGATGTTAGAGTTGTTTGGGCAGAAGGCAATCTTCTTTACTTGAGTAGAGGAATCAACGCATCTTCTGGTGATATATCACTTGTTGTTGATAGACCTCAACCTTTGATTGGAGTAAAGTGTAGAAGAGAAATCAACGGAGTAAGAAACAGAGTACAAATTTATCCAACCAGACTATCTACTGGACTAACTTCTAATTCAGAATCACTAGTTGTTGAACTAATTAAGTCTCCTATATTCCAAACGTTTGTAAATCCTGGTGCGGGTGCTTCAATTTCAATAAATGACAAAATAAATATCGGAAAGAGAGGAAAGAAAGTTATTCTTCCAGTTGCTGATATTACATTAACTGAACCAACTGAAAAATATCTACAAGATGGTGAAAAGATTTACGGATACTTTAGATATACTGTAGAAGGTGATACTTCTGGTCAAGCACTAACAACTCTAGGTTTATTGCAAAAAGAAGGTGATGATTATTACTTTGCTGCTAATGAAGTAACCCTGGAAGAAGTCAATATCAGAGGAACTTTCTTGCCTGCAGGAAGATGGTCAGGACCAAATCTAAGTAGTCCAGACCTTTCTTCAATTACAGATCCTTTCTTTACTTCAACTCTCTCAAGATTGTCTGGAGTTCTTATTGATACAGAGCAGAGATCACCTATTCCTGGAACTGGAACGAAAATTACAACTCTATTCACTCCAAATTCTGGTGAGGAATATGAATTGCAAGCATACTTTGATTACAACAAAGATTACCTTTCATTCCCACTTACAGATCTAGTTGATTCGCTTTACATTTGTGCATCTTCTAAATCATTCTATAATGATGGAGACGGAGCTGGTAATTATATAGATAGAGGAGAAATTTTAGCAAGTCTTACTTGGGAGGAGCAGTAAATAATGGCAAGAGAGATCAAGATTGGTAATGATAAACAACCTGCTCCACTTGTAGAAGCAAATGTACCTTTATATAATTTACAGACTGGCGAAATACTCGTTGATGAAGGTGGCACTCCTCTAGTATCTAGAGAAGACACCTTCCTCACTTCTGAAACAAGTTCAAAGAAGGCTACTTCTATTGTATATACAAAAGATAAACCTTTTACACAAACGAAAAATTTTAGACTGAAAGGTAGAAATTTCTCTGCTCAGGATAAAGTAATTAGCGCAGAGTCTGGAACAGGAAAATTCAAAGGCAGTCAAAAATATAGAGTATCTTTTTCTTCTGTTGATTCTTTGACTGGACTTGTTACTGGAACGCAAATAAATTTGGTAGATACAATACAGACAGGAGAAGTAGAATCAATACAATTTACTGATACTAACTTTTCGTTCGGTGTAGTTATTATTGCAAATTATTCTTTTACCATATCAATTGGAGATGTATTCGAATATGATGATGGTGGAACTACAAAAAGTTTTACCTGCTTGGATGTAACTTCTCTAAAAGAAGAGGGTGAGTTATCTGTTGGAGATTTAGTTCTTCTGCCAACGGGACTTACTGGCGATACTAAAGTATATGAGACTAGAATTGTAAGTAGAGTTATTGATGATGATAGTTTTGAAGTTTCTTTGGAAGTTACCTCAAATCTAGATTTGTTTGGAGAACTGATAAAGTTAGTAAAAAATAGAATTGATCCTGTACTAAAAGTTACAGAAGAATTTCCTGAGTTTAGTGAAGTTAGTTCAACTATACTTGGAATACCAAAAGCAGAAGAGCAATTGGGATTATTCTCTAATGTTTCTAGTTATGGATTAGATGAAGATGACTTCTTGTTTTATACAGCTGACTCTCCATTTGGAGGAGAACCAACTGTTTGGACAACGAGAAAAAACAGACTATATGGGAACCACTATAGATCGCAATATGTAGAAGAAACGGATGAGTCTGCAATTATATTGCGTTCATATAGAACACCATATGGATATCCCTTTGGACCTAGAGGTGCTAGTGGATATAACTCTGAACAATATCCAAAGTTCAATACTTTTCTGAAGTTGGGATGTTTGTTATATGATGAATACAAGGATACTAATCCAGGATATGCAAACAATTTTCTGAGATATGTTGCAAATCATGTAACTCTTGGAAATGTTACTGCTGGCGATGGATCTACCAGAGATGAACTTGATAACGTAATTAGTTTATTTTTATCAGATGAAACTATTATTCGTACAGATACGAATGAAGTAGTAGGAACTGTATATGCTTATAGATCGATAGATAATGTATTGCACTTTAATGAAGAAGTTGGATATTTGATATCAGAATATATAGATGAAATTAAGAATATAGATCCTGATGATCTTCGTCTTGCTGATCCAGGAATACCTATAAGAGGAGAGACTAGTGGAGCAACGGCAGTTATAAAGTATGACCTCACTTATAATGATGACGAAAGATTTTTTTCTAACTTAGTAACACCACTAAATCCTGCTTACTCAAGTCAGGAAGCTTTCTTTGCGAAGGTAGATACCTGGACTGAAATATACAGAGATATGATAAGAAATAATTTTACTAGACCTAGTGGATCTCCCTTCAATAATGATTATGTTCAGAACTTGCCATCTGTACAAAGAGATATCGTAAGGTATAAAACTGGATCTGGAAATCCTTTATTTTCAATTCCTGCTGGTACTAATATACTTAGTGATCAGAATACTAGACCTGGATATTCTACTGCTGTTCCTACAAGAACATATCTTGAATCTAGAAAAGCATTTAGATATCAACCAGGAAGGATTAGTGGATATACTTTTGGTGTGAGAGCATCTAATGATGCAGTTGATGATAATAACGTTACAATTGAATGGGGTATTGGAAATGAAACTGATGATTTGTTGTTCCAAATTAGAGGTGCGTCGTTCAATATTGTTAGAAGAAGTGTAGTTCCATTTACAGATGCACTTCTGGACGAGAATGGATTGTAACCACAAGACCAAAGATTGATAACAAAGGACAGTCAAAATAATACCGTATTTACTGGTATTGAAAACAAACAGGTATATGAGATTGTTGTAGGTAGAGATAATTGGAATGGAGATCCTCTAAATGGTAATGGTCCTAGTGGATACTTCTGGGAAGCAGACAAAGTTACCATGTATAAGATTGAGTTTGGATGGTATGGTGCTATTGGTATTCAATTCTATGCATATGTTCCTATTGAAAATGGTGAGGCAAGATGGGTAAAACTTCATAGGTTTGTTATTGAAAACAAACTTGGAGAACCATGTATGGGTGATCCATATTATAAATTCAAATATAAGTTAACTATTGATGATTTCTTCAACGTAAGAACTCCGCAATTTGTTTATAAGTATGGAACAAGCTGTTATATTGATGGCGGTGACGAAGGAACCGTGTCGGTAAACACTGCTACATCTGATGTAAAGACGGCACCTATTGAAACTGCTGGAGTTCAAAGATCTACATCTCTTGTTTCTATTCAACCAAAGAGTGGCATCCTAAATCCTTTAGGAATACTGGTAAAGAATAAGAAACTAATTTTCCCCAGAGAGATATCTGTAAATACAGAAGGACTACTTGAATTGTCTATTGTCAAATGTCAATCATGTCCTGGATTTGGATATACTTATCAACCAAATGTAAACTCTGAAGTAAATGGATCTATAAGACTATTCAAAAATCCTCCTTTGGGAGATGCAGTAGATAGGAGTAAGGTTGAACTACCAAAACTAATCAAAAATGCTTCTTCATCTACTACAAATACCATTACTTTAGATGATGTTCAATATCTAAGAGAAGGAGATGTTGTGGACCCTGATGGAAATAACACTTCCATACCTGCAGACACACTTATCGTTTCTGTTGTTGGTAATGTAATAACTTTGAGTAATAACCTTAGCGGATCGGTTTCTGGTGACGTTGAGATACAACCAGTATTCTTACAGAAAGATTTCTTTGCTAAGTTGATTGCAACACGAGTGTGGAATACTTATATCGGTGAGTTTGATACTACTGGAGAATCTCTGATACAAATTAGTGGGGAGGAAGATAGATATAAGATTGCAAATCTCACCACTACAGATCCCACTCAAGTATCAGGAATACAAACAAAAAATGCTATTTTATATCAGATAGAAAGAGAACTGCCATCTTTCTATAAAATACCAGCTGGAAGATCTGTGGCAGTAGTACCAACACCAACACAATTTCCTGGAAGATTATCTCAATATGATAAGATAGTAGCATCGCCAATTCCTGTAAGTGGTAGAAGAAATAATATATTATTTCTTTCTGCATTTAATAATGATAGTGGAATATATGCTGGAGGTCATGGAGCAGATTGGAGAATTGGAGTTACTTCCCTAAGACCACAGTCTGATGGTAGTGGTGGAATTGAATGGTTTGATAATCAGAATAATCCTAAAGAACTAACTGATGATCTAAAGTTATATGCGGAGTATTATAGTGAAGGAATTAATAGAGATATTGATGGATTTGAAACAGGCGAAACTTCTTTTGGTAGAACAAGGCCATTTACAGTTGACTATAGAATTCCTCAACCAGTAGGGACAAATACTGGAATATGTTCATTCTTAAATATCGGTGTAAATCCAGCACAGTTCTTTAGTTGTGAACAAATACGTGGTAGTGAATTGCCAGCTGCTAATATTATTCCAAACTATCCTAGTTTTGATGCTAATAATTGGTACTTAAGGGAAACATCTTTCCCATTCACTTATGATATTATAGGTGCAGAAGTTGGATTCAATCAAACTGACCCTACAGGAGATCAACCTCCTGATGTTGGATCAGGAGTTACTTTCACATCAAATATAATTGAATATGATGAAGATGATGGAGAAGGTGGTACAATTTCATATCGATTAATTGAATTGAGTGGCAATCTTCCAGGACAAACGCAGGATACTGCAACACGTCTTACCTTGTGGTACGTTCCTGTTTCTTTAGAAACCTTTAGAAAACTTGCAACTAGAACTTTCAATTTCAATCCTTTCCCTCTTTATTTCTTTATAGAAATGAGAGATAGTGCAAGAATTAATGGTGCAGTTATAAAAGAAATCGGGCAAGTAACGAATTCATATAACCCAAATTGGATTTCTTCTGATGGAATGATCGTTTCTAATGATAATATTGAGGTTGGACCAATAGGAGACACTAAAACTACTACTGGCAATCTAACTGACATACCACCAAACTTTATAGATAAAAATAGATTGTCTTCTGCATTAGTTGACGTGCAAAATCAATCGCAAGTACGACCATATGAAATAATTGATAAGGTATATGTTGGTCAAGGAACAAAAACAATTTCTTTGAAGAGTATATTTGATTATAATAAGGAAGCAATCACTCCAGATCTTCTAAATACTACAGCATATTTTATTCTAGCTACATCTAAAGAAAATAATTCTGTACAAGTTCAATCAACATTAAATTACATCGAGCAACAGTAAAGGTATGGCCATTAAAAATAACAGAGTTTTTGGTTTAGCAGTTCCTGTATCGCTGACTGATGTTGTTAATAAAAGAAC
>BCSF01000898.1_pt1 | contig 10244 bp, 17 predicted proteins | sample 1016431 | NCBI WGS metagenome assembly BCSF01 (sample SAMD00045685;SAMD00045686;SAMD00045687;SAMD00045688;SAMD00045689;SAMD00045690;SAMD00045691;SAMD00045692;SAMD00045684;SAMD00045690;SAMD00045691;SAMD00045692;SAMD00045684;SAMD00045685;SAMD00045686;SAMD00045687;SAMD00045688;SAMD00045689, study...
GTGTTAGTACCCATAGTAATATCATCACCAGATACTGTAAGATCTCCAGAAATAGTTAAGTTTCTAAATCCAGTTAAGTCTTTATTAGAATCTACTATTACTGCTTTAGATGCACTTACAGTTCCTGCTGTACTTCCATCTACTAAATTTAATTCTGCTGCTGTTGAAGTAACACCATCTAGTATATTTAACTCAGCAGTTGTGGATGTTACTCCATCCATAATATTTAATTCTGCCGCTGTTGCGGTTACACCATCAAGAATATTAAGTTCTGCCGCAGTAGAAGTTACGCCATCTAATATATTAAGTTCTGCTGCTGTAGAAGTTACACCATCAAGAATATTAAGTTCTGCTGCTGTGGCAGTTACACCATCCAGAATATTAAGCTCTGCTGCAGTTGATGTAATCTGCGTAGTTGAAGCTGCTGCTAAAACAGGTATAGTACCTGATACGTTTGGTAGAGATATTGTTCTATCGGCTGTAGCATCAACAGATGTTAAAGTTGTTTCGTGTGCATCTGCTGTAGTCCCTTCAAAAATAACAGCGTTGTTAGCATCCATAGTCACACTATTAACTGTACTAAATGTACCACTTACTGATACATTAGGTACTGTTAGTGTTCCTGTGCTAGGGTTGTAATATAAATCTCCGTCTGATTCTAAACCTAAATTACCACCATCTAAATCTCCACCGGCTGTAAAGATAATTGCGTTGTTTTCGTTTGTGTTTTCGTTGTCTGTAATAGTAACGGTTGTAGCTACTGCAGCAGTTGTAGCATTAGCTACTGTAGTTCCTGCAATAACACTTGCCAAAGCTGTACCATTTACAGTAATTGCATCAGCTTCTAAAGTTCCGTCAATGTCTGCATTACCACTAATATCTAGGGTAGCAGCATCAAGTTCTCCAGAGATTGTAATGTTTCTACCACCAGTAATATCTTTGTTAGCATCAGTAATAATAGCTTTACTAGCTATAAAAGTTCCGTTAGTTATGCCATCTATAAGGTTTATATCGGCTGCACTAGCTGTTACACCATCTAATATGTTTAATTCAGCAGCAGTAGATGTTACACCATCTAATATATTTAGTTCTGCTGCAGTTGAAGTAACTGCTGTACCATTAATAGATAGTGCATCTGTTTCAAGTGTACCATCAATGTCTGCATTACCTGAAATATCAAGCGTAGCTGCATCTAATTCACCACTAATGGTTATGTTTCTTCCGCCTGTAATGTCTTTGTTTGCATCTGTTATAATAGCTTTACTTGCAATGACTGTACCGTTAGTTATACCATCAATTAAATTAATGTCTGTAGCACTTGCAGTAACCCCATCTAGTATATTAAGTTCAGCAGCAGTTGATGTGACTGCTGTACTATTAATAGATAAAGCATCAGTTTCGAGTGTTCCATCAATATCTACGTTACCTGATATATCTAAACTAGCTGCTGCTATTTCACCACCAACTGTAAGAGTTGTAGCCATATCAACAGCTCCGTCAATATCTACTACATCTAAGTTAGCAGTACCATCTACATCTAAATCTGTACCAACATATAATTTTTTAGCAATACTTGCTCCACCTTCAGTTCTTAAAGCACCTGTATCACCAGTTGCATCACTTGAGTCTGTGGTATCAGTTATATCAACTACTCCTGCAACTGTAAGTGTAGATGCCATATCAACTGCACCATCTACATCTACAACATCAAGATTAGCTGTTCCATCAACATCAAGATCAGTACCTACATATAGTTTCTTGGCTATACTTGCACCACCTTCTGTACGCAAAGCTCCAGTATCTCCTGTGGCATCGCTAGAATCAGTAGTGTCTGTAATATCTACAACACCTGCTACAGTTAAAGTTGAGGCCATATCTACAGCACCATCAATGTCTACAACGTCTAAGTTAGCTGTGCCATTAACATCAATAGCGCCTTCTAAGTCTATATCACCATTAACGATAAGATCATCTGTTACTGTAAGATCATCTTGTACTTTTAAATCTACAACATTAAGACTGGCATAAGCGTCAACAACTGCTGCTCCAGAACCAGCTCCGTCTAAGTAAACTGCTTTTGTGTCTCCTGCTGGAATGGTAACGTTGGCCCCGGTGCCTTGTGAAATAATTATGTTTTGGGATCCGCTGGTGCCGTTTTCGATAAACTGCATCCTGCTAATGGTGTTAGGTGCTATGGTGATAGTACAAGCAGAATCTAATGTGCCTGTGTATTTGAGATACATGGCCCTGCCTGGATCTGTGGATCCATCAGCTATGGTTGTGGTATGAGTGTCGGCGTTGGTGGTTATGCCCTCTGTGCCAAAACCTAAAGCCTCCCCAATGAGCTCTAAATTTGTGTTAGTCTCAGATCCCCAGGTTCCCGAACTTTCACCGGTACCTATCTCTTTAAGTCTTAAATCATTTACATAAGTTGCCATTTCATTGGTCCTCTTTTAAAAATTCTAATTCGTTATGCTGCATCGCGTCCAGCATCAATCTCAGTATAAGACGGAGTTTGAGTTGTTGCAACGGCAGAGTAGCCAGGCGACTGATCGGTGTCTATCTGGCCAAACACCAAAATAGATCCGGTCGAGGCCGTAAATGACACTCCCGTTGGGGTTACGTTTGCAGCTGCGGTTGTTGTCACAGCTCCGATTCCAGATGCTACCTGGAATCCAGTTAAATTGATGACCTCGTTTTCGTGAACAATTACAGATCCAAGGGCAGAGGTGGTGACCAGAGTGGTCGGTGTAACGTTGGCCTTGGCTACCTGTGTGGTTGTGCCCAGGCCAGAGGTAATAGCCAGAGTCGTTAGTGTTTGATTAGCCTCACCGCTTTGTGTTGTGGTTCCTTGGCCAGAGGTTATAGCTAAAGTGCCTACTGATACATCGGCGGCCGCGGTTACGGTAACAGATCCAAGGCCAGAAGTGATAGCGCCAACGCTGGTAAGTGTAACCGGTAGAGCTGTGCCCCAAGCACCTTCGTTCCAGGTTCCTCTACCCCAACCGTTTATAATAGCCATTAGCTTGTCATTGAATCGCGCACTTGTTCAAGTTGCGCTTTGATTTTAACTAGATCTGCTCGCACTGGATCTGTCATAAAATCCAGGAGCAGCATTGATTCGATTGTTGTGATGCACCAAATGACTGTTTCGAGATCATTCATGTTAGTCCACCAGGATTTCTATTAATCCATCTTTTGGGCCACTTTCGATACGATACTCTGGATAGCCGGCGTCTTTGCGTATTGCTCCGCCATAGTTTCTATTTTGTCGTAATCGAATTGCAGTGTCTTGGAAGATTCCTGCGGTGTCTTCGTAGACTTGCTTAGGCTCTCCAATCCCTGTGGTCGTGTCGATTTTTCCATATCCATCTGCTATACCCTCCTCTTTAAGTTTGTTGTAAGTGATTTCTGGTTTACCTCTGTAAGCATCTGCTGCATCGGTATTGATGAGTCGGCCCTTTCTTAAAAACCGCTCATTCATTCTAACAAAAGCTAAATCTGGATCTATGTCAGTCAATACTAGATTAACCTTATATCCGTTGTCTTGCAATTCTTTTATCTGTGTTCTGATCTTGTTAACATCGCCGCCGACTTTTGGCAGTACCAGGTTGTCGCCTCTTTTTATGGCCAGATCCTTCACGGCCTCACTTAAAATTTTTGATTCTCCATGCACGGCGTTACCACCGATTCCGCCTGCAAACTCTGGTAAGGCTTTCTTTGCCTCGTCTGGATCCACAATGGTTGCATTGTGTTTAACAGCCAAAGGATTGGCAATCGCGCTTTTGCCTGCTGCCGGTGGACCTATGTTTATGATTGCAATTTTTTCACCTTGGTTTTTGACAGATCTATTAAGCACATTAATTGGCACGGCCAAACCCATTTCTTCATAAGCCAACTTCCTGCCGCCTTTGTATAACTCTTCGATACCTTGCTCGTAACCCTGGAGTGTTTTGCCAGCAACATTAAACTGCCTGTTTTCAACAAACTCTTTAGATCCAAAGTTTGGTAGCTCTACGGTTGGTGTTATTTCTGCCCTTTCTTTTTCTGCTCGCACCATCGCTGGGTGATTTCTAATTTGTTTCCCCTTTTGTTACGGGTTAAGTTTTGGGTCATCTATAATTTTTCTTAAATCATCCTTGTCTGCTTTTGCCAGGGCCGGATCTGACATAAAAGTTCTTTTTATCAAAGACTTGCCTCCGGTCTTGAGTAGATCTCCGACCACCGGGACCAGGCCAATCGCCGATAGAGCTGCTATGCCTGTGTTTGCTAATCCGGATCCTATGTTGCCTTGTCCAAAATCTCTGAACGCATCGCGGCCGTACTTGGCTGCCTCAGCTGCGTCAATCGCCAGGCCAGGGGGAGTAAGGCCAACACCAATTTGTCCTAAAAGGGGCACATTTTCTTCATAGGCTTTTACGCCCATATCGAGGAGATCTTCTTGGGGTGCGAAAATGTTTATGTTGTCGACTTCACTCCGGGCCATAATAAAAGATTATAGCCTAAAGTTTACATTTTGCTAATCAAGAGGCCTCACTCAATCCTTGAAATTTTCTGTTGAGGATCTTTTGCACCTTGTGATAAGGACCGTGCTCGTAGCCTGGGTGTGAATTTTGCACCTGTTTGGCTATCCTTCTAGCGCCTAGACCGCGTGATTTACAAGCGTAAATGGTCTTGAGAACTTCTTGTTCTTCTGGCACCGGGATCAATTTGGTGTGACGCCTGGATCCATGGTCCTCGTATTCTTTCTTGTAACCAAAAGGAACATGACCGCCAATGGAGTAGCCTTTCTCGGCCCAGGCTATCTTGCCAGCTGAAAGCCTGGACTTAATCATGTCGCGTTCAAACTCTGCGAACTGGGCCAAAGTAGCTACCAGGTTGCGGTTGTTAATACGAACCATGTCTAGTTTAGCTGCTAGGCCCTGGGCCTCTTGCTCCTGGGGTAAGACCACAGGTATGTCGCCAAACATTTCGCAGAAGTAAAGTGAGATACCGGTTTGTTCCAGGGTGGGTATCATGTTGACCATTTCAATAAAGGACCTGGCAAGTCGATCAAGTTTGGTCGTTACTATCACGTCATGCTTGTCCATAACATCGGTCATGGCCCTGGAGCCTGGACGCTCAACGAGATCTTTCATGCCGCTAACACCAGCGTCAATAAAAAATTCATCGACCGGCCTGTTGAACTTGGCCTGGACAAATTCTTCTATGATTCTTTTTTGCTCGTCCAGAGAAGATCCGTCTTTGACTTGTTGCTCCGAAGAAACTCGGACGTAGCCGTAAATGTTATTTATCTGTTTGCGTGGTTGTATCATGCTGCCTCCTCTTCATTGTAGTCACAGGCATAACAACCTACCTGCTTGGTGTAACCGTATTCGCCGCAACCAGGGCAAAACTCCTCTTTAAGATTCGTGTAATGAGGCTTGCCATAATTGGCCCAGCTGTCGCCGTCACCCTCAGCTCCGCACAAACATGTATTATTTTTATAAGTCATATTTTCTCCTTAGTCCCAGACCTGTTGGCCTTGCCATTTGTAACACTCGTTAATCAACATCCAACCGCCGTGATAATTTTGCGGTTTTGGAAAACGCTCTGGGTCGAATTGCATCTCTGGCAATTTTTGGGCCCAGGTGTTGGCTTTGTCATAGGCATCACCCAAGGTTTCAGCCTTGATTGTTTTGCTGTTACCGTAACATTCAAATTTAAAAGTCTCTTTCATATTTTCTCCTTTTTGATTATTAACTTTATTTCCCACTCTTTTATTATCGGTTATTTTGCTTATAATTGCAAGTCTTTATACATAAATATTTCTTTGTATAAATAGTTGCATATTTCTGCATTTATGGCATTATAGGTATGTGAGAAATGTAAATAAAAAACCAAAAGGAGGAAATATGGAAGTTAGTAAAAATGGTATGTTGTTGGTGGGTGACTGGCTTGGAGAGCAGGACGGCAATAAGTTCTGGACCAACGAGCAGCTCGCTGTTTGGCATGAGCACCACAAAAAACGTGTGGACAGAGCAAGCAGGTTCTCTTCCCCAGCTGAGGATCTCAAAACCGTTGAGGCTTTTGAGAAGGAGATTAATAGAAGGAAGGGTCGCCGCTATATTGGTGTCAAGGGGGGCAAGCTATGAGTAAATATGAAATAGTAAAAAAAGAAAAATGTGTCTTCGTCAATTTGACCAGATACAAAACTCTTGATGACTACATGGCTGAAAAAGCCGAGGAGGGTAAACGTGTGGCCCTGGTAAATGATCCGCTTGTCCACGAAGATTTCACTTTCGCGGTGACTGACTATGAAGGCGGTTATATCAAGTTGCGAGATGTTGGGATCTGCAAAGAGCAAGAGGGTCCTTACTCTATTGATCTTTTGAAAATGACCGATGTCGAGGTTGACGCGTTCAACGAGGCCAACGGTATCAACAAGCAATCAGCCAACTTGATTTATGGCAAATCTTATTTCATTGAGGATCTAAAGTTTGGTTTGACCCATTATTTAGACGAAAATTCAGAGGGGGTAGCATAATGATTAAGTATCAAGATAAAACCGTAACGGCAAAAACTTTTGCCAAGCACAAGATCTCAGATCGGCTCATGGAGGTTTTCGATAATCCGCAGCTGCACCTGGGGCCAGAGTTCCAGAACTTTACGATGAAGGAGCAAGAGGAGATCCTCCGGCATGTAAGTTTGTTTGAGGACCGTATTCACAAACTCCTGGGCGTTAAGTTCAAAGAGATCATTAGCGCCAGTAACTTTACGAAGGTGGTGTGATGAAAAAAATATCGCACTTAACTTACGAGGCTAATATCAAAACATTTCACAAGTATCTGGAGGCCAAGCATGAGATGCCTTTTCGGGAGATCCAGATAAAGAATATGTCTGACCAGGATCTACAAAGGTGGAAAGAAATCGAGAACATGCGGGACATCAAGATTGGCTTTTCATTCGGTGATAATGTAAAAAGAGATATTCGGGGGTAAGCATGAAAGACCAAGAGAAACAAAAACAAATCGAACAAGTGGCCGCCAGGTTCAAGAATCTGTGCAGCGAAGAAATCGAAAGGATCGAGGACAAGCTGCCCAAGGTTGTGGATCTGTTTGAAAAAGATAAGTTGCTCAAGGAGATAGATGCCCTGGAGCAAATTGCAGACGAGGCCAACGATCGCGCAGTTGAGATGATAGAAAATTTTTATAAACAGGGGGAGAAATGATTGAGTTTATATTTTGGGTCATAACAGCATTTGTGTTATGGAATTTATTGAGCGTTGCTTTTGTCTATTCCAGAAGATGGGTAGACAGGACCAAACACACGGAAGATATTATTAACTGCAAATGGAGGAAAGATGGATAAGTATTTTTTTACACTGGATCTTTTATTTAGATCTAACTGGGAGGTTTGCAAACCTGGGGCCCTTAGATCTATGATGAAGAAGTACCTTAACCGGGAATACGATGTTGTTGGCGGTGCTGACTACATCATTAATATTTATATGGGTGACTTTCTGGATCGATACCAGGGAGATGCCAGGGAGGCTTTAGCAGCATTATGATTATCAACGGAGTAGAAATACCAGAACATTTAAGGCACTTGCCCAGGCAGGCCTTAATTAATTTAATTTATATTTTCAGATCTAGGAAATAAACTGGTCTTATGTATGAAGATGCGCAATCCTTTGCTGAGGGGATCCATGAGATCCTGGTGACCTTTATGGCAACCAGGAGCATTGAAAGCCTGGAGCATTATTATCTAGTCAACGTTAATGCCATTGAGACGATGCGCAGGATCGATGAATCTTTATACACAGATCTAATACAAAAATTTAAGGAACAAAAACATGCGATTAATGCTAATAGTGACAGCGGAGGAACAGGATATGTTAATTCAGATCCTCGGCGAGAAGGGCAGACAGATGATGAACGGGAGCTCCGTGCAAGAAAACAAAAAACTCAAGAGTATCGAAAACATCATTCAACAGCTGGCCTTCGGTAGAGATCACGATGAAAAAAAATAAAGACACGGTGAAAGCCGTGGTCTTTGCCGATGATGTAATAGATCTAAACCAGGAAGAATTAAAAGAACTTTTTAAGCGGGCCCTGGAGAATGATTCGGTGAATCACTTTGAGATAGTCACTGGATCCTCGGCCGCAGAATAATCTTTCTCTATCTCGGCCTGCATTAATCGATACAGTCGCCTGGTTTCATTGAGCTCTTGCAGCTCATCCCATTTATAAAAACTTTGAGTCTCTGAGTCCCAGAAGTTGCCTTTGTGTGGTTTGTTGGTTTTGTTCATGGCCAGATAGATTACAGGGATCCAATGCCTCGGTCTTCTTCTTCCATCATTGCGGTTGCACTGGCACCGGCAGCGATTGGGGCCATGGAGAAGAATTGTTCACCAAATTGCTGTCTGATTTTGCCTTTGCCGTAATCGTAAACATCATCAGCTTTTTGTTTAACAACCTTTAAACCTCTTTTTTCAAGAATATCTATGACTTCTTTGCTTGTGTTTTCTGGAACAATCGCTCCAGCGAACTCATCAAAACCAACAGCTCTGGTAGGTTTGGCCTCAAAGTATTCTACGGGCCGCGTAGCGTTTTTTATCAAAGCCTGTTCGATGTCATCAAATAAAGCGCCCGGCATCATTTTTGGTAATTCTAAAAAATCCTCTTTTTCTGTATACGCAGTTTTGATGGCCTTCGGTAAGTCCATACCGTATTCCAGATTTTGTCCAATGGCCTCTGTTAATTGTGTGGCAATATATGATGCCTCATTTTCTGCCAGTAAACGCACATCTTCAATGTTAGGGTAATTCATTTGTTGCGCTTTAACTAAATCTTCATCTGGTAAATTTTTTATAATTGATTGCATGATGTCATCTTCAACAGCTCCAGTGGATCCGATGGCTTTTTCTACGAGCCTGTCTTTTTGCGCTTTGACTCCAGGTAAATCTTTGAATGACTCACTCGTAAGGGCCATTAAACGATTGTCGCCGAAAAAACCTAGGTCGCCTTCGCCACCTCTTTGTCTTTCTTGGACCATGTTTTCAACCACATTGTCTAGGGTGTAAGGCATTGTCCTGGTGGTTTCGTCAAACTCATCGAAGTAAGTAAACACACCGTTTTGATCTAGGTATTTATCTTTTTGTTCGTTGACCCATTTGTTGTATTTTATTTGTGGGAATGGCTTGTCTTTTAAGTCTGCTGGATCTCTTCCTATTTCTTGATAAAACTTAGTCTTTGCTAAATCAGTGTCAAAAAATCTGTCAAATTCATCATTGCGATTTGCAATATTAAAATTTGAACCTTTTTTTTGTAAAGCCACTGAATTTCTTAAATTTTCTAATGTTTTGTTGTAAAGCAGGAACAGATGCAGGTTTTATTTTTGCATACTCTAATGCTCTATCTAAAATATCTTGTTCTTTTTGATAATTGAATTTATCAATAGCTAATTGTGATGCTTGTGCTAAAAGCATTTTAAACTTCTTATATTCTTTATCAAACCCATATATGTCTACAATTAAATGTTTACCAGCATACACATAATTACCTTCTTCTATAAAATGGTCGTCTGCTACCATCATATTATTCTCCCCATAAGTGTAAAAATAATGAACAGAATAAGAATTTTTGTTTGTAAAGCTGTAAGGCTGTTTTAACATCACAATAGCTGTAACTGGGCTGATTGTTTTATGGTTAACTTCGTTACTGACTAAACTAATTTTTTCAATTTTGCTTCCTAATTTTGAAGTGGCTATATTAATTCTTTCATTAATTTCGTTATTACTCATAATCCAATTTTCTTTAATATCCATTTTGTTTACCTCTTTCAATTTGTTAGTTTTTAAGATAGCTAACCATTATCAAATTTGACAATGGTTAGCAAGTTTTATATTTACGCTACTAATTTAATTTGTTTTCCCTCACTTTCCTCTATTAACCATTGGCAAGCTTTCCAGGCTTCGTTACTTGCATCCCTTAAAATTTTCGTATCATTGTTAAGTGCTTTAATCCATCCATTTAAATATTGAGCGTGGTCAATTCTGGGTGTTGTCTCAATTCCAAATTCAGCACATAAGAACACCGCACCCAATTCAGCTATCAATTCTTCATAAGCGTATTCTTTTCTATTTTTGGATTGTTTACGTCCTGACCTATTATCTTTTTTAGTCCAGTGAACTAATTCATGTAGTAACGTGCCATAATATGAAACTTCATTGTCAAAACTAGTTTTTTCAGGCATCTGAATAT
>BCSF01000902.1_pt1 | contig 10222 bp, 9 predicted proteins | sample 1016431 | NCBI WGS metagenome assembly BCSF01 (sample SAMD00045685;SAMD00045686;SAMD00045687;SAMD00045688;SAMD00045689;SAMD00045690;SAMD00045691;SAMD00045692;SAMD00045684;SAMD00045690;SAMD00045691;SAMD00045692;SAMD00045684;SAMD00045685;SAMD00045686;SAMD00045687;SAMD00045688;SAMD00045689, study...
AACTGATCAAGATCATCGAAGAAATCTCTCCGGTTCGCTCGGTTGCGCGTGTACGCCAGACCTCAAACAAAGAGATTGAAGTACCAAGCAAGACAGCAAACTTCTCGGCAAACTGGACCGCTGAGACGGGAACTCGCTCAGAGACAACAGGATACCAAACCTCTCTGAACACAATCCCAACTCACGAGCTCTATGCACTGGTTGACATTTCAACTGCATTGCTTGAGGACTCCGTATTCGATCTGGATGCAGAGATGAACCTTGAGTTCGCCGAGCAGTTCGCCAAGGCAGAAGGCACGGCTTTCATTTCTGGAAACGGAACCAACAAGCCAACAGGCATTGTGAATGGATCAACCGTTGCGACAGCAGTCACAGCGGCATCGGCTACTGCTATCACAGCAAATGAGTTGATGGATCTGGTCCACGGGCTGAAGTCTGACTATGCTCGCAGTGCCGCATTCATGATGAACCGCGCAACATTGGGCGCAGTCCGCAAGCTCCAAGACACCACTGGAAACTATATTTTCCAAGCAGGGTTCTCGGGTCAAGCAGGCTTGCCTAATACGATCCTTGGGCATCCATATGTCGAAGCGCCAGATGTAGCGGATATCGCCGCATCTGCGAAGCCAATCATATTCGGTGACTACCGTCGCGGATACATGATTGTTGATCGCGTTGCATTGTCTGTCATGCGTGATGGATTCACCCAAGCGACTTCAGGAAATGTCCGTTTCCTAGCCCGTCGCAGAGTCGGTGGAGAAGTTGTTCTCGCAGAAGCGATGAAAGTTCTGACGATGGCCGCAAGCTAATCTCAGACTAGGATGAGAGGGAGGGGTTCGCCCCTCTCTCCGTTTAGGAGGCGATATGAAAATTCAATTCACTCAACCCACTCCGATGTGCATCAGCGAGGATGGGTCACAGACAGAGCGTTTCGGCATCGGCGAAGAATTCGAGTCAAAAGATTCTTGGATGACGGGCAGAATGAAGGGAGTCGTCGCTAGTGGCCGAGCAATCGAGGTCGGCGGAAATGCTGAAGTGCCTGAGACGAAGGCAACACCAAAGAAGCAAGCGACACGGAAAAAAACCCCCAAGGGGTAGGCAGTGTCAAGAAAATATAATCTATATGACAGCTTCCTCAGTGATGGCGTCACCGATGCGACTGTAAATACCTATATCGCAGAGACCGGAATCACTGCCGCATATTTTCTCGAACTCAATTATAGAGACAACAATTCCGACAATGTTCTCAGGCTTTCAACGCTTCCATTCGATATCGATTTGACGGGGCAATTTACAACATCAACATTTGAGGGCGCGGGAGATCTGTTGTCTGTCTCCCCTATCGAAGAGACATCGCAATTAACAGTGAACGGAATTACAGTTTCGCTCTCTGGACTCAATGCAGTAGCGTCGGGACTCGCTTTGAGCGGGTTGAGTGAACCGCTCGGTCATCAAAGAACAATGCAAGTATATGTCGCGCTTTTTGGTGATGTTCAAAGTGATGGATCACTGAAGCCATTTATCAATCCTTTTTCTGGTAGACCCATTTTGGTATTCGATGGTTATCAGGATAGTCACACCATCAGGACTGATGGAACTTCAACGACTGTCACCATTTCTGCGGAAAGCAAGTTGGCGGATTTTGAAAGAACAAACCCCCAAAGATTTACGGTCGAAAATCAACTCAGGCGAGGGACAAGAACAGCGTCCTACTCCGGAAGCACCGTTACGGTCAACACAGACCAAAGCCTTCTCCATGTCATAGGGATGCAAAAAAAGGTGATCAAGTGGGGAGCATAAGAGAGCGTACGATTTCAGTGATCGAAGATAACTGGTCTAGGAAGTTCGTTTACGGCGAATGGGATTGTTCTATTTTTTGTTTCGAGTGCATCATTCCTGACGAGGTGGGTTTGATCAAAGGGACATATTCTGATCATGATGGAGCGCAAGCACGGATCGAAGCACTCGGAGGATATGATCAATGCGCTCGAGATCTAGGAGGCGTCCCTCTCGAGGATCTTGCAATGATGAGAACTGGGGATCTAGCAGAGCTTAATCTTGGGCCAAACATCGACAATCCTTTAGGTGTTGTCCAAGCAGATAGGGTCGTTTGCAATCAATACTCTGGCATAGTGAGATATCCTCGGGAACTGGTCATAGCGGCATGGAGATTTGACTGATGGGAGGAGGCGGAAACAGCATCCTAAAGACCCTCGCGCTTACTGCCGTGAGCTTTATCGTTCCGGGTTCTGCGGCGTTTGCGCCCGCGCTTTTTGCGAAGAGATTTGCGTTTAGCTATGCCCTCGGATTGCTAACGAAAGTAAATGCTCCGACATTCAGTACTCCAAGCGAAGCGTTTCTCAATCAGACATCGCAGGACATTACATCAACGAATCCTATTCAGTCATGGAAGATTCCATATGGTCTGACGATCACTGGGGGAACTTTGACCTATGCAGAGACAGCCGCATCAGATTCAAACTATCTTCACATGGTAGTCGTTTTCTCTCCGGTAGAGATTGAAGGATATCGATCAATAATCGTAAACGAAGACAAGGTGGTCGATTTCGAGACAAATGCAGGGAACCTCGAAACAACTCGAGCAGAATCAAAACAAGACTACACAAACGGATTTGGCAACAATACGACACTTTTTGATTTCAGTGTCACCAGTAGTCAGTCCGCGCATGTTGCGGGTTGCACTATGGGGGGAGATTTCAAGATCCGTAATTCAAGCACAGTCTTGAAAACGGAATCGCATACGGATAATGGGAGCGATGCGAATTTCAGTACTGGCAGGATCTTCCATTATTTCTTGTCGGCAACATCAACCATGACGAGTTTCAACGGGCGATTTGAGTCGGATGGAGCTAATGCGGGTTCGACCAACACCGGATGGAAATATTATGCGTTCAGAAATAATTTCCAACTGGATGCTGAATATCGAGACTATATGTTTCCGATTTTGTATGACGGAAGTCATGACAATGATGATGATACCTCGCAGTCATTCCCCGCAGTAGGAGGAAGCGATTTGGCAGGGAATTCGCCATACTGGTCGAACTGGGGAATTCCTGCATCCGTTGACTATCTCAGGGATATCACTGCTAGGGATTCGCAAAACTATCCGAGGGATCATGCGAACTTTTGGTGGGGGAACAATGAGCATGCAACAGCGTACCCCGCCAATGTGCCTATCGAGTCTGAATACACAGCGACGAAAGATGATCAAAAAGAGCCATATCATTTGTATCAAGATCTGGCGTTCATGCACTGTATCCTCAAAAAGGATGATGTCTTCCAAGGTCGCATGCCAAATATATCGGCAATCATTAAAGGCAAGAAGGTCTTTGATTCAAGAACCAATAACACTATGTGGCGATCAAATCCAGTTTGGATTCTGAGGGACTATCTGACAAATGCTGATTACGGATGCGGCATCGATTCTATAAGAATCGACCAAACATCTTTTGATGCTGTCGCTAATCTTTGCGATGAGACAGTCACCTACTCAGCATATCCATCCGTAGGTGCTACCCGTCCGGTCTTCACTGGGACCGACTTGGGAGCAAGTGATTCGGATTGGGGTGATTGGTCGTATGACTCTGACATTGGCAAGTGGATCTGGAGAGCGCAGAGTCCGGAGTTTTTCCTGCCATTCCAGATTGGCGATTATGTAGATATTCAAAAAAAGGGAAATAGCTTAAACCTTGGTGATCACAAGACGAATGTCAGGGTGATTCGATTACTTGATGGAGCGAGAGGATTCGAGTCAAATCTTTCAAGCGCAGGCGATAGTACGGCTCTTGTCGGGACTGCGATCAAATATGAGCGCACTCGATATGAGTGTCATGGACTTGTTGACACAGCGAACTCAAAGAAGACCAACATCGATAATATTCTGGCGACGATGGCCGCGAAGCTGTTGGTTCAGAATGGTCAATATTTCCTTATTGGAGGTGAATATGTCGGTCCATCTGGGACCATTTCATCTGATGACATGATTGGTGAAGTCAGCGTCCAAGGTAAGCCTCCATCTCGGGAGACATTCAATATCATCAAAGGCGTATTTTCATCTCGGAATGAAAATTTCCAAGCGAGAGATTTCGAAATATTTGAGGATACCAATGCCATCTCTCAGGATGACAATGAGAAATCGACCGCAGACCTTCAGCTAAATCTCGTAACGAGCGGGGCGCAAGCTCTGGCGTTGGCAAAAATTACCTTGAGGAGGCAGAGGTACTACACCAAGGTATCGATGACCTGCAACCTGAAAGTTTTTAAATACAAGGTCGGAGACACGGTATATATTGATCATCCGCAATATAATTTCGGGAGCAGGAAATTCGAGATTGTAGACATGAAGATGAATTTCGGACCAGACCCAACGGTCGAGGTTCTTTGTCAAGAGACGGATCAGAGCATTTACGCAGACAACTAGGGAGGCAAAATGGCGGTCATCAATTTAGTCCAAGGCGACACAGGGCCGCAGATAAAAGCGACCCTCACTCGGAGCGATACTGGTTCAGCGATTGACATATCTGGCGCAACGACCAAGATGCATTTCCGCAAAGCCAACACATCAACGAATCTTTTCTCGTTGACGAATTCGGCAGGAAGCTCAGACAAAGCGAATGGTATTTGCATTTTCCTGTTCACCGGAAGCGATCTCGATCTGACCGCCGGAGATTATGAAGGAGAGATCGAGGTAGTGTTTGGCGATTCTACAAGAGAGACCGTATACGAGATCATTGAGTTCAATCTCCGCGAAGATATTGCATGAGTAAAAATGTAAAGATCGAGGTCATTCGACAGTCGATCAAATCCTCAGTTGAGGTTGCGTCCGCCAAAGCCGCCATATCTGCGGCGAGAATCAAATCATCTGTCGCTGTTGCGTATGCGAAATCCTCAATTGCAGTGTCATACATCCGAGCGGCAATCGAGAAAGGTCGATTCATTTTGTCTGTGTCTTTCTCGGATGATTCATCGGTCGCAGATCGTTTCGCTCAGGTGTTCGGTAAACAAGCGTCAGATCAAGCGCAAGCCTCGGATTCTGCAACTCTCAATACAGGAAAGAATGAGGCGGATGTAGTCAGCGCATCAGATACCCCCTCATTGTCCACAGGAAAGGCTCTGTCAGACGATTCGAATGTTTCTGATGCGCCTACACTGCAAATGGGCAAAGCGCCCTCTGATGACGCTTCTGTGAGCGATCAGGCTCCGATATTCAATATTGGCAAAGCGATCAAGGATGATGCGACTGCGACCGATGATGTAGACGGCGAAGCGAGTATCGAAGATGACCAGACGATGCACTTCTTCAAAGTCACTGCTGATCAGGGAGGAGCCGATGACGTATTCTCCAGATCAGTTTCGTATACGAGAGATTTTGCTGATGATTCAGGAGCGGCAGACTCACCAAGTCTCTCCCTCGGGAAAGCATTGCAGGATCAATCCACTGGAGACGACTCAGCGACCCTGAGCGTAGGGAAAAGAATCGCTGATGATCCAAGCGCAAGCGATCAACCAGTATTGACAACTTCTAAATCGATTTCCGATAGCTCGAGCGCAAGTGATTCTCCGGAACTGTCAGTCAATGCATCTAAGAGCGACACAGCGACCTCAGGAGACGACTTTGTCTTACAGACAGGCAAAGGCATATCTGATCAGTCAGGAGCCGCTGATGAGCTTGTGAGGAGCTTTGACAAGGCAATCGAAGATCAGTCGGGAGCAGGCGATGATCCGGTGCTTAGTTTCACCAAGAACATCGCCGACGAATCTGGGGCAGATGATTCGTTCTCGAGAGCGGTTGCATACAGTCGAGATCTCACTGATCAAGTTCGCTCAACGGATGATGTGAATGGAGCCTTGGCGGGTGATGATCAAACGATGCATTTCACCAAAGTGACAGCAGACCAAGGACACGCAGATGATTCGTTCTCGAGGACTGTAAGTTTCAGCAGGACTTTATCCGATGAACCGAGCGCATCTGATAGCCCGACATTCGATGTCAGTAAACCGGAAGGAGATCAAGCGAACGCCAGTGATTCGTTTTCGATTGCTATCACATTCAACAGGACATTGGCTGATTCAGTCGGAGCGACGGGTGATGATCAGACAATGCAGTTTACCACGGTTAGTGCTGATGATGGTCGGACGAAAGATTCATTCACCTCTGCATTCTCGAAATCTCTGGGAGACGATTCAACTGCAAGCGACTCATTCTCGAAAAGTGTCGCATTCGGAAAAACTTTTTCTGATGATAGCAGTGCGAGCGATTCGTTCAGTCGCGACATGTCATACTCTCGGACATTTACTGATCAGGTTCGATCTACCGACGACGTCAATGGAGCGGCGGCAGGCGATGATCAGACAATGCAATTTTTCAAGGTTCTTTCGGATGGTAGCTCTGCAAATGATTCCGAGCTAAAATCCGTAGGGAAGAGTGAATCGGATGGCGCATCAGCCGCAGATTCCGGTTCGTATTTAGCGCAGGGTTATGTCGATAACATGACATACTTTGCGAGTGATTATGTCGGATCGTCCGGCTCATTTTAGGAGACTAAATCATGCTTAAAGATGGCTTTAAAGCAAAGGGACGGGTCGGAATTGTTCTGCGGGACAAGGATGGCAACGTCAAAGAGGAGTGTGATGTGACCAATTTGGGCGTCACGGAAGGAACTGCGTTCATCGCGTCTCGAATGGTGGGCACTGGTCAAAATGTCATGAACACCATGAAGCTCGGTACTAGCTCGCAGTCACCCGCCGCAGGAGATACGGGGGTTGTTTCAGCGGCATCCGGTGAGTCAGAGACAATCTCTGGCAGTGCGAGCGGAGCAGTCGTCACATACACTGCGACATTTGGCGCGATTGGTTCGGGCGGTACAGTCGGTATCAAAGAGGCGGCAATTACGAACAATGACACATCCGATAAGTGTTTGTGTCGGGTGACCTTTGATGTGGTAAACAAGGGACAAGACGACTCGATGTCGGTGACATGGACCGTGACCATCTCGGATGCCTAATAAAATCAAGTACTTACGGTAAAGTGGAGAGAGCGGCCTCATGACGATTTGCACCAGAGAAACGACTGGAACTGGCGTCACATGTAAAGGGTCGCCCCTCACTAATGCCGAGGTTGACAACAACTTCATCAATATAGTCGCGGACATTGCTGACAAGCAGGATGCGTCTACGGCACTGACCACATCAACTTCATTCAGTGGCGACATCACTGGGGCCTATAACTCAACTGCGTTGGCCGCGAATACTGTCGGGACGAGTGAGCTTAATACGCTGAACACTGCCTCAGATGGAGATGTCCTCAAGTATGTCGCATCCCCAACCGCAGGGATTTGTTGGGGTACGGGCGGAGGAGGCGGAGGCACTGAGTATTATGTTGCATCCGCAGTAGTATCAAATAACTGCATCACCCTTTGTTACAATACGGCGGGACCGACTACTCCTGTCATCGACATGGACTGTGGCAACTTTGATCTTCCAAGATGTACAGCCGCTAATACATTCACACAGTACAACACATTTAGTAATTTCTTGTGCGTCTCAGGAAGTTTTAGGTCTTCACTTTGTTCTTGTTTGTTAGGTAATGCTTGCTTCAAAGTTAGGCATCCAAGCGGATGTCAGAACCTTGCGTTCGGGTGTTTTGCGCATGATACCACTGGGTCTACCGCCCGCTGTAATGTAGCCATTGGATTTTGTGCATTGAAATTGGCTTGTTGCGCTTGTTGCAATGTTGTCATTGGGTCTAAGGCGGGAGCGAATGGATTGCGCTTGAGGCGCTCTGTGGTGATCGGGCATTGTGCCGCGAATCTTGGTTGTTTTATACAAGATACAGTCGCCATTGGAAATGCGGCGGCCCGTTGCTCAGTTAACGCTCGGAATACGGCAGTAGGGCATTTTGCCGGAGAGTGTTTTTGTCAGGCGCAGGATAATGTCGCTATTGGCTACTATGCGATGCAAAAAGGCGACAACATAATTGGAACTGTTGCGGTTGGTCGAAACGCGAGCCAAGGAAATGGGAACCTTGTTTGTAACTATCAGAGTGTAGCCATAGGTGCTTACGCTCATGCTCAAGTCATAAATGGTAGTGCAGACATAATGATTGGCAGATGTGCGGGTTATTATGCCTATTGCGGAAATAGCAATATAGGGATTGGATCTGCCGCATTTAGATCAGGCGTTTATTGCACTGCCGGACAAACGAGGCGCAACACTGCAATTGGTCTTGTTGCCATGAATTGTTCGGTCAATTCGGCGGACAACATAGTCATCGGAACATGTGCAGGAATGCGACTTGGGAATACTACAACGACTTGTGGTTGCAACAATGTTTTGATTGGAACTGGCGCGGGAACCTGTGAATGTATTGGTGGCTACCTTGGTCTGGATAATTTAACCGGAGATTGTTCCAATCACATCATTCTCGGGAACTGCCTGTCATCATGCGCTCGGATTAAAGTTGCATGGACGGTGGTTTCGGACTGCCGAGACAAATCATGTTTCGCATGCGTTCCGCATGGATTGGATTTTGTTCGGGCATTGAATCCGACAGAGTATCGATTAAAGACAAATGGTCGAGTTGGGACTGAAGTAGAGGATAAAAAGAGATACGGATTTTTGGCGCAGGATGTACTGACGTTAGAGGGCGATGATCCTGTTGTTGTTTCAGCAGACAATCTATCAACACTTACAATGACTGAATCGCATTTAATACCAATACTGGTAAACGCCATCAAAGAGTTGGCGAATCGAGTAGAAGCTCTGGAGAATGCATGATGCTCAATACATATGTCGTCGATGGAGGCATCGGCAAAAATATCGCGTTTACGGCCTTGATACCTAAGCTCGCTGAGAGAGACGGACAGGCTGTCCAAATCCATACACCATATCTTGATTGTTTTGCATTCAATCGCAGTGTCCATATGGCGTATGAGCAGACCATTCCTCTGACGGATCATCGGATGGCAAGTAGCGATAACATCTTTTACTCGGAGCCGTACAAGTCGAATTTCGTCAAAGGCGGGCAACATCTCATCGAGTCATTCTGCGAGATCCTTGGGATCGAATATAGCGCCGACATGACGCCGAAAATTTATACATCTCACCTAGAAGAAAGGGCTGACGCTTGGCTCGAAAAAGCAGGGATATCTGGTAAGTTCATGGTCGTCCAGTTCAGCGGTGGACAAGCTCCGATTAACTTTCAAGGCGGTCCATACCAGAGCATCATGCCATTGAGAAACTATCCTCAATTTCTGGCGCAGAAAGTCATAGCCGCGCTCAAAGCTGAATATCCAAATATTGAGATCATCGATTTCTCTTTACCGAATGAACCGCAATATTCCGGAGCGATACAGTACGAAGAGCATTGGGCTGTCATGCATGAAATATTAAAGAAGGCCGAGGGATTTATTGGCATCGATTCCATGCTTCAGCATATGAGCGCATCGGCCAAAAAATCTGGAGTCGTCATTTGGGGGCAAAGTCGTTGGACGCAGTTCGGCTACTCCCACAATAAGAATCTGTCATTCCACATGAAGGGGAAATGGGATGAGTCAAAATTTGATGAAGCCGACCCGAGAAATGTTTGCGTCGATCCCGATGTGGTAGTAAAAGCATATAAGGAACTGATGAGGAAGGGGAACAAGTCTCCGTCCAATATCCAATGCATGAGTGCTTGAGATGAAGATATTCGACTGTTTTACAATCCGAGATGAGATCGATACGGCGCTCCTGAGATTAAGCGTACACGATCCGAAGGTGGATCATTTTGTCATCTGCGAATCCAATAAGACGCACCAGAACAAAGACAAGCTGTTTAATCTGGAAAAGTACTGGAGTCATTTCTCAGAGTTTCATAGCAAGATCACATACATCAAGGTTGAAGATTCGCCGCAATCCAAAAACTTCTGGGCCAACGAGAAGTTTCAGAGGGATGCGATATCCAGAGGTCTGACTAACGCATCTGCTGATGATGTTATTTGCGTCACCGACTGCGATGAATTCATCCGACCAGAAGCATGGGACCAGATAAGAGCGGACACAGAAAATAATATGTGGGCGATGCGTATGCCGACATTCGAATTCAAGCTCAACTATCTGATGGTCTCGGATTTCTTGCCGCTGTTTTATTCTGGGATTGCATGCGCCGCGAGAAACTCTTTGGGGCTGACGCCTACCCAGATCAAGCATCTGAGAATGAAAG
>BCSF01000903.1_pt1 | contig 10210 bp, 2 predicted proteins | sample 1016431 | NCBI WGS metagenome assembly BCSF01 (sample SAMD00045685;SAMD00045686;SAMD00045687;SAMD00045688;SAMD00045689;SAMD00045690;SAMD00045691;SAMD00045692;SAMD00045684;SAMD00045690;SAMD00045691;SAMD00045692;SAMD00045684;SAMD00045685;SAMD00045686;SAMD00045687;SAMD00045688;SAMD00045689, study...
ATAAGTGTTTCAGAAACAACATATTCATATACATTGGATGATTTAAGAGTGGATAATCCAAATGTTAGTTATCCAAAAAACTTAACAGATGATATATTATCTTCTTTTTACACTTTTAGAGTAATATCAGTTCCGGTTGATATTGATTCTGATTATGAAAATAATTATTCTCAAGGAACACCAACCCAAAGTGGTTCGGTTTATGTTCAAAATTGGATAACATCTTCAGCTTCAACTGAAGAAATAAACCAAAGAAAAGAAGAAAAGTGGACAGAAATAAGAAATATAAGAAATACTTTATTAACCGAATGTGATTGGACACAAATGAACGATACTCCACTTAGTGGCTCTAAACTAACCGAATGGCAAACATACAGACAATCATTAAGAGATATCACAACTCAATCTAATCCATTTGAAGTAAGTTGGCCTACAAAGCCAGAATAGTAAAAGAAAATTGGTTATATTTATATCTATAAACAATGGATTAGATAAATGAGAATAGATTCACCCATATTTTCGGGTTCGATAGAACAATCTTTATCAGCATACGCTGATTTAAGTGGTTCGTTTACTGGAAGCTTTACTGGTTCTTTTACTGGGGATATTTCGGTAACCGAAGCCCAATTCGAAAGATTAACAGTAACTGATACAATTACTGTTGGGCAAGATAATACTTCTGGTACATCTATGATTGTATCACAATCCATTGAAGTAAGTGGTTCAGTCAACATTGGACCTAATGATTCATTCAATGTTGATGGAGTAAGTGTTTTAGATTCAGCAATCGCATTTGCAATTGCATTAGGATAAAGGATAAGATATGGCAAATACATTTAAAAATAGTATTAAAGGACCAGCCGGAACGGGTGGTTTATCGGTTTATACCTGTCCTGCTGCAACTTCAGCAACAGTGATTGGTGTAAATGTGGCTAACATAGTATCACAAAATATTAATGTAGATGTTCAAATTACTGATAATTCCGCATCAGTAACTAAATATTTATTAAAAGGTGCTGTGATTCCACAAGGTTCTTCAACAATTTTAGTTGGTGGAGACCAAAAGGTAGTATTGGAAGCAAATGATTCAATAACTGTAACATCTTCGGTGAATTCATCGGCAGATGTTGTGGTATCAGTATTAGAAATTACATAAAGTAATAATGTATGAGCTATAAAGGTATAGACCCAAATGGTATAAATCAAATCAGTCAATCTTTACTCTCCATCGATGTAAATGGGGTAAAGCAGGCAACTATATCAACCGAATCCGTTGATATTATAAACGACCTTAATGTTGAGGGTAGTGTTTCTGCTTCTCAATTTACAGGTAGTGGTGTTGGTTTATACGATATACCTACTGAAGCTCTTTCAGCAGATGCCGCTTCTAAAATAATAAGTGGTTCAGCATCAGCAGTAGTTTCACCCGACAAGGGATTAAAAGTAAATGTAGATACATCTATTAGTGGTGCATTAAATGTATCCGAATCTTTAACAGTTGGTGGAGTAATTAGTGGTGATGGTAGTGGAATCACAAATATCAACGCAGATTCTATTGGTGATATCGATAGAATTAAATCAGGTTCAGCTGAAGCTGTAATCTCACCAAACTTAGGATTAGAAATTAATGTAGATACTGAAATAAGTGGTACATTAGATATTAGTGGCTCTTTAAGAACTAACGATACTTTAAAAGTAGATAAATCTGCGGAAGTTGGTACTAACTTAGATGTTGGTAACAATGTAACAATAGGAAACGATTTAACGGTAGCAGGTAAAATTACTTCTACCGAACTTCATACAACATACTTATCATCTTCAGTAGTTTATGCTACTGGCTCGAACAAATTTGGTGATGGTGCTTCTGATAAGCAAGAATTAACCGGTTCAGTTGGTGTAAAGGGTGATTTAAGTGTTGATGGTAATATAGATTTTAGTGGAAACTTAACTGCAGATGATTTACCAACAGGTACTTCTTCTGAAGTTGTAGTTTTCGATACAACAACGGGTACATTCCAAAGAAAGTTTAACGCATCATCTTCTGGTACATCAGGTACCTCTGGTTCATCGGGTTCTTCTGGTTCTGGTGGTACATCTGGTTCTGGTGGTACTTCGGGAACTTCGGGTTCTGGTGGTTCTTCTGGTACAAGCGGAAGTGGTGGTTCATCTGGAACTTCTGGCTCTGGTGGCTCAAGTGGTACAAGCGGAAGTGGTGGTAGTTCAGGTACATCCGGCTCTGGTGGCTCAAGTGGTTCATCTGGTAGTGGTGGTTCATCTGGTACAACTGGTTCTGCTGGTACATCAGGTTCTGGTGGAACAAGTGGAGATTCTGGTACAAGTGGTACGGGTGGTTCTTCTGGTACAGGCGGTTCTTCTGGTACGGGAGGTTCTTCTGGTACATCGGGTAGTGCTGGTACTTCAGCAACTGCTGGAACGTCTGGTACATCAGGTTCAAGTGGTTCTGGTGGTACAACTGGTTCTGCTGGTACATCAGGTTCTGGTGGAACAAGTGGAACTTCTGGAAGTGGAGGTTCATCAGGAACTTCAGCATCTTCTGGTACGGGTGGTACATCTGGTAGCGGAGGAACAAGTGGAACTTCTGGAAGTGGAGGTTCAAGTGGTACATCTGGTTCAGCAGGTTCAACAGGTTCTGGTGGAACATCTGGTAGTGGAGGTTCTTCTGGTACATCTGGTAGTGGGGGTTCTTCCGGCTCTGGTGGTACAACTGGTTCAGCTGGTACTTCTGGTTCTGGTGGTACAACTGGTTCTGGTGGTACTTCTGGTTCTGGTGGTACAACAGGTTCATCAGGTACATCTGGTAGTGGAGGAACATCTGGTTCTGGAGGAACATCTGGTAGTGGAGGTACAAGTGGAACATCTGGTAGTGGTGGTTCGAGTGGTATAACTGGAGCAGGTGGTTCAGCTGGTACAAGTGGTAGTGGAGGAACTTCAGGTTCTTCGGGTACATCTGGTGATGATGGTACAAGTGGTAGTGGAGGAACATCTGGTTCGGGTGGTTCATCTGGTACTTCTGGTTCTTCTGGTACTGGTGGTACAGCTGGTACTTCTGGTAGTGGTGGTTCATCGGGTACATCTGGAAGTGGTGGTACATCTGGTACTTCTGCAACCTCTGGTAGTGGTGGTACTGCTGGTACTTCTGGTAGTGGTGGTTCATCAGGAACTTCTGGAAGTGGTGGTTCATCGGGTACGAGTGGTGAACAAGGAACTTCAGGTAGTGATGGTACATCTGGTAGTGGAGGAACATCTGGTAGTGGAGGAACTTCGGGCTCAAGTGGTTCAAGTGGTACAAGCGGTTCGGGTGGTACTTCTGCAACCTCTGGTAGTGGTGGTACTTCTGGTAGTGGTGGTTCATCAGGAACTTCTGGAAGTGGTGGTTCATCGGGTACGAGTGGTAACGGAGGTAGTGATGGTACATCTGGTGGTGGTGGAACAAGCGGAACTGCTGGTAGTGGAGGAACTTCGGGTTCTGGAGGTTCATCTGGAACAAGCGGAAGTGGAGGAAGTTCAGGAACTGCTGGTTCAAGTGGAGTACTTTCCCTAACAGGTAATACTGATAATGGTGTAATTACACTTAATGGTTCAGCGCCAAACGCAACTGTTGAATCAAATCTTACTTTTGATGGAACAACCCTAAACATAACAGGTAATCTTAATGTAACAGGTACTCAAACAATTGTGAATACCGAAACCATTAAGTTAGCAGATAATATTATTACTCTTAATTCAAACTTTACAACTGGTACTCCTTCGGAGAATGCTGGTATCGAAGTATTAAGAGGAGGTTCGGCAACAAAACAATTTATTTGGCAAGAATCAAATGATAGATGGTACGCTGATTCTAATTTACAAACTTCTGGTAATTTATATTCAACAGGTGGACAATTATTCTTAAATGAAACTGCTGGTGCAATAACTAAAATTACTAATGAAAATAATCTATCAATTTATTCAGACCACTTAGTAAACTTCTTAGAAAGTGATGCAAGTAGTACTAAAGCAGTATTTGGATTAAATGGTGGTAACTTTAGTTTTAATACGGGAACATTAAATACATCATATACGATGTATGTAAATGGTACATTCTTTGCAAATACAGTAAATACTGGACAAGGGAATACTGAGGTTTATTTGATGGACCAAAATGTTCGTACAACGGATACTCCTAAATTTGCTAGTTTACAACTTTCGGCTGGTAATACACCTACCATTTACTTTAATGGTACAAACGATGGTGGTGATGGTGCTAGTTCTGATATGGCAATTAGAGCAACACCCGAAGGTTTAGATTTCTTTGAACCAGAAGATGGTAATAAAATCCACTTCCAAATTTTAGATGATACTGGTGTAAACGCAGTTTTTGGATATAAATTAAATGGAACAACTGTAATTGATACCTCTCGTAACTTAGTTAACATTGGTACAATTAATACTGGACAGGGTGCAACTGAGGTTTATTTAATGAACCAAAATGTTAGAAGTTCAGATTCTCCAACATTTAATAGATTAACTCTATCACAAGCAACTGGAACGGCTCCTTTGACCGTTTCATCTACAACATTAGTATCAAACCTTAATGCTGATTTATTAGATGGACAGCATGGTTCTTACTACGCTATATATGACCACATTCGTTCATTAGGAACAAGAGCATTTACTAATGGTTCAAATCCAAACATAACAACTGCTCAAGTAATTTCCGAAATGGAAAGTGATGGAGCATTTGATTCATACACTTCAGTATTCAAAACTTCTTGGAGTTATGCTGGAAATTACAACTTAACTGATGCTGGTAGATTTACTGAAACTGCTGGTACTTCTTGGATAACTTGGACTGATAATTCTTCAGATTCTACAAGAGGTAATATTACTGCATTAGCAATCGCACCAAATACTGGTGGTTCTGCTGGTAAGGTATTTATTTACAATGACCAAGGTAGTGGTTATGCACCTGGTTGGCGAGAAGTTTGGACATCAACATCTGATGGTGCTGGTTCTGGATTAGATGCTGACCTTTGGGATGGTTATCAATTCGCAGATTATTTAGACCAGGCCGTAAAAACAAATAGTACTGTAACCTTCTCAAGAGTAAATGCTACAAATGTAAACACTACAAACTTCGGATACTTTGATGGTAGTGGTGCTGATGTTTATATCAATGTTGGTGATGGAAACCCAACATTTAGAGGACAAACTCATGGTGGTACATTTACCTTCTATGGTGATAAAGACCAAAACGCTTCGATTCTTTACTTAGGTTCGATTGATGCAGCTAAAATCGTAGATGCTGGTGTAGCAATGTATGCACCAATTTACTATGATTCGAATGATGATAATTATTATGTAAATCCTGCAGGAACTTCGAACTTAAATGGATTGACTGTAAGTGGTACTATAAATGGTTCTATTGATGCAGCAACAAGATTATCATCAAATACTGGTACTGAATCTGATAGTTTCCAATATTGGAACACAATCAATAATTCAACCTTAAACCCAGATACCAATTGGTGGTATGGAATGCGATTGGGGCATGGTAATGCATCAACTTATTATAGTGCAACTTTAGCAATTAACTTCTTCTCAGATGAAATAAAATTCAGAAGATTGCAAGCTGGTACATATCAAACTTGGAGAACATTAGGGCATGATGGAAATATTCCATATGCGTTCAATATGAACCAAAATGTTCGAACTTCGGATTCACCTACATTTGCTGGATTGAATTTAGGAAATGGTAATTTAAATACTGTTGAAAACATTTATTTAGATAACGCTATTTACAGCCAAGGAGATACCAACACTTACATTCAATTCCACGCAGCTGACCAATTCAGAGTTGTAACTGGTGGAACAGAGCGGTTAGAAGTAAATAATAGTACTACTACATTAGCTACTAACTTACAAATCAATAGCCACGCTATTGATATGGATTTAAATAATGTAGCTGATAACGCTATTTCCCTTAGAGAAGTACGGAATAGTACATGGCCATTTGTATTTGTAACAAATGGCGTTGGTAACGATAACTCATCTGGTTTTTGGGTAGGTAGTAATGGTTACCCTGATATGAGATTGAGAAGAGATGATGGTACAGTGAGAGCATTAATCTCATCTTGGGAAAGAAGTTATGTAAGTAATGGATTCAGTATATCGGGTGGAACACTTGATATGAACAACAATGATATTGTTGGTGTAGACCAAATAATACATGAAGGTGATACTGATACTTACATGCAGTTCCATGCATCAAACGAATGGAGAGTTGTAACTGGTGGTGGTGAAAGATTAGAAGTAAACAACACCAACACAACAGTCCAAAATAACTTAATTGTTAATGGTAATATCACATTAAATGGTGGTGTTAATTTAGGTGATGATTACTCAGTTGGTAAGTTTACTTATGTTTCAATTGGTGATTTGGGTGCTAGTGGAACGCAAGCTCGTACTTTCGAAATTGCTAGATTGGCAATGGATTACAACGATTGGAACGATGCTGGTACATTTGAAGTAGAATTACATGAGGATTACTATGGTAGGGGTGATAGAAAAACTTATACTGTTTGGTGGGGATACAACAATGCTTGGCAAGTATATCTAACCGATAGTAGAGTTTGGGCTGATAATAGAATGCAGGTGAGAATTGGTTCACCAGTAACTATTAGTGGTGATATCAGATATGTACCTGTTTATGTAGATGTTAGATACTACGGACAGGTTGATGTAATGATTAAAACCAATAAGACAGTACAATATACTGACAATACACCATCTGGCGGACAAGCTTATATTAATAAATCACCGGGGGCAACAAATATCTCAGATTTCACACCGGATTCCGAAGTATTCCCAACAGCAAATAGTGGACAAATTGCAGTACCAAGAGTTAGATTCACATCTACCTCAATTGGTGCGTGGAATGTGATGCACTATGGTGGTAATCTATCTTCTGGTAACTTCCAAGATTGGACAAACTCAACTGGTGAGATGAATATTGTTCAGGTTAACAACTTGAACTCTGGATTCTCAAATCAACCAACAGGTGTGTACACTTATGGTGGTGTGATGAGTTGGAGAACCGCAAATCACTCTTTCCAATTATACGCAGCACATACTGGTGATTTAGCATACAAAACTCAATGGAATAATGATAACTATTCTGGTTGGAGAAGAATCTTAGATTCTACAAACTATCCATACGCTGCGAATATGAACCAATATGTTCGTACTTCGGATTCTCCAACATTTAATGATATCTACGCAAACAACTGGTTTAGAAACAACCAAAGTGGTGAAGGTTTATATAACCAAGCAACTGGACAACATTGGTATTCGGATAATGATGATTATTGGAATGTTGCTGGTGGTTCTGCTGCAAATGGTATCCGATTTAGAGATGAAAATGGTGGAACTATTAGAGGATATGTTTACGCAAACAATTCAAATAATGTTGGTATATTAGATGCTGGTGCTAGTTGGGCTATAAGACACATAAATGATAATGGTACTTATTTCTATACCGATAATTCAACTGAAGAATTTAGAATTGGTAGAGATGCTGTAACTGGTAACTATGGTACAGTTGAAACCAAAACAACTAGAGGTGGTTGGGGTGGATACTCAATCAATGGTGGTTGGGTGTTTATGCATGACCATTCAAACGCAGCTGGTATCTACAACGATTACGAAAATGAGTGGGCTATCTTAATGTATAGAAACTCATATGTTCGATTACATCACAATGGTGCTAATAGATTACAAACTGAATCATATGGTACTTACACCACTGGTGATTCCAGAGGTAGCGGTGGTTTAGATTTTGATGGAAAATATCACATTTTAGGTACTTCATCAAATTGGGATTCAGTTGGACAAACTGCACTAACAAACCTACACTTCCAAGGACATCAAATGTTCTGGATTGGTGCTGGTAATGGTACTTGGTTTACTGGTACAGGAAATACAAAATCACAAGCGTCTGGTTTAGCATCTGATGCAAATTACGCACATGATTTACTTCTTACAACTATGTATTCTGATGCTAGTTATGATAGAGGTATTACATTTGCGGTATCAAACAACAACGATGAAAATAGTGGTTGGAGATTAGGTAAGTGGCATAGTGGTGATGCACGGGATGCATCGAAATTGGTAATTGATGGTGGTTTATTCGTTAAAGGTGGATACACCGATGAATATGATTACTATGCAAATGATTACTCAGCATACTATTCAACTCAAGCAGGACGGCCAAACTGGAGTGGTGATGGTGGTTGGAATCAACCATCGGCTACATTCTCATCAGCAATCCAAATTCAAAGTGGTAACGCTGGTACGAACTCTCGAAAACCACAAATTCAATTCCACCAATATGGATATGGTGGTCCTTCAATCGAATACGATGGGCCAAATGATATCCTTAGATTCCAAGGTTCATCATCTCGATTAGATTGGGTGGAGTTTAACACTTCTGGTATTACTAATGGTTTAAGAATTAACTACGACCAGATTTACTCACCATCTAGAGCATTACATATTAACCACTCATCTAGTCAAAATACATATATCAATTGTGCTAGTGGTGGTAATGTGGGTATTGGGCATGATACTGCTTCACAAAAATTAGATGTAAATGGTTCAGTTATTATTAGAACTGACCTTTATATGGATAATGGTAGAATCTACGATGTAGAAGATATCTTCTTAAATGACCGGATTTATCACGATTCGGATACCGATACTTACTTACAATTCCATGCAAATGACCAATGGAGAGTTGTAACTGGTGGTGGTGAACGATTTGAAGTAAATAATGGTACAACTACTGTACAAAACAACTTATATGTAAATGGTAACCGAAACCGAATAGGTAATGGTAACGATGATAGAACTCACATCAACGATATGTTATATGTGGGTGCTACTGATAGTGGTGATTCTCACTTCTACTTTGGTGAAGGTTCATACCACGATATTTCATATGGTGCACACTGGTACTGGGATAGTGGATACACTTGGTCTTGGTATATGAGAAATGCTGGTAGTGATACTCTAATGATGAGATACATTACCAACAATAATGCATATGTGTATTGGTATCGTCATTTCCATATGAACAACTACGATATCAACTATGTAAACCAATTACACTTTAACGCTAATGTTAGATTCTATGATGAAGGTAATGATTCATATCTAAACTTTAAGTTTGGTGATGCAAATACTGGTGGTATCAAATTCTATACTGGTGGTGGTACAAGAGCTGGATATGTTTACTCAGATGGGGCTGGTGCTAACTTCGGTTTATTAAATCGGGATGGACAGTGGGCAGTTAGAACAACGAATGTACAAACATCAATGTATTACGATGGTAGTGAAAAAATCTACACTCGTTCAGATGGTGTTTATGTAAATGGAAATATTTTTGCATCAAGATTCTATGATACCAATACATCTTACTACTTAGACCCTGCATCTACTTCTTATTTGAATGATGTTAGAGTAAATATATTATACGATAGAGAATCAACTGGATATTATTGGCATGGTGGTGCTACATCACGTATGAACCAGGCAGAATTTATTGGTCGGGTTGTTATTGGTGGTAGATTTGATTACAACGCATATAATTCAGTATCATCTACGAGATTACACTTTGGTGGAGGTAATTCTGATGCAAATGGTAACTATTACATTGGTACAAATAGAGAAAACTATGGTGGTAACTACTCTAAATTAGATTTAAGATGGCACACTGGTATCCGTATGGGTGCACAACCTGGATATGGTGGTATTAGATTCTATAATAACGAAGATTTAGGTTCGGTAATATTCTCAGTTGGTACTGGTGATACAAATGTTAGGGTTACTAATAACTTATATGTTGGTGGACAGAAAGCAATTAACTCTCGTAACCACCACGTTGGTTCATTTACTAACTTAGCAACCGCTGAAGATTGGGCAGTAAGTTCAACTGGTAATGGTGCAGCTGCATTGGGTGGAACATTCTCAAACAATGGAGCATCGAATGAAAACTCAATCATACAAGATTATGACCCTTGGGGTAGACCGGCTATTGTTTGGAGAGCATTAAATAATGATGCTGGTTCGAACTCCGATGGTGGTTGGAACAAAACTGTATCGAACTTAGATGGTAACAAATCATATATGTGGGTAACATATGTGAAGCGTG
>BCSF01000904.1_pt1 | contig 10204 bp, 9 predicted proteins | sample 1016431 | NCBI WGS metagenome assembly BCSF01 (sample SAMD00045685;SAMD00045686;SAMD00045687;SAMD00045688;SAMD00045689;SAMD00045690;SAMD00045691;SAMD00045692;SAMD00045684;SAMD00045690;SAMD00045691;SAMD00045692;SAMD00045684;SAMD00045685;SAMD00045686;SAMD00045687;SAMD00045688;SAMD00045689, study...
GGATTATATACTATTACTGCTTAGGTTCAATAGAAACGATACCTTTTCTAATAAAGGCACCGCTATTTGGGTCAATCCAATGAGCTTCTGTCACTACTTGACCGTTTCTTTCATAGGTATGCAACCTAGGATGTACTGGATTACCAGAAATAGGACTGGCAATCGGTACAGGTCGTACCATCTGCATGTTATTAATATTATTATTCATATTATTATCTAAATAATAAGGATGAAAAGCTTTAGGTTTTAAAAAGTTTTTTACACTTCTTCTTTCTGCGCTAGTAAGTTTGCTATTATACATAATATATAGTATTATAGGGAGGAAATACTATGCATCTAAACTTTACATTTACACAAAACGAGGTTAAACAACTCGAAGCAGAGAGAATAATAAATGAAATGTATTCTCTTGTTATGCCTAAGGCCAAAGAGCTTTCTATGTCCGAGGCAAATACAAAGCTTTACATTCAGGGCTTTGTTAAAGCAATAGCACTTACAGTTTCTATTGACCATCAACATATCGTCAATAAAGACACGTGGGCTATTTCAAACGAATATATCTACACATATATCAGCCGTTTTATAGGTAAAGACCCAAAGAATGCTAAGGGTAAATACACAACAAACGGACGTATGGAAAATGTTTTAATGAACACTTTCTTGATGAGAGATAACCACTACAACTTTATATCACCTAATAGCATAACAAGTAGCGCTTCTTGTAAGCAGACATACGACTTGCACCCATTACTATGGGAAGCTATTCGTTTAGAAAACTTTATCGGCTATGACGGACAAAACTGGAAAGCTACTCTCTTAACAGAAGGCATCAAAGGCATTTCATACAATAAAAAAGCAGATAAAGGGTCAATACCACTATACGGTTTGACTTCTGTTAAACAGGTTTGCATCAATGGTGGTAATATATTAGATGTCCAAAGAAGTGAAAACAGAGGGACAAATAATGCTATCTACGGTGTATTACAAAAAGCACCAACTAAGTGGATAGGACGTGCTCTTAAAAAGCTTGATACACTAACACGTGCAGCTGAAAAACTAAAGACACCTCTTAAGAGAAAAGGAAGACTTCTTCATATCGATAGAATGAGAGAGTATTGTAATGAGCTTTACCGTAATGAAGGTTTCTATATCGACTTTTACCGTAAAACATCATGCGGTCGTTATTTCAGTGTAGGAATGACTTTACAAAACTTTTCTTCATCTATTCTTAAGACATTATTCCGCGGTGAAGCATATGAGATTGACCAAAGCACTTCACATCCAACTATCATTAGAGACTTAGCAGCAGACTTCGGTATTTTTAACAGTGATGTAAATGAATATATGGCTAACAAAGATGAGATTATCAACGAAATAGCTATTGAAGCTAAAATGCGTAAAAACACTATTAAAACACGCTGTATTCTTTCGACTTGTTATGGACATATCAACAAATATCATGCTAAAAGACACCCAAAGTTATGGAAAATAGTTCAAGGCTTTAACTCTTTATTAGCAGACCTCAAAAACTTACTCGGAGAAGAAGTTTATAACACTATTTATCGCGAAGAAGTATCTCGGACTGAAGAAATGGTCGATGCATGCGGTGGATGGGATAACTTGCTCTGCTGGAGACATGACGGAGTAATAATGAAAGAGCTACCAAATAAAAAGCTTAAATTTAATGTAAAAATAAACACACTATAATATGTATATATAATATATAAAAAAGGGAGAGAAACAAATGAGAAGAACACTAACACAAGAACAAAAAGACCATATTTCACGTTGCAATACAGGAAATACACATTCATTAGAAACGAAAAAAGCCATTTCAGCTAAAAACTCTAAAGCAGTTAGAGGTGTAAAGATGGTAAAAGATGGCGTGCAGCAAAAAATAGACTATGATGCTATTATGGACCACTTAGATAATGGTTGGTTTTTCAAAAGCAATAGAGTTTATATGAATAACGGAATAAAGCATATGCACAAACTAACATCAACTGTTCAAAAATGGCTTGACTTAGGCTGGGAGTTTGGAACGCTATCACATCTTAATGAGAAGACTTGTTTCCATTGCGGAGATAAATACATTGGAAGCTGTCCAAAGAGGAGTTGTAATGAGTAAAATACTTAGTATTCCTGAAATGATAGCTACTTCGGAAGGTAGAAGAGCTTTATCTATAGCATCACCTATCTTCTTTGATAGCTACTATCTTGGAATGCAAGCAGCTACTCATAGAAATAACTGGTTAAATACTGTAGAAGAGCTTGAGTCACAAGCAATAGAAACAAATGAAAAACAAAAGCTATTAGTCTTAGCACCTCGTGGCCACGGTAAGTCTCTGTTGGCCATTTCTTATTGCGTCCGTAAAATTTGTATGGATAGAAATGTTTCTATACTGTTTATTTCAGCCTCTGCAGGTCAAGCAGAAAAAAGAGTTAGGCTAATAAAACAATTCTTAGATAGCGATAAAATAAAAGAAGACTGGGCAAACGGTGAAGATGTTCCTACTTTCAAAGGTGAAGACACTAAATGGACATCTACGCAGCTCTACGTTAAACGAGACGGGACCGGCGTCGACCCGACATTAGAAGCTATTGGTAGTGGTGGTAAAATAACTGGAGCACACGTAGATGTTGTTGTTATTGACGACTTAGAAGACGACTTAACTACTGCGTCTGCTGGTGTGAGACAAAAAACAAGAGACTGGCTCGCTGCTACTGTTACACCCATTCTTAACCAAGGCGGCTTAATGTTGGTTATCGGAACAAGAAAACATGAGCAAGATGTATATGCTCATATGAAGACAGACCCGACATATAGAGTAATAGAAGATAATGCTATCCTTCAGTGGCCTGAAAGCTTTGACTACAAAACTTCTGTAGATAATAAAGGAAATGAATACTTAGAAAAAGTTGTAGTAAATGGCGAATACAAAGTCCTATGGCCAGAATTTAGACCTATAGAATATCTACTAATGGAAAGACGCTCTATGGGGTCTCATCTATTTGCGCGTGAGATGCAAAACCAAGTCCAGTCTGAAGATGATGCTATCATTAAGAGAGACTGGGTAGAAAACGCTAAAAGAAGCTCATACTCTTTTGATGTATTACCTCCTATCAACTTAGACGAATGCACAGTTGTTTGCGGATGGGACTTAAGTATTGAAGGAGATAAAAAGAAAGCCCAGACCAAAGATACGGATTATACCTGTGGCTGGACTTTAGCAAGAGATAAAAATGGTGTTATTTGGATATTAGATATGTTCCATGAAAGAGGAATAACGCAGCAGCAAATAATGAATGCTATTGTAGGAATGTATGATAAGTGGAAAGATAACGTTAAAGAAATATGGGTAGAGAAAAACTCTTTTGGTGCTTTATACGTTCAGCAACTACAAAGAACATCATTGCCTGTTAAGCCTGTTGTAATGACAGCAAAGAATGCATTAAGAAACAGCATACATCATATCGCTGTTCTATTTGAAAACCAACTCATCAGACTTCCATATGCAGATACATTCTGTCAAAAGAAGATAGATACTATGTGTGATGAAGCTGTTGGCTATCCCCGCGCTGCACATGATGATACACTAACATCACTTATTCATGCATTAGATGCTGTAAAGAAAGTAGGGAATACATACGTTATTGCTGTTGGTGATAAAGTCTTAGACCATATGGGAAATATCGTAGAAGATAAAAAAGCTGAAGACGTAGTATCCTCCGCATTACGAGAGATAGGTATTACTAAGTCGGAAGAAGTTGATGAAAGCGACCCATATGCTTCGCGTTTTACCGGTCTATTTGATTAGTGTCTTCTAAAATATCTCGTATAACGTGCTGAAAGTCAAGAGACTTTGCTACTTCTTTACATTTTTCTTTAGCTATAGATGGCGGAAACTCACCGCTTTCTACAAGCCAAGCATATGCAACTTTCTCAAGCCCTCTATAAAATATATGTCTTGCAGTTGCAGTATTCATTTTATATCCCTCTTCTGTTGCTTTTCTTGCAACTTCTACATAGGGTGTATAGCTATCATCAACAACATATTTACCTTTACTCAAATTATCTCCTTTTCAAATGTTTTACGTATATAAATATATACATATTATACTTAAATTTAGCTAAAAGTAAAAATATAACAAAAAAATAATATAAAAACAGAAGTTAAGAGATATATAATATATGATATGTATAAATGTCAAAGGTGCCAGAAATGTCATTATTCACAATAAACCCTTCATTGTATTCTTTTGACGATGGCGATAGAGACAGCGTTGAGAGCAGTAATATAGATAAAATAAAGTATTGCTCATATACTTATACGTTGATAGTAAAATTCACAGGAGGCGGAGTATATCTTTATTCTTCAGTGCCACATAGCATTGGGAAAAAGTTTGCTGCTGCTGAAAGTAAAGGGAAGTATTTAGCTAAATATATAGTTGGAGCTTACCCATATACTAAATTAGATACCCAATAAAGCACACTCATTTATGAGTTGCAACACTAAAACATTTTTTGCAATAGAAAGGACTTAAAAATGGCTGGTGTAAAAGTTAGAAGATTTACTTTGGAGGCTGCAGATAAAAACGCCTCAAACGAACTTGAGATTACTCTTGACGCAAGCAACTTAGGATTTAACCCAAGTCAAGAATTTACTCGAGCACAAATTGCGTGTAATGAATATGATGCCGCTGGACAATTTACTGTAGATTTCAGACCTGCAGGCGCAGATAGTGATTTCTTTATTCCCTTTGTCTCACAAGAGGGACAGCAAGCAGACGCTGGTGAAGACGTTGTTATTATAGGTCGTGATATTGACCCGTTATTTGATGCTCTTAAGATTAAATTCACTAACGTGGCTGCATCTGATGTTGAACTATACATCGGATTTGTTCAGAGATAAATAAACGACATAAAATAAACGTCAAGAAAGGAAACAATATAAAATGGCAATTTTAATAAGCACAAAGGACAAAAGCTCACAGTCGTCCGAAGGTCTCGTTAGGCTCTCTACAGATTTAGAAGCAAGTGCAGGTCTAAGAGATGACTTAGCGGTTACTCCCGCCGGTCTTAAGGCTGCTCTTGATGCTCTTGTTGATGGCGCTCCCGCTGCGTTAGATACGCTCAATGAGTTAGCTGCAGCAATGAATGATGATGCCAATTTCTTTGCAAGTGTTCAAAGCGATATCGATGGACTACAGACGCAAATAAATACCCTTGCGGGTGGCAATATCGGAGGGCTTCAAACAGAGTTAGATGACACTCAAACAGGCGCAGGATTAGCTACAGACGGCACATACTCAGCACCTACAAGCAGCAACTATTTATCTTCAGCTACTTCTTTGAAGAGTGCTGATAGTCTATTAGACGCACAGATTAAACAAAACGCAGACGACATTGCTTCTTTAGGTAATGGCAACTTATCTGCATTACAGAGTGAAGTGGATGCTATTGAAGCTTCTGTTGGACTTGGAACAAACGGCGTTATCGCTTCTTGGGCTAATAATAACTACTACTCTGCTTCTGCAACTATTAAAGAAGCTGTTGAAGGTGTAGATGCACAAGTTGCTGCTAATGCTGCAGCTATCGCAGGACTTGGAAGCTCATCGGCTATTACAGCTCTTCAAAGTGAAGTAGATGATACTCAAAGTGGAGTTGGTTTAGCTACGGATGGTAGTTATGTTTCAAGAAGTGGAACAAACTATATTGATAGCGCGACTTCTGTTGTAGGTGAGATAACACTTCTCGACACACAAATAAAAACTAATGAGGATGCAATTGCGTTAAAAGCTGCATCATCTGATTTAACTGCTCTAACAAGTCGTGTTTCTACTAATGAAAGCGACATAAGCTCATTACAAACAGATGTTGCAACTAAAGCTTCTTCAAGCAGCGTTACATCACTACAGGCTGAAGTTGATGCTACACAAGCTGGTGCCGGACTAAATACAGATGGAACATACTCTGCTATTAGCGGCGCAAACTATGCAACTTCTTCTACATCTCTAAAAGCTGCTGTTGGACAGTTAGATACACAGCTTAAGAGCACACAGGATGACCTTGATACTTTAGAGACAACCGTTTCTAACCTACAAACAGGTGCTCCTAACCAAGCTGAAGTAGATGCTATCGAAGCTGCTGTAGGCATAAACACTAATGGAACATTTACAGCTAACACAAGCGGTAATTACATTTCATCTGCTACTTCTGTTCGCGGTGAAATAAATGCTCTTGACGTTCAACTTGATATAACACAAACCGACCTTGACACTGCAGAGGCAAACATTGCAACATTACAGAGTGATGTTAGCGGAAAAGCTTCTACAACTTCAGTATCTACACTTCAAGGTGAGGTCGATGATACACAGAGTGCTATCGGACTTGCTGCAGATGGGTCTTTCACAGCTAACAGTGGTGGAAACTATATTTCATCGGCAACAACTGTTAGAGGTGAAATAAATGCACTTGATACACAGGTAGCTACAAACGCAGGTGATATTTCTAACCTTTCTTCTACCGTTTCTACTCTAACAAGCGGAAGTTCTTCAAATGCTTCGGACATCGCATTGTTACAAAGCGAAGTAGATGCAACCCAAGCAGGAGCAGGATTAGGGACAACTGGAGCTTACGCTGCTAATAGTGGAAGTAACTACCTAACTACAGCTACTTCATTAAAGGATGCTGATAATAAACTTGACGCACAGATTAAAACTAACGCTGATGCTATAGCACTTAAAGCTGATGATAGTGACTTAACTGCACTAACAAGCCGTGTATCTACTAACGAAAGTGATATTTCAACTCTTCAGAGTGATGTTTCTTCAAATACTTCGGATATCGCATCAAACCTTTCAGCTATTCAAAGTAATGACAGTGATATTTCTGCATTACAAAGTGGTAAAGCAGACGCTTCTACTGTTACATCATTACAAAGTGAAGTTGATGCAACACAGGCAAGTGCTGGACTTAACGCAAACGGTAGCTTAACAGCTCCGACTTCTTCTAACTATCTCGGAAGTATGACAACACTTAAGGGTGGATTACAAACCTTAGATACACAGATTAAGTCAAATGCAGATGATATCGCAACTAACGCTTCGGACATTGCTGCTCTTAGTGGTGGTAGTGGATTAAGCGGTATTCAAACAGAGTTAGATGATACACAGACCGGTGCAGGTTTAAGCTCTACTGGCGCTTATACAGCTCCTTCAGGTAGCAACTATCTCACAAGCGCTACAAGCCTTAAAGATGCAGACGATAAACTTGATGCTCAAATTAAGACCAATGCAGACGCTATCTCTACAGAGGCAACTAATAGAGCTAACGCAGATACTGCTATCAACAGCACTATTTCAACTCTACAGAGTGAGGTTGATGCAACACAAACTGGAGCAGGTCTTTCTTCTGCTGGAGCATATGTTGCTAATACAGGTGCTAACTATATCGCTTCATCAACAAGTCTTAAAGACGCAGATAATGATTTAGATGCACAGATTAAGACTAATGCAGACAACATTGCTTCTAACGATAGTGATATTTCATCTCTTCAAAGTGATGTAGCTACTAAAGCTTCTTCAAGCTCTGTATCTGCATTACAAACTGAAGTTGATGCTATCGAGACCGGTGTAGGACTTAGTTCGAGTGGGGCATATACATCTCCCTCCTCTAATAACTACCTCGGACAAAGCACGCTTAAAGCAGACCTTGGAGCTTTGGATAGCCAAGTTAAAACGAATGCTGATGGTATTTCATCTAATGATACCGACATTTCTAACCTCCAAACATTGGCAAATACTCACGAAGCTTCTATCGGCCTATCCGCTGCAGGGGCTTATGTTAGTCGTAGTGGCAGCAACTATATTGATAGTGCTTCTTCGGTGGTTGGTGAAGCTACGCTGTTGGACGCGCAAGTTAAAACAAATGCGGATGCGATAGCAACTAAGGCTTCTTCAACAAGTGTTTCCTCACTTCAAACAGAAGTTGATGCTGTTGAGACTGCGGTAGGACTTGCTACTGATGGCTCTTTCTCATCCTTTAGCGGACAAAATTATATCAACTCTGCTACTACTATCAAGGGTGCTATTGAGTTATTGGACGCAGCAATTCAGACACGTCAAGATAACATTGATGCAGAAGCTTCTACTCGTTTAAGTGATGATAATACCCTAAGTGGTAAGATTGATACTGTTGAGGCAAGTGTAGGATTACAAGCAGACGGAAGCTTTAGCATTACTGGAACAAACTACCTCAACTCTTCTTCATCTATTGTAGGTGGTCTGGGAATACTTGATACTAACGTTAAGTTTGTTTATGACGTTCAGAATAATGTTAAGAGCTCTGTTGGATTATCAACTGATGGGACAAAAACTGCATATAGCTCAACAAACTATATTTCAGGTAGTCTTAAAGCTGCTATCGAAGCTCTTGATACGCAAGTTGCAAGCAATGCTTCAAGCATCTCTTCATTGGGAAGCTCAAACATTGCTAACCTTCAAACAGAGTTAAATGATACACAAACTGGCGTTGGACTTGCATCAAATGGTGATTATGTTTCACGTAGCGGAACAAACTATCTCGACAGTGCAACTAACGTTGTAGGAGAGATTACTGCACTTGATACTCAAGTAAAGACTAATGAAGATGCGATAGCACTTAAAGCTAATAGCACTACACTATCAGCCCTTGACCTACGTGTTACACAGCTTGAGATTGGTGACGGTGGTATTCTCCTCGACCACGCTTCTGATGATGCTGTAGAGATGGATGATACTATTAGTCAATTCCAGTCAAAGAGTGGTCCATTCCAGATTAGCTTAGCAGACCTTATTAGCGGTGGAACAACAGACTTAGTCTTCTTCGGAAGTAAAGGTGAAAGAGATGGAGACAGACACTTCGCTATTCACCCAACAAGTGGAGACGCTATCTTTGCAGGTAAGCACTCTTAATAGAAAATAAAAGAGGTTCATAGAGACCTCTCGTTTTTTATCTGTAAAAACATCTTGTGCTGCATATATAATAATGTTAGTGCAAGATTAGACCTCAAAAAAATAAACAGATTACATATTTTGCTTAATATATATAAACAAAAGCTTTGCATCTAAAGAGATTTATCTAAACTTACAGAATAAATACACACGTAGAATGCACATTCGAAAGGATAACAATTATGTCTGCATTAAGACCAGATAGCAATAAGGGCCACGATTTAGGCTCAAGCTCCGTTAAATGGGGCACAATTCACGTTGGTGATGTCCAGGCTGAAACTATTACAACCTCTGGCAATGTTGAGGTCCAGGGTAATTTAACAGTTACTGGCACACAAACTTCTCTTCAAGTCTCTACAGTAGAGGCTCAAGACCCAATGATTAAACTCGCACGTGGAAACAGTGGCGATGCACTTGACATTGGTTTTTATGGACAGTCAAATGACGGGTCTGACAAATATCACGGTTTATTCCGCGACCAAGATGACAGCGGTAAATTCAAACTCTTTGTTGATTTAGCAAATGAGCCCGGAACAACTGTAGCTACTCTTTCAGGTGCTAACAAAGCAACTCTCGTAGCTGATGTTGAGGGTGATATTACTGGCTCTTTGGCTGGTAACGCTTCTACAGCATCTGCTTTAGAAACTGCGCGCACTCTTTCTGTTAGTGGTGATGCAGCAGGCTCTGTTAGCTTTGACGGTAGCGCAGATGCAGACATTGCAGTTACTATTCAAGCAGACGCAGTTGAAAACTCAATGATTTTGAACCCTGGCTATAACTACTCCGATGGAACTACTCCAGGATTAGTTGAGCTTGGTCAAACTATTACAATTCAAGGAACAAGCAATGAGCTTGAAGTTTCACGAAGTGGTGGAACATTTACTCTTGGCCTTCCTTCAACCATTAGCGGTCTAACTTCTGTTTCTTCTACAGGATTTACTGGTGCTCTTACTGGTAATGCTTCTACAGCATCTTCACTTGAGACTGCTCGCACACTATCTATTAGCGGTGATGCTACCGGTAGCGCTTCATTTGATGGCTCTGCTAATGCAGACATTGCTATTACAATTGGCTCGGGTGCAGTTGAAAACTCAATGCTTGATAACAGCAGCTGGACACTAACAGTTGATGGCACCGGTGGTGAGGCTATCGCACTTGGTGATAGCTTAGACTTTAATGGAACATCAAAACAAGTTTCTATTGCCTAAAG
>BCSF01000905.1_pt1 | contig 10193 bp, 3 predicted proteins | sample 1016431 | NCBI WGS metagenome assembly BCSF01 (sample SAMD00045685;SAMD00045686;SAMD00045687;SAMD00045688;SAMD00045689;SAMD00045690;SAMD00045691;SAMD00045692;SAMD00045684;SAMD00045690;SAMD00045691;SAMD00045692;SAMD00045684;SAMD00045685;SAMD00045686;SAMD00045687;SAMD00045688;SAMD00045689, study...
TGATAAGGCTGCTTATGCTGCATATAAATTAAAAAGACAAAGAGGAAACCAAGTACAAACATTGTCAACAGAAGTAGCTTCATTGAAGCAAGATATGGTAGAAATTAAGACAATGTTAATGACGCTCACAGAGGGAATAAATGGCAAGTAATAATTATACAAGTGCAAACGTCGTACCGTCATCTGATACCTTTAGAGAGTGGGTAGACCTTACAAACAGAATTACATACGACATGGAGAAACGTGTTGTAACTACTGCCATGCATTCAGTTGGTGGTGGTACAACAGGTAATGCTTATGTAAATGGTTTCTTTAGTGCTAACACATTAATGATTACAGATAGCATTAAAGGTGTAAGCACAGATGATAGCGCAAATACATTAGGTGCAAATTCAGCATTAGCAAACTTAATCTTTAGTACTAATGCTACATTCATAGCTAACAATACACATTACTCACATATTAATGCACAAGCAAATGTTCACATAAGTGGTGGACTGCTTAACGTAGATGCTAATGTAGATGTAGACAATTCCGATACTGATATTACAGCAACAGATTTCACAGTAACAGGCACAACGGCTAATTTAGATTCAACCACTACAGCAGTTAATGGAACTACATTAGAAATAAATTCTACAACAGTAGAAGTTGATGGTACATTGCTCGACATCACATCAACAGATGTAAATGTTTCTGGCTCAAACGTAACAATTGATTCTGTAAATGTAGACATCGATGGAACTGCGGCTAATTTAGATTCTACCACAACGAACATTAATGGTACAACATTAGATATCAATTCAACAACAGTGGATGTTGATGGTACATTACTAGACGTTCTTTCAACAGATGTAAACATCTCTGGTTCTAACTTAATTGTAGACTCAGTTAACGTAGAGATTGACGGCACTGCTGCTAACTTAGATTCAACTACAACAAACATTAATGGAACTACACTAGACATTAACTCAGCAACAGTAGATGTTGATAGTGCAACGGCAGTTAACTTTAACTCGCCAGACGTAGGTATTAATGGCGCACTACTAGACATTAACTCAGCAACAGTAGACGTTGATAGTGCAACAGCTGTTAACTTTAATTCACCGGACGTAGGTATCAATGGTGCATTATTAGACATCAATTCAACAACAGTAGACGTTGATAGTACAACGGTTGATTTCACAGCTACAGACATTAACCTATCTGGTACAAATACCTTAATAGATAGTACAAATACAAACATACACGGTAAGCTATTAGACGTTACTTCTAACGTAACAGTTAATGCAGAATCAGTTTATATTCATTCTGTTAACACAACTATTGGCGAAGCCAATGATGATATCTTTAATGTTATTTCTGATACAAAACTACACGATAAACTCAACGTTGTTAAAAACGTAGACTTTGATGCCGACTTAAACGTAGATGGCAACCAGCAACTAGACGGAACATTAACTGTTGATGATGTAACATATTTAAAATCAACTGCAAACGTAGATGGATTGCTTACAGCTAAAGACAACTTCCACTTAACAGGTACAGCAAACGTATCTGTAAGAGTCAATGTAGGAGCCAACGTACACGCTAACACAACAGCGTATCAAGTAGGTACTGGTGAAGGAAAATTAGTTGCTTCTAACGGCTCGTTAGTAATAGGTAACTCAACTGTATTCACATCTGCAACAATGGCTAATGTTGAAACTACAGGCACTCTAACAGTAGCAGGACACACAGATCTTAACAGCACATTAAATGTAAACGGCATTGGAACATTTGAAGATACAACAAATAGTACATCCAACACAACAGGAGCCGTAAAGGTAGCTGGTGGTATTGGTGTAGCTAAATCAGCCACAGTTGGTGGAGATGTAACTGTTCACGGTGATATAGACATTAAAGGAAACGTCACCCTTGGTGATGCAAACTCAGATGATATTGCATTCCTTGGTAGAGCAAATACGGACATTGTACCAACTTCTAACGCAGACTTAAAACTAGGAACCGCCTCAAAGACATGGGATGTCTATGCTGATGATATAAGAACAGCAACGATGACTGCTTCTGGCGACGTTCAAATAGATGGTAATTTAACAGTTGATCAATCAGCAAATGTTGGTTATCCGTTCTCAGTATCTAACACATCTACAACAGCCTTTCAAGTACAAACAAGAAACGGTGGCGCTGATAGAGAAATTATTGTTGGTAATACAGTACCAACAGATCTAGTTGCAGAAGACAGATTAATAATTAGATCTGGAGTTGGTAACAGCACTATTGGTTTATTGCCACTACATGGAAACAACGTAGTGCTTGGTGATGATACACACAGATGGATCCTAACTGCTAACGCAGGTCACTTTAGTGGCGTTGTTACAGTATCTGATACAACACAATCATCTAGTAAAACTACAGGATCAGCAAAACTTGCTGGCGGATTAGGTGTTACGAAGAAAGTGTTTATTGGACAAGATTTAGTAGCGGAGGCAGCTGCTAACATAGCTGGTCTGTTATCTGCTAAGAATAACGTAAACATTGGTAACACTACAAATGGTGAAGCAAATACATTTACGCTAAAAGTAAGAGACACAGCAGCAATTACAAGTACATTAGCTGCTGGTAATACTACAGTGACAGGATTTGTAAATGCTACCACAACTATTGAGTCAGGTGGAGATGTCACAGTTGGTGCTAATATAGATATCACTGGATCAGCAAATGTTGGAACTAACGCTAACATTGGTAACACTACAAGTGGTGAAGCAAATACATTTACGCTAAGAGTAAGAAACAATTCTAATCTTGAAGGCACATTAGAAGTAGCTGGAGATCTTACTGCTAATAGTGACGTTACTTTAGGTAACGCATCAGATGACACTGTCAAGTTTATTGGAAGTATTGGTGGCAACTCTACAGTAGGAATTATCCCTTCTGCAAATGGTAGAATATTAGGTACAAACCTTAAGCGTTTCAAAGCAGCGCTTACAACAGTTAACGCAAGCGGTGATATTACAGCAGCTGCAGACGTTGATATTAGCGGAGAAGCAAATACAGACACATTAAGAGTAAGAGGAGAGACCTCAAACTTTGAACAGGCAAATGTTCATTTTGGTAACTCTACTACTGGTTATGCTAATGTTACAGTGGCACCGACAGAAGCAAATGCTAGTTTAAATTATGTTAAAGTTGATACTGGTAAATTAGAAGCAGTTGACCTAGTTATTACAGGATCAGCAGTGTTACCAGATGACACAACATTAACAGCAACAACTCTTGGAACAGCTAACTTAACGGTTACTGATACTACTTTCTTTACTGGTGCAACTTCAAATTCAACATACACTTCTTCAGTTCGTTTTGGAGATGGTAGTGATACAGAGCATAAAGTTATTGTTAACTTTGAAAACGCTGTAGTTAACACACACTTTGTTGCAGATGGTACAACCAGAAATATTGGTACAAATGCTGCTAGATGGGGCGAAGGTCATTATGAATCTTTAGTACAGGTTGGTGGACCAACTGGCGTTGTTATCAACAGCGCAAACGTAACAGCAGACAACATTATTGCTAGAGATGATTTGATCGCTGCATCATCTTCAGACAGAGATCTCAAAACTAATCTCTTAAAAATAGATACAGCGGTTAATAAAGTAGAAGAGCTCGGCGGTTACGAGTTTGAATGGAATAGTAACATAGGTGATGAGAGAATTGGAACTAAAGAATATGGTGTTATTGCTCAAGAAGTTGAACAGATTCTTCCTCATGCAGTTAAGATAAATAGCCGTGGATACAGAACAGTTAATTATAATAGTTTGATACCCCTCCTCATTGAGGCTGTCAAAGAATTGTCTGGTAGAGTAGAAGAATTAGAAACTAAAGAAAGAAGGGAAGAATTAGATGGCTGATCAAATTAAACATGATAGTAGTGTAGTAGTAGATGCTAGTGGATTTGTTTCTAACTCGGCCTTACGCGACAGTGGTGTTAGTGCAGACGTATACTCATCTAACAACACTCAGTTAGTTTCGGTTACTGTTGATGATAAAGGAAGAGTTACTGCAGCAAGTGAATCTTCTATTAATGTAACGGGAGTTACGTTTGGTGAAGTTAACGCATCTGGCGTTGGAACACTAGAACATACACCTAATCAAAAAATTTACATATCTTCTTCAGCACCAGCAGACAATACGATAGGCTCAGATGGAGACATTTGGTATCAGACTCTTTAAGTAGGAGAGCCTGAGTGGCAGTAATAAATTACAATAAGACTTGGTCAAGTGCCAACGCAAGAGATTATAATGCATCTTTTGCCGGCAACTATGCCATGTCGCCTACAATGTTATATCTTGGCGGATATATCAAATCCTACACTGGCCAGTATACTCATCAATGGACAGGTCAATACAGCAAGCAATACTTAGCTGGATACATCAAATCATACGCAGGACAATATACTGGGACTTTCCTTGGACAGTACGAAGGTACGTTTGAAGGAACATTCACCAAGCAGTATGAGGGATTCTTCAACAAGCAATATACTGGCTACTATAATAAGAACTATCTTAAGAATTACATTAAGAGTTATGAAGGCCAATATACCAAACAATATGAAGGCACTTATGAAGGAGTATTCACAGGATACTTTGCTGGCGGTCCATACCTAACACAATACGAAGGATTCTTTGAAGGATTCTTTGCACGTGGTGGCGTAGGCATTTATCTCAAAGCATACGATAAGCAGTACGAAGGAACTTATACTGGATATTATACAAAGCAGTATGAAGGTTTTTTCATTGGTCAATTTGATAAGACTTACGAAGGAATTTATAATAAACAATTCACTGCTTATTACACAAAGCAATATGAAGGATACTTCAACGGAATATATAACAGCTTTAGATCAACTGAAGAATACTTTGATAGAAATTACAATCGAGCCTACACAGCCAACTTTGAAAAGCAATGGTCCGCTAACTATGACGGCCAATATTCTGCTAACTATCATAGGGACTATGCAACAAACTATACTAAGAACTATACCAAGCAATATCTTGGTGCGTTTGATAAAAACTACACAAAGAATTATGAAAGATTGTATGCACAGAACTATACTAAGAACTATGATAGAGTCTTTACTAAAAATTATACAAAGCAATACACTGGCGACTTTACGACTCAGTATCTAAAGCAATACTTAAAGCAGTATCTAAAACAGTATACGAAGCGATACACAAATCAATTTACAGGATCATTTACTGGTAACTATGATAGAGTGTTCGATGGTCAGTATGATACAAATTATGCAGGCCAGTATGGTACAAATTATACAAAGCAATACACAGGCCAATATACAAGAGCGTTTACAGGAAACTATACTCATAACTGGTCTGGTGCTTATGTTCGATCCTTTGATACTAACTATGACTCTGAAGTAGAGTTTACCAATGCGTACAACCGAACATTTACTGTTTCATATAGTGGAGCTAATAGAACAGAATACGTACAGACAAATGGAAATCCATTAAACGGAGAAGATTATTATCTAGGAACAGGATATTTCACAGTCAGTTATTCTAGAACATTTGGTGGCGCTTCTTATATGAGCGGGTGGCACAATAGGTTTATCGTCGCCTATCAAACACCAAACAATCAGCAGTTCGCGATGTCATATACCCGTGTCATACCGCACCCTGAAGGTCACCAAGAGCCACGCGTTTTCCATGGACCAAGTTATCTTGGACCGTCCACCTCTCTCGGATATTATGCTAATGTGTTTAATCCGAGCTATCTTGGTAACTGGGAAAGTGCATTTGAAACAAACTACGAAAAGTTATATACAGGATACTATGATAAAGCATTCGAAGGCCAGTATGGTAAAAATTATTTAAAACAATATACAGGCCAATATGCTAAGACATATGCTGGAAGTTATGAGGGAGCTTTTGCGGGCACCTATGACAAACAGTTTACTGGTAACTTTGATAGACAGTATGGTACAAACTATGGTAGACACTATGGTACAAACTATGAGAAGAACTATCAAAACCAGTTTAGTACAAACTATACGAAGGAATATGATAATGGATTTAATATCAATTATACTAAGCATTATCAAAACACATGGGCCACAAACTACACTAAGACGTATGAAAGACTGTTTAGTAGAGATTATACTAACAACTATACGCGACACTACACCAAGACATATCTAGGACAGTGGCTGGGCATATACCAGAACCAATGGACTAAACTTTGGCAGAAGCAGTGGACAAAAACATACACTAAAGCATATGCTGGTATCAGAGATTATGTTGGATATTGGGAAGGCACATACAACAAACAGTTTACAGCCTATTATGAGAAACAGTATGAAGGGTTCTTTATTAGAAATAGGGTTGTGCAGTATGAGGGTGTTTATCATAGCCAGTGGACTAAGACCTATGAAGGAAATTATACTGGACAATACTCTACTCAATACCATAAGCAATATGTAGCTCAATGGTCAGGAATATATCATCAATTGTTCACAGGAAACCAAGAGTATGGTGGTAAGACTATTGGTAACTTTGATAGAACATTTACTGGTCAATATACTGGCATGTTTGATAAACAGTTTACAGGATATTATGATAAAGCATATGAAAAGGCTTATCAAAAAACTTACGTTGGTGTATACGAAGCAACATATCTTGGTCTTTATGAAAAAACATATACAGGTGCATATAGCCAACAATTTGAAGGCGCATTTGATAAACAGTTTGAAGGAATATTCCAAAAAGAATATGGTCAGAGCTATACAAAACAATACGAAGGCCAATTCAATAAACAGTATGAGGGAACTTTCCTTAGAAGTTATGGTGGCGTGTATGCAGGTAATGCAAACTATGAAGCACTTGCAATAAGAAACTACACAGCTTCTTATACTGGATCTGTTATAAGCAATCAGACATTTGAGGGAACTACAAACGTAGCTAATACAAGAACTGGTGAGTTAACTACTAGTGGTGTTACGAGAGTTCATGAAGACGGTCTAATGAAGCAAGCAGAAACCGTAAGAGTTAAAGTTGATGATGAGTGGAAAGAAGTGTTGGTGGGCCGAGTAAAAGAAGATGGCGTATGGAAAGTTAACCACCTTGATTTCGAAAGAACAACAATCAACATTTCTGCTAACACTACCAATTATAATTTAAGAACAGAATTAGAAGCGCTTGGTAAGAACCCTGGTGGAATTCCACAGCATGTTAATTTAATCATAGCTGCTGGAACATATATTTTTGGTGACAATGGTAATGTTTTAATTAATGCCAGCAACCAAAATACAAGAACTCCAGCGTTGGATCTATCAACTCTTACACTAATCCTAGGACAGTTTAAACACAAAGTTAAGATACTGATTAAAGATCAAGGCGGCATTATTGGATCAGGCGGACAACCAGGTAAGCAAGTTACATCTACAAGAACTGGAGAAGATGGATATTTTGGTGGCCATGCTATTAAGACTGGCAATGGCGTAGACTTATTCATAGAAAACTATGGCTACATCGCAGGCGGTGGTGGTGGCGGTGGTTCAGGTGGATTCCCATTATATGGATCAACACTTCAAGTAGTAGGTGGCAAGGGCGGAACAGGAGCAGGTTATCATAACGCAACATCGTCAATCATGCCTGATCAGATAGTAGGTTATGTTAATGAAGCAAACAATCATTTGGATGGACATCTAAGTTCAACCAATTACGGCATACATGGAGGAAACGGAGGGTTATTAGGTCACTGTGGAATAGGTGCTGGAGGATTTACTGATGACGTTCACGCAAGTGATACGGACACATCGGAATCTAATCCAGGCACTAACTATTCTCAGTATGCATTATCAGGGGATGGAGGGTTGCCTGGATCTGCTATAATAGGGTATGATGCCAGCAGAGTAACCTTTATAAATACTGGTAACGTATACGGCGATAGTAAATATAAATTCACAGCGAGTTAATGAATGGGTAACCCTTTAAGAATCAAAGCAACAGGAGGCGGTACTTTTCTTGGTCTACAAGAAATGACAGATACCGAGATGGACTATGCCGTCCATCAGATTCTTACTGAATTCTCTACAAGCACATCAGGGGAAGGAACATTAAACATTAATGGATCCGGTACCGATGCTGGTGTGTTTACTGATACTCATCACGCTACAACTTCAGTTGGAGATCACCCTGGTCCTTATACTGTAGCAAACACTACTTATACGCTTAGACAAAATTTAGAGACTGCTTCAGAAACATCAATGATACATCCGTTGTTTATTGATGGAAGTGGTCATGCAGCAGAGCATAGTAACAATTTAAACACGACCCTCATAGACAGAGCACTCGCTAATCTAGTTGCTAATGGATTAGGCTCATATGTGATCTCGTCCTCTAACCCAGACTCTAATGAATATACGTCGACGGGTTCTACAGCTTTAGATAAAAGATTCTCTACAAATACTACTGGTCAAACTACTTTTACTCTATGGAGAAAAACAACAGGAGTATCTGCACCATCTGCAATACGTACATCTAGATTACACAACAATAGTAGTATAAGAGAAATGTCTGATGCAGACATAAAAACATTAGCTGCTAGACTAAGAAATCAGATCAGAACTACTGGTATTGGACAATACAAATTTGCAGCATCTAATCCAGCACAAGCAGGAGAGACATGGGAAGAGAGAGGCACGTTTACTGATACGCGATATGATATTAGTAACAACTCCTATGGCGCATCGTATGTTGGCATATTTAATAAAACGTATACTGGAGTGTATACTGGCGTATATACCAAAGCGTATGAGAAACAATACGAGGGTGCGTTTACAAAAGACTATGTAAAAACTTATGTAGGACAGTACTCAAGACAGTTTACAAAAACGTATCATGGCATCTATGAAGGCACGTTTACTGGCTATTATACAAAGCAATATGAAGGCAGCTATGTAGCGCAGTATGAAGGGGCGTTTGTAGGCACATACACCGGCGTATACGTAAAACAATACACAGGGCAGTACGAAGGTACCTTTTTAAAACAATACGCGGGACAATACAGTAGACAGTTCGAGGGAGCGTTTGATAAGCAGTATGAGGGAACTTATACAGGCTACTTTGAAGATACCTACACAAGAATATTCTCAGGCGTATATACAAAGACTTATATTGGTCAATATGGAAATACATTTGAAGGTGCATTCCAGAAGCAATATGAAGGTACGTTTGAAGGTGTGTTTAATAAAACATACACTGGTGTTTATCTTGGCATCTATGATAAAGTTTATCTTGGCAATTACATTAAGACGTACACAGGCCAATATACAAAAACTTATCTAGGTCAATATACTAAGACTTATATAGACGGCGTTGTTGAAACATATCAAAAAGCATACCTTGGCCAATACGAAGGAACATTTGAAGGTACGTTTACAAAAGACTATGAAGGTTTTTTCATTGGTCAATATACAAAAACATATGTTGGTCAATATACTGGTCTTTATCAGAAAGCATATGTAGGCCAATATACTGGAACATTCTTAGGTCAATATGAAGGCACCTTTGAAGGCGTATTCAATAAGACATACTTAGGCGAGTATGTAAAAACCTATACCGGTCAATATACCAAGGCGTGGGAAGGTTCATTTAATAAACAATTTACAAAGACATATCTTGGTCAATACGAAGGTGTGTTTACAAAACAATATGCTGGACAGTATACAAAAGTATACCTAGCTCAATATACCGGTCAATACTCAAGACAGTTTGAAGGTACATTTACTAAGCAGTATGAAGGTACCTTTGAGGGTGTATTCAATAAACAATACTCACATCAATGGACTGGACTGTATACAAAAACATACCTAGGTCAATATGAGGGAGCTTTTGAAGGAGCTTTCAACAAACAGTACGAGGGCAGCTATACAGGGTACTATGATAAACAGTATCTAGGATTCTTCTTAGGATTGTATTCTAAGCAATACGAAGGCGGCTACGATAAGCAGTATACTGGCAACTATGTAAAAACATACACTGGATTATATGAAGGTGCGTTTACTGGCTACTATGGTGGTACTGGATCGTTTGAGGGCGTGTTCGTTGGACAGTTTGAAGGAACATTTAACAAGAACTACCTCAAGCATTACGAAGGTACCTATGAAGGTATCTATAGT
>BCSF01000906.1_pt1 | contig 10184 bp, 12 predicted proteins | sample 1016431 | NCBI WGS metagenome assembly BCSF01 (sample SAMD00045685;SAMD00045686;SAMD00045687;SAMD00045688;SAMD00045689;SAMD00045690;SAMD00045691;SAMD00045692;SAMD00045684;SAMD00045690;SAMD00045691;SAMD00045692;SAMD00045684;SAMD00045685;SAMD00045686;SAMD00045687;SAMD00045688;SAMD00045689, study...
CTGGTAATCTTACTACTATTTTAGCCATTATCTACGTCCATCTGGTTGTATGTCTAACCTCATTGTTCCAAATCTCCACGATTCAGAATTAGAATCGTTCTCGATCTTAATATTAACAAATCTACCTCTAGCTCTCGTATCTTTTTTATCAGTAGTTGCGTTTATTGTAAAAGGACTTAATGAAGTAACCTCATCAGATTGTTGTGGGTATCTTTTTATTGCTAAAGTTACTTTTGCATTTCCCTGTAAGTCTTTAAAATCAGGTAAGAATCTTCTAACTGCTAAAAATACATCGCCTGCTATAGAGTAAGATTGACCTCTCTGTGCTTGTTGAAGGTCATAGTCGTATGATTGTATAAAAGAAGTTATTGTTGTTGTACTACCATCAGGATTAATCTGATCTGTCCCAACTTCATGTTCAAATAAAACAGTTTGCCCTAAACCTTCTTGTCCGACAATTTCAGGAAATGTTCCAGAACTATCACTATTGTATTTAGTTGAAAAAGGTTTTGGATATACGGATGAATCAATCCAAGTAGTTCTTGCTTCTGTTCCTATATACCAAACACCACCTTTCATAGCTTCCCCATAATTAAATATTACATATTGATCATTATATTCAGAACCTGTAGATGGGTAATACCAGACAACTTCTGTAAATTGATTATTTAATCCAGCATAAATTTGTTGACCTTTTGTTGTATCAGCTTGATCATAAACATAATCTTCAACAGAACATGGTAAAGATTTAACTGTACCATCAAACATAAAGAAACCATTATTAGACATCCAAAATGCAGTACCATCTATTTCAACCGCTGCATTTTTACCAATCAATCCACAGTTAGTCCCTACCTGCTCGAACCCAAATGTAAACGGAGCACCAATAAATTTCATGGTATATAACGCATTATCAGTCCAAACCAGAATGGTTTCCTTGGCTTTTAAAGCCCCCATAATTTTTGTACCGTCCTGTAATCTTTGCGAACCAGCTGAGTTAATTGCTGTAATTGTATAATCGTTGATATCTTCCTGTTCTGAAAATCTTATAAACATATCGTCTTGTGTTGAAGTTGTTCCAATTGTTGTTTCAGTTCCAAGATGAATTAAGTGACGTGTTGTAGGTGATACTAATGTTACCCTTGTAGCAGTTGGATTACTTGTTGTCTCGAACCCTGATGTAGTAGTAGATGCTCTTACTGTTAAAGGATTTGTTGCACCTGCATTCCATGTAAATGTTTTTCCATTTGCAATCGTTGCAACTAATACTTGACCAAAATTACTAAGTGACCAAAGACCGGGCTCAAGAGATACCTCAGCAGCTGAAGCAGCTTCCCCCCAATCTACAAAATCTGAAGCGTCAGTGACCACTGCAGCATCTGCATGTGCAGCTCTCGTAGAACCATCTGCTGCTCTAGTGATACCGGTTAAATCATTTGCAGAAATACCTGTGTAAGAAATTAATTCTGTTCCAACTTGTATTCTACCAGATACAGGAAAACCTGTTGTAGATGTTAAAGTAATATTAGTTGCAGATCCATTATTACCATTTGCATCATCTGCCAATGCACCATCTAAATCATTGGTTAATGCACCAGAAACCGTTCCATCCCACTCGGATACACCCCAACCGTAACCGTAAGATTGTGCAGCAGGACCAACTTGTTCATAAGGTTTAATATCTATGCTTCCACCTGTTGCAACGGTTGCAGTTGCATTTGAATTTTGTGTAATTGTAAAAGTGGTATTTGTTGGTGTGGTAGTTACTTGAAATAATTTATCTTCAAAGTCTGATGCACTATATCCAGTTCCACCTGGTAAAGTTACACTATCTAACAATATAATATCTCCTGGTGATAAACCGTGTGCAGAAGAAGTTGTTAAAGTACAGAGTGCAGAATTATTTGTAGTTGCAATCGTTGCTGATGATATAGTCGACTTTAAAGGTGTAACGTCATATAATTGACCTTCAAAATATATAAGTAAAAACTTATCTGTTCCAATTGCAACATACCTATTTCCATTCAAATCAACAAATGCAAATTGTCTTCGTGCAACTCCGCAAATACTTAGATAGTGTAACTTTACCAGGTGGAACTGGATTTCCGGTAAACCATATCTAAAACGAACGTTGTCGGAATCTACCCATCTTTGTTCTGCACCAGCGGTAGTATTTTGTTTATCTATTCCTGGAAAGAATTTAAAATCAATTAGAGCCATCTGCTAGCTCCTATATGTTATCTTTGTAAGCCCAGCCTCTTGTTGCATTGACATAAACTAATGTAAATGCTGCGCCATTTGTTGATACTGTTAAGTTAGCAGCTGAACCTAATATGTTAGATCCATTTCTACCAACAGTTAAGTTGTTTGAGGCAAATGCATTACCGCTATCAATAATGGTTACTTCTTCACCAATTGAAGGACTAGCGGGTAAAGTCACTGTTACTGGAACCCCTAAACCACCTCCAGAAGTATCTACTAATAATTGATCTCCACTAACTGCAGTGTAACCGCCAGGTATTGTATAATATCCTTTAGTTAATGATCCTGAATTAATATTTGTGCCATCAGAATATAAAATCATTTTCGAAGCAACAGGCATTGTAACTCCTGTACCTGACACTGTTTTAATAGTTAAAGTATAATTAGATGAAGATCTTGAGGTTGCATCTTCTACAATAAAAACTCTTTCAGCACTATCCGGCATTGTTACTTGTCTATTTCCAGTTAGTGTACCAGTTAATTTGTAATATAAATTTTTACCATTTGATGTTGCAAAGTTATCTAAAGCTAATGCAACGTTAGATGAGGCAACGTCTAACGATAAATAACCTGAAGCTGCTTGCTCCAAGATTTGTAGATTCGTGTTAGTAATAGTTCCCCATGTTCCAGCCTTTTCACCGGAAGCAATAAGTTCTAATTTTAAATCACTTGATGTACTTGATGCCATAATTCTCCTATGCGTCTGGGTCTATTGGTACCCAAACTTGTGTTACCCCTGGAGGTATTGGGTTCCATGATATCACAGAAGGGGTACTAGTTGCAACATTTAATTGTAGCCCTGTTGGAACAATTAATACATCCGGAATAGGTCCTAAATTACCAATAGCTACATTAACTTGACTACCTAAAGGAATAACTACAGAATTGGTTATGTTAGTTCCAACGTCTGCAAATGCTGATTGTGAAAAAGAAGTTGATCCAAAAAACATAATTTATCCTTACGGTGTTGAAATCCTTGTCCAAACTTGTCCTACACTTGGATCAATTGGGTTCCATAATCGAACGTTAGGTTGGTTTGTGCCTACATTTAATTGAGAACCGGTTGGTATTATATTTGCTTTTCCAACGATTGTCACGGTCCCTGTACTTAGATTAGCTCTGTTTCCTGTAACAATAGCGGTTGCATTTGCTTTAGCGACTGCATTACCGATTGTTAAATTAACTCTACTACCTGTAACGGAGAAGTTTGCATCGGCAGAAATTGTAACAGTACCTGAACCAATGTTTAATTGGCTGCCGTTTGGTAAAATAACTGCATTACCAATTGTGGTTACATTACCAACTGATGTATTAAACCTGTTTCCTGTAACAGATGCTACGGCTCCGGCCGCTGTGGTTACTGTACCTGTAGCTAAATTTAATGCGCTTCCTGTTGCTGCAACTAATGCATTTCCAACAATAACAGGATCACCTGTACTAATATTAAATCTATTTCCTGTAACCGATACGTTAGCGTCTGCTAAAACAGTTACATTACCTATTGTAGTATTAACTCTACTACCGGTAGGAATTACTCTTCCTGATATAGAGAAAGTAACGGTCCCTGTATCCGTGTTTAGTCTATTTCCTGTAACCGGAACATTAGCACCTTCTTTAACGGTGACTGTTCCTGTAGATAAATTGTATTGATTACCGTTTGGAAGGATTAATGCGTCACCAACAATAGTGACATTACCAACGGATGTATTGACCTGTGAACCTTGTACATCGACAAACGCCTTTACAATACCAATATCAGAAAATGGTGCGGATGCAAATGTAGTTGAGCCAAAGAACATGGTAGGTTACTACCAGTCTTTAGTCTTCGAAGTAAGTTCTGGTGCTTTTTGACTAGCGATTTGTGCAGATAAGTTTGATTGCATATCTTCTTCCGTTGTATCAGACATTTCTAATACGCACGCAATTGCACTTTCTTTAGTCATAGCATCAAAATCCATACCATCTGAACCTGCACAAGAGCCATACATAGATGCAGAGTTGTCTCCGTCAACTGCTGTATATCTCCAGTGAATAGTTTTCACTTTGTTTTCTGAGTCCGTCTCAAAGTTTGGGAAGGACCATGTATTTGTTATTGCCATTGTTTTTTCCTTATTATGGTTTGGGGTTGTCTAATTTAACTTTTGCTATTGCATCTTCCCAGTTAGTAGTACCATTAACTTTATCCCAGTATTGCATATCTAACTGTTCTTGAATTGATGGATATTCTTGTTCTCTATTATATTTGTATGTGTCTGGGTCTGTCCAAGCATTAACTGATGACCAATTAATACTTACCTCATTTCCATCTTTATCGGTTGCAACAATAGTTTCTTGTGTATTTCCATTTATAGATACAACTGAATTATGAATTGCTCTAATTGCTTTATGTAAATTTACCATTATGCTCCTATCTCCATTACTGTTATTGATGTTGGTGCAGACATATTATAAGCTCCAGCAGTAGCATAAGTACCACCCAAAAATAATGTACCACCACTTTCACTACCAGCTTGTAATTTATAAGTAGTAGAACTTGTAGTGTTTGGACTATCAAGAAATGTAATACTAAAATTTTCCATATTTCAAGAGACAGGTGTACCACCAGATGATGCTCTAGTAGTACTGCCTCTACTATCTCCAATAAAAATTGAAGTACTGTCTCTTACTAATCTAAATCCATTTGTGTAATTACTATTTTGGTTTGTAAAATGACCACAAACAGTTACAAGTATTTTACTTGAAGTAGCTGATGGAGTAATAGCTTGAGACACTCCAGTAACATCTGTAAAAGAACCCATAGCAGTTGATGTTGAAAAAGTATCTGTTTTAACAGTTTGTAATACTTGCAAAACTTTTCCACCTCCAGGAAGATTAGTTAATGCAGAACCATCTCCTTGAAATGCTGTAGCTTTTACTGTTCCACTAACATCTAATGTTTGTGTTGGAGAACTTGTACCAATACCTACGTTACCATTTGGCTCAATAACCATTCTTTTATTTTGGCTTGAACCACTAGCAGAAGTAAAAAACTCTAATCTTCCATCATCTTTATTAGTAGTGTCATCTCCTGCACTAATAGCAATCATAGCAACAGCATTACCATTCCAATTACCTCTAAATCTTACAAGATTATTTCCTGCACCACTTCTATTAGCATCACCAATTATATCGTTATAAGTATTACCAGTTGATTTAACTAATATACCTTCGCCACTAGCATCTGTAAAAATATGTAAATTATTTGCAGGAGAAGTTGTACCAATTCCAAAATTTCCTGTAGATGTAATACGACATTTTTCTGTATTATTAGTATAGAAAGACATCGGACTATTTTCTCTCTGCATCAAAACAGCTTCTGAACCACTTACTATTAATTGAAAACCATCTGTACTTGTTGTTCCTGTGCTAGAACTTGTTAATTGTAAATATGGTTGTGAATCATGAATATGTAAAATTCTTTGTGGAGAAGTTGTACCAATACCAACTCTATTGTTTGAACTATCTACAAATAAAGTATTTGTATCAACGGTTAAGTCGCCAGTTATTGTAGCACTAGCAAAAGTATTTGTCCCTGCATTAGAAAGCGTTACCCCTGAAGGTATAGAAATAGTATCACCACTATCGCCTAATGTGACAGTGGTGCCTGATCTTGGCCTGAGTTTATTTACTTTGACTTCACTCATTTAGTTTCTTCTTTTAATTCCTCAGGTAGGTTTGATTTTAAAATATCTAAGTAATGTTTTGTCAAAATTTCGTTATGAGTAAATTTTACTTTTAACTTACTTTGTTCTTGAGTTAGTACTTGGATATTTTGTAACGCAGCTTTCCCGTCATCTGAAAGCTTAGTTTCATCGTACTTTTTATCGTCGATTGTGATCATTAAAACTCCTAGCTTGCTGTGTGAGCTTTACCAGCAGTGATAGCCGCATTAACTGCAGTCATATCTTCTGTAGTCCAGTAATCTTTAGCAACCATAAGTTCTAAATGTTCAACATTTCTGTCAACTGCACTTTGTCTATCAGCTGCTTCTTCATCAGCCATCTGCGTTCCATCAATGATACCATTGATTAGATCTACAGAATGACCCATAGCTGTGTAATCTTGTGCAATTTCTTCTGCTGTTTTTACTTCGTCTGACATAGTTTATCCTCCGTGATTATATTGTTGCGCATGCAACGGGTTTAAGTTTATCAATTTTCTTAAAATTATCAATAACTAACTTGGGTTCTACCATATTATTTCTTGGGTCACTATCATTAAATTTAGCCTCATCCCACTTATCTTTCATATGAAAATGTAAGTTTTTATTGTGAGAATAACCAAATTGAGTCCAACGTGTACTACCCCAAATAACTACACCATGAGCTTTAGCTGATGGTGAAAAGTGCTGTAGACAACTATCTATACTAACGAACCCTTCAGCTCCTTTTAACATTTCATGGATCTGGGCCCAGTGTAAATCACATCTAATTGTACCTTGATAATGTGGCTCATTAGGTAAAACACAGTTGATAATAGTTGTGTCTTTATATTCTTCTAGTAACATATTAACTACTTGTTGTGCCAAGAATGGTTGATAGTTTCTATTAGGATTGATGTTTTGATATTGAACATTTTCCCCATAGTTCCATTTAGCTTGACCACCACTAAATTGAATCATAATATATTTACCAATATTATTATCTCCTAACCATTTAGTAACAGCAGCTTTATGCTGATCTGTATATAATTTACCGGTCATAGATCTATTAAAATCTACACCGTGATGTTCACAGTAACTTTCAATTATATGTTGTTTACCAAATTGAAAATTTGATTTGTATGGCTCACAATAAAATATATTGTTCGACGCCATGATCCTTGGATCTTGTAATGGTATAGTTTGCTCTAAAGCTAGTTTAACATCTGGGTTTCCAGCAAAACAATCTATGTAAGGTGTGTATATTTGCACCTCTGATTTTTTTCTTAGTTTAGGTAGTAAAGCAGTGAACGCGGTACATTTACCAACACCACCTTCTACAACGTATGTATTAAGCATTCTCTTCTCTCTTTCTGTTATATTAACTACTTTCTAACGCTTCTATTCTAGATTTCAAGTCTTTATTTTGTTCTGATAATTCTTTAATTGCATTGACTAATACAGGAACTAAATGTTCGCCTTTGTATTTTAAATGTTCTGGTTGTTCGTTATCAATAATAACATTGTTGTCTCCCTCAAGTGCAAGAATATCTTGTGCTTTAAATCCATATCTTACACCTCCATGAGGTGTATCATCTTCTCTTGATTTTTTAAATTGAAATGAAACAGGTTCTAATTTATTTACAAAATCTAAACCATGTGGAACTGTGCCAAAATTAGTTTTATCTCTTTGGTCTGATGTTACTGTCCAAGCGACTTGTACATAAGCATTTGTAATATTATTATCTCCTAAAACAATTCTGTCATTTTGAGTGCTTATTGTAAAAGGAGAAGATGTACGACCAGCATCTCTACCTAATAAAACATTACCAGAACCTGTAGTCAAACTATAACCTGCTGCATATCCAAGAGAAGTGTTATAACTACCTGTAGTAACACTACCCATTACTTGGTCGCCAATAGCAACATTTCTAACACCTGTTGTTAATAGAGGTGCACTATTCAATCCCAAAGCAACATTACTATGTCCTGTTGTTGCTCTGCATAAAGAATTATAACCGATTGCAACTTGTGTACTTGCTGTTGTATTAGCAAGTAAAGCATTAGTACCTATTGCTACATTACAATCACCTGATGTATTGGTTCTAAGTGCAAGATGACCAACAGCAACATTGTTTGATGCTGTATTTTCACATAAAGACCCAAGACCAATAGCAATGTTATTTGAAACTGTACTGTTAAGGAGTAAAGCACCACAACCCATTGCAACATTATTTCCACCTGTTGTATTAGTAACTAAAGCATTATAGCCTACTGCTGTGTTGTTATTAGCTGTTGTATTGGAAGCAAGAGCCTGATAACCTACAGCAGTGTTTAAACCACCTGTTGTATTAGCATTTAAAGAATTTCCCCCAAAAGCAGAATTTGTTCCACCTGTTGTATTAGAACCTAAAGATGATCTACCAACTGACGTATTATCACCACCTGTAGTATTAGCATCAAGTGAACTACTACCAACTGCTACATTAGCTGTTCCTGTTGTGTTAGCTTGTAAAGCATCATATCCAACAGCAGTATTGTTAGATGCCGTGGTATTAGAACAAAGAGCATAAGCACCAACTGCGGTGTTGTTTGATGCTGTTGTATTACTAAATAAAGACCTGTAACCTAATGCAACATTAACATCTCCTGTAGTAGTATTTTGTAATGCCTCATAACCGACTGCAACATGACCAACACTATCTGTAATACTACAACCAGCTTCCCAACCTACCGCTACGTTATTTGCTCCTGTTGTATTAGCATTTAAAGAATCTCTACCTACTCCAGTATTTCTTGTTCCTGTAGTAGTTGAAATTAATGATCTGTGTCCAACAGCTGTATTTTCAGTTGCTGTCGTATTAGCACTTAAAGCTGCAACACCAATTGCAACGTTATCTCCACCTGAAGTATTTGCGTCTAAGGCATTTACTCCCATAGCCGTATTACTAGCACCTGTGGTATTAGCGCATAAAACACCACAACCTACTGCTGTATTGCTATTACCTGTAGTACTTAATAAAGAATAAGAACCTACTCCTGTATTATTTATTGAAGAATCAGATGTATTACTTAATGATGCATATCCAATAGCTACAGTATCATTGTTAGCATTACCATTATCAAGAGTTAAAGCACCAATTGCTACGTTTCTTGTACCTGTTGTGTTAGCAAATAAAGAACAGAAACCTACTGCAGTATTATTTGATGCTGTGGTGTTACAACGTAATGCTCTATAACCAAATGCGTTATTACTATTACCTGTTGAATTAACTGAAAGTGCTTGATAACCAACTGCGGAATTATTATCTGCTGTAGTGTTAGAGAAAAGTGCCTGATAACCTACACCAACATTATTATCTCCTGTCGTATTTGTATCTAATGAAGCCATACCAACTGCTGTATTTTGACAACCTGTTGTAGTAGCATTTAATGAACAAGTACCTACTGCTGTATTAGAAGATGCTGTTGTATTATTTCTAAGTGCTAGATGACCAAATGCACTATTACTAATTCCTGTTGTGTTTAATGATAATGTTAAATTACCATGAGCATTGTTACATTCTCCTGTTGTATTTGCACATAAAGAAGCATAACCAAATGCATTATTGTTAAAACCTGTTGTATTGCATCTTAAAGCAGCTCCACCTATTGCAGTATTATTTCCAGCTGTTGTATTTGATTCTAAAGATAAACTACCTAATGCATCGCCATCTTTATTAAGATTCCCGTTTGCCAGTGTTTGAGGAGATGTAAATATGTCCATATAGGAAACATTGATATCCTTATCAATATTTTTAAGAAGATCATTTTTAGGGAATGTACTACCTACACCAATATTGTCATCTAGTACAAATTGATCATTTTCATTTTTTAAAAATCTCATATGAAAAACATTATTTAAATATTTAGTTTTTCTCTTTGTATAGTTTTTAAAATATATTTTTACATCTAAGTAAGGTGTACATCTAGACATTTCAATTGGAGGAATACCGTTTAAAAAAACATTCATCCAGCGTGCATTTCTACTTTGAAATGACGCAAAATTTTCTAAAGAAGTTATGGCAACTATAGAAGGATTAGTATTGGTAGGATTAATTGGATTAAGAGAGATTGTTCTTTTTTGTGATTCTTGTATAATAGAAGACATACTAGGGTTAACAGTTAATGCAGTAGCAGCAGCAAATGTTTTATTGTTAGCCTTAGGAAGTTTTTGCAAAGGAGGATCAGACTAACGATGACC
>BCSF01000907.1_pt1 | contig 10174 bp, 11 predicted proteins | sample 1016431 | NCBI WGS metagenome assembly BCSF01 (sample SAMD00045685;SAMD00045686;SAMD00045687;SAMD00045688;SAMD00045689;SAMD00045690;SAMD00045691;SAMD00045692;SAMD00045684;SAMD00045690;SAMD00045691;SAMD00045692;SAMD00045684;SAMD00045685;SAMD00045686;SAMD00045687;SAMD00045688;SAMD00045689, study...
AACACTCACGACGTTCTTAAACATCTCACAGAAGGAACTCAATATGTTGCCTGCTGATAAAATAGAGGGATTTGCAGAACAGATAAATTCAGTCTTTGAACAAGATAAGCAATTCACTCCTACATTCATTTTAAATGGTGTTAAATACGGTTTTATCCCAAAGTTGGATAGTATAACCTACGGAGAGAATAAAGACCTTACAACGTACCTAAACGACTTTGACAATATGCACAAAGCTATGGCGGTAATGTATAGACCAATAACACACGAGCAAAGAGGTAAATATTTGATTGAGGACTACGAAGGTTCTGCCAAGTATTCGGAGGTAATGAAACAAGCACCTTTATCGGTTGTACTAGGTGCAACGGTTTTTTTTTACAATTTAACCAACGCATTGCTGAAAGCTATCCCGAACTATTTGGAGGAGGAGCTTCAGAAGGAGTCAAAGGATTTGCTAAAAAGTGGGGAAATTACGAAGAAGCAGTTGCACTCGCTGATGAGAAAGTTCAAAGAATTATCGGAGTAGAAACAGGCACTCCTGTATCACGTTATCCATTGCACGCTTGTTATTTGTACCTTGCTTACCTAAAAGACAAAACAGAGTTCGAGAATAGAAAAATCAAAAATAGTTTCAACAATTAAACAACAAACAAATGAAAAAATTAGTATTATTATTATTGGTATTTACTTCCTGCGAGGAGTATTGCGAAGTATTAGCTACGAAAACAGACGTGAACACTATAATGAGAAAAGAATCTGTTACAGAGTTTAAAAACAACGTATCACTGTCAAGAGATATGACTATTGAGGGAGATGTGTTTTTCAAGAATGGTCTAAACCTCAACGGGTTCACATTAACCGTAAGCGGAAGCGTAAAGGTCAAAGGCTATCTGAATGGTGGCGGTACTATTAAGTATTGTGGAACTGTAAAAGCTAGACATATACAAAACAATCCCATTTTAATAGAAGAATGTCCTACATTAAGCACAGGCGACTATTCAATAAACCAACCAAAAGAAATACTGATTTCCTGCGATATAGAAACTCCCTATATGATAGAGGAAAACGGGAACACGTATTTGGTAGAACTTAAATAATTAAAAAAAATCAAAAAAAGTTTCAAATAAATTTTGTAATTCAAAAAAAGGTTTTATATTTGTACCATAATCAAACAGAAACAATAATTTAAAACTTAATATTATGACTTACGAAATGGCTTTACAATCTTTAAAAAACGATTTAACTTATGCGTGGGAATCTAGAAATCTAGTAGTAAACGATGATACTATGGAGTTCGAGGAAGAAACCAATACTTTCAAGAGAATGGAGAACTCGCAAGATTTCTTTTACGGAATTGACCCCGAAAATATGGCTATGTTGAAAGCTATTAAGAAATCAGCTTCAAAAAGTTATTCAACGCTAGGTTTAGCTATGGACATCTTAAGAGGTAAAAAGATTAAATTCTAACAACTTAAACCACAACCTAAAGAAGCCTTCATTTAACAATGAGGGTTTTTTTATGTTTTAAAATAAAAACAAAATGGCACAAGGATTTTACAATCTTACAGACAAGCTAAAAGACGAACTTTTAAAAGACCCGTTTGTCAATACGGTAACATACGGAAACATTTTTGAAGTTGATTTAAACAAGCAAACAATATTTCCTTTGTCGCATTTCATTGTGAACAACGTGGTCGATAGAGGTCAAACACTTTTATTTAACATCTCTTTGCTTTGTATGGATTTAGTAGACGAATCTAAAGACGACACAGAGGACGAATTTGTTGGTAATGATAATGAGCAGGACGTTCTTAACACACAACTTGCTGTTGCTAATCGTGTTGGTGCTATGTTGAAACGTGGCGACCTGTACAGAGAGAAATACCAACTAGACGGAGAAATATCACTAGAACCTTTTGTTGATAGATTCGACAACAAAGTAGCAGGGTGGACTGCGACCTTCAACGTAGTTATTCCGAACGAGATAACAATATGCTAGAAACACAGAAAGCACTTCAGCGATTTGCTAAACACGTAGTATCTCAATCACGTGCAAACCTTACTAGGGGCAAAAAGAGGGCTTCTAATGGACTTTATGACTCAATAGGGTATGACTTAAAGGTTCACAAGCAATCGTTCAGTCTGTCCTTTATTATGGAAGAATACGGTATGTTTGTCGATAGAGGTGTGAGAGGTTCTAATCCAAACCTTGTGAAGAACGGAACGCAGAAGGGTGGAATGTCGCCTTATTCATTTAAGCAAAAGATGCCACCATTGAAGTACATACTTCCTTGGGTTAAGTTAAAAAAGTTAAGATTAAGAGACGAAAAAGGTAGATTCAAAAAAGGGAATTACAGAAGTATTTCGTTTATGGTTCAGCGGTCTGTATTTGCGCAAGGAATTAAGCCTACGATGTTCTTTACTAAACCATTTGCCAAAGCGTTTAGAAACCTGCCTAGCGAATTGGTAGAATCTTTTGGCTTGGACATAAAAGACTTTTTTGACTTTACACAAAAATAAAAGAGCCAACATTTCTGCCGACTCCTCTAACTAAAACCAATTTAAATAATTTTTAAGATAAGGACTTTATCAATCTTTTGTTACTTGCTATGTAATTATCCAATCTTTCAGCGTCCCAATTTACAGCATCTAAAAACTTTAGGTTGTCATAAATCAAATCGTTTTCTTCTTGAGTAATGTTTTTAGGTGTGTAATGGTTGGCGTCCTTTTTTTTCAGCACAGTTGTCAATACCTCTGCGTTATTTGTCATTTTGATTAATTCGTTTACTACTTGTTGATTTGTCATAATGTTTGTTTTTAGTTGTTTAACTTGAAGCAAATATACACCCTTTTTTTAAACTACCAAAACTTTTTTAAAAAAAATAAAAAATAATTTAACATAGCACTTTGTTTGTTGTTTTAAAATAAAAACAATGGGCAAAATAAACGTTCGCAGTCCTTACTACATTCACATAGCAGAATCAAACCTAGACTCTGCAAAATTAGAGTTATATGTTTACACAGGTACACAAACCACAGACAGGGGTTCGATAGATTATACTATCAATTCAACTGCGGTAAATGAAAAGATTACATTTGATATTTCGGAACTCGTAAAAGACTATATTGAAACAACTTTCGACGGGTCTTACACTTCTTCTGTTGTTTGGGTAGATTACCAAATAACTAGAACAGTGAACAGCGTTGTACAAACTCCCGATGCTTTTGTACAGCTTACAGGATTCGACGGGTATGGTTATTTTTCAGAGGGTGCTAATCCACAGAATGACTCCGTTGTACTGCAATCAAACAGCTTGATTCAAACGAATGACTACGCCAATATAAATATTCCTGTGTACGTAACAGAAAGCACAGACGTAACGTATTTGAAGAACGGAGAAGTAGTATTTCAAAAAACACTTTCAAGTTCTAGCGAATCAACTGACACGATACAATACGTATCAAATTCTTCTTTGGATTCTGATGTGTTTTATAATAGAGTAATCGCAGACGGTGGAACTATTGAAGCTTTTAGTTGTGTTCAAGACATTGCGAGCGATGTTTATGCTGAATATGATGCTGACAAGATTTACATTGACAAGGGTGGAGATATAAGCGTTATAACAATACAAGAAGTTGAGGAATGTTTACACCAAACCTACAAACTGACATTTGTAAATAAATACGGTGCATTGCAAGATTTATGGTTCTTTAAACGTTCTGTTTTATCAATGGGTACAAGTCAAGAAACATACAAGTCTAATATTGTAACAGACGGGAGTTATTCTATGAACAACCACCAAAAAAGAATTTTAAATAAACAAGGAAATGAGTCTTTGACTTTGAACTCGGGATTCTATGCAGAAGAATACAACGAAGTATTTAAGCAGCTTCTTTTATCTGAACAAGTTTGGATTGATTACGAAACCAATACTTTACCTATAAATATTACTTCTAGTTCTTTAACTTTTAAAGACCAATTAAATGATAAATTGATTTCTTATGAAATAAATATAGAATTTAGTAATGATATTATAAATAATATAAGGTAATTAAATTACCACTAACCCACCAAAGTTACAAAAAAAAATCGACAAAGTCAATAGGGTTTAAAAAAAGATATTAACAATGCAGCAAGTACAGTTATACATAGGAAATCAAAGAGTTGAATTATTTAAAGATGAAACTATTTCTTTGACAGAGAGCATTCAAAACGTCAAAGATGTGGCGAAGGTGTTTACTGACTTCACGAAAACCTTTACTGTTCCCGCTTCCAAAACCAACAATAAAATATTTAAGCACTATTATAATTTCGATATTGTAGGGGGTTTTGATGCTAGATTAAAAACAAGCGGAAGTATTAAGCTGAATGGTGTTGATTTTAAGAAAGGAAATATAAAACTTGAAGGTGTTGATTTAAAAAACAACAAACCGAACGCTTATCGTGTTACATTCTTCGGAGATTTATCAGACTTGAAAGACTTGATTGGCGAGGATTTACTTTCGGATTTAGATTGGTTGGACAACTTTGAAAAAGAATACAGCACAGCAAACGTAAAAGACAATTTAAAAGGAGGAAATACAGACTTTACTATTGATTCAGTAACGTATGCAGGTGCTATAAAAACGCCTTTGATTTCTTGTGTAAATAGATTGTACTACAATAGTACTGCAAACACGGAAACTGACGGTAATTTATGGTATCACACGGGAGGAGGACAAGTTCACGAACACGGAGTTTATTGGAAAGACTTAAAATATAGTATTGCAGTTTATGTAATTGTAAAAGCTATCGAAGAAAAATATGGTATCACTTTTTCAGATGACTTTTTTACGTACACAAACACAGCCTATTCGAGCCTTATGATGCTTATGCACCGAAAGAAAGGGGAAGCAGAAGCAGATTATTCGACAGGGGTTATATTGTACCAAAGAGAGGTTGTTGATTTCAATCAAATTGGTGCTATTTGGTCAGCTACGGTAAACTCGAATAATTACACTATCGCGGGAAGCTACAATGGTTTTACTGCTTCGGGTTCTTTTGGGGCAGCTACGCAAGTTTATTATGACTATGTAATAACATTTAACCCTGCCGATAATAACATACCTTACAATATCTATTTGTATTTTACAAGTGATGCGACAGGAGTAAAGACATTAATTGAAGAAGTTGAGGGTGCAACAGGAAGCACTTCTGTTGGTGGTTTAGGAGATGACAATTTTTCTGCGGTAGGAGAATACTCAATAGTAGTAGAAGCTGCTGAAACCTTGAATTTTCCTTCGGGAGATATTGAGGTAGATGCTAGAATAACATACCAAGGCAGTACTGTTGGTTCGGGTTCTCCTAAAGCTACATTAAGCGCAAACACTATTGAAGAGAAATTTGCTTGGCTGCCTACACAGCAGTTGCCTAAAATGAAAGTATTAGATTTCTTGACAGGATTGTGGAAGCTTTGGAACTTGACAGCATACGTTGAAGATGACGGAACTATAAAAGTACAGACATTAGACAGCTTTTATTCGGGAGGAACTGACTACGACATTACGCAATACGTTGATGTAAATTCAAGTTCTGTAAATATAGCCTTGCCTTATAAACAAATAAACTTTAGATTCAAGGGACATAAAACGCTTTTAGCTTCTAAATTTGAACAGCTACAAAACAGAGAGTTTGCGACATTAGAATATAAAGGAGAGAATCCTGATAATTGGGTAGGACAAGAATACAAGGTAGAAGTACCTTTTGAAAAAATGGTTTACGAAAGGCTAACAGACGATAATACGCTAGAAACCAAAAATATTATGTACGGATTTATGGCAGATGACAATCAAGAACCTTATATCGGAGAACCTTTGTTGCATTATGCTTCTTTGCAAAATCCCACTCAAAACGGCGCAGGTATTTCTTTTAGAGATACAACGACAAGCCACAGCCAAATAACGGTGTCTGTTTTTATGCCTTCTAACCAAAGGAACTTTCAAATAAACACAGGACAGGAGAGTATAAATTTCTATTCAGAATTAAACGAGTGGACAGCAACGACAAACGACAATAGTCTTTTTGAAGAAAGATACAAAGAGTACATTCAAGACGTTTTTAATGAAAAGAGAAGGCTAACTAAAGTAAAGGCTTTTTTACCTCTTAAAATCATTTTAAAACACACCCTAGCAGACAGATTTGTAATCGCAGGAAAGAAGTATAAGATTAACAGCATCACAACGAACCTACAAACAGGAGAAAGTGATATAGAACTATTAAACGAGGTATGATATTTAAGTTATTAAACAAATACGATTATTTCAACGAGTGCGAAGAAATAGAAATAGCAAAAGGGAAGAACAGACTTCCTTTGACGTTATCTGAAGGAATTAAGCAAATGAAAAGACAATTAAAATATAAGAAATGATAAAAGAAACTATTGTAATAGATGTTAAAACAGGCTCTGCTGTTAAAGAGGTTGATAAGTTAAATAAAAGCATTGACAAAACAAGCAAGACCTCAAAAAAAACAGGTGCTAGTTTAAAGGGAGGATTTCAAGGGCTTAAAACAGCTATTTTATCAGCTGTTCCTGCTCTAGGTAAATTGAAAACAGCTTTAATAAGCACGGGGGTAGGTGCTTTTGTTGTAGCTATCGGTAGCTTAATAACTTTGTTTACTAAAGTAGTTTCTACTAGTGCTGACTTCGGAAAAGCTTTAGCTACGTTAAAAGCAATAACAAACGCCACTTCAAACGAAATGGAGTTTTTTACCGAGCAAGCCAAAGAATTAGGTAGTACAACGCAATTCACAGCTTCACAAGTTGTCAATTTGCAAACAGAATTAGCTAAACTTGGGTTTACTGCTAGAGATATCGGGAACGCTACTCCTGCTATTCTTGACCTCGCGGCTTCTTTAGATGTTAGTTTGGCAGAAGCAGCCGAGTTTGCGGGTTCTGTTGTTCGTTCTTTTGGTTTAGATACCGAGGAAACATCGAGAGTTGTTGATGTTATGGCAAAAAGTACAACGACTTCGGCTCTTAATTTTGAATCATTGAGAGAGTCAATGAAGTTGGCAGCACCTACTTCTAGGGCGTTGGGTGTTAGTGTAGAGAAAACAGCTGCATTGTTGGGTGTTTTAGCTGATACAGGATTGAAGGGTAGTATTGCAGGAACAGGACTTTCTAAAACATTCGTAGCCTTGAATCAAAAAGGATTGACGCTTGAAGAAGGTCTTAATAAAGTTAAAAATTCATCAAATCAACTAAATACAGCTATCGACCTTGTTGGTATTGTTGGCGCAAAATCATTGTTGAACCTTGCGAATGCAGGAGAAAAAATAGAAAATCTTGAAGAAACTTTTGACAACGCAGCAGGTGCAGCAAAAAGAATATCAGAAACTAGATTAGATACTTTAGAAGGAGATACAAAAGCATTAAGTTCTGCTTGGGAAGGTTTTCTGTTGAATATAGATGATGGCGATGGCGCAATAAATAGCATCGCAAGGGGTTCTGTTCAACTTTTAAGAAAAGCAATAGTAGGTTTGCAGGTTGGTGTTGATTTTTTGGCTTTTACTTGGGAAGATGGTTGGAGTGGAATATCAAATTATACAAAATCAATCACAGAAATAACTTCGGGATACTTTACGAAGTTTGGCGCAAAAATAAAAATGTTTGCAAACGAATCATTGTTGGCAATTTCTGAAATACCATACATAGGAAAAAGCGTAGATACTGAACAAGTCAAAAAGAACATTGAAGATGCCTCTAAAGTTTTAGATGACGCAAATAAAAAGATTGCACAGGGACAAAAAAAATACAGAGAACAGGTGCAGAGAGATGAAACTTTTATGGAGAGGTTTCACGCCGAACAAACAAGAAAAACCAAACTATTAAATCAAAAGAAACTAGCAAAAGAACAAGCAGAAGAACAAGAAAAAATAGATGAAGAAGCTCTTGAAAAACAAAGAGAAGCCGAAGCAAAAGCAAAAGCTGAAAGAGAAAAAGCTGAAAAGGATTTTGTAAAATTCAAAGACAAGTTAAAAAAAGACCAAGAGGACAAAGACGCAGAAACAGAAGTACAAAAAAATGAACTTGAAAGAAACAGAAGGCTCGAAGAATTAAAAAAAATAAAACTTTCAGAAGAAGAGAAACGTCAAGCTATTATAGATGTAAACGCATACTACGATGAACTTGAAGAAGAAGCAAGGCAAAAAGACACAGAAAATGCGATAGCAGCTAAAAACGAAGAAAATGCTAAAATAAAGGCTTTAAATGATAAAAAGTTACAGGACGAAATAACACAAATACAAGAAGAAGAAAAAAACAGACAAAAACAATACGCTGTTGTTGGTAACGCAATAGGTAATCTACAAAACATATTTGCAGCATTTGGGAAAGAAAGCAAGGCTCTTGCTATTGCGGGAATCGTAACGGAACAGGTCGCCTCAATTAGTAAAATTATTTCAAACACAGGAATAGCCAACGCTAAAGCGGTAGCAATTTCTCCTCTTACTTTGGGACAGCCGTGGGTTGGTATCAATTCCGTTTCAGCAGGTTTGTCAATAGCGGGTTCTGTTGCGGGTGCTGTTAAGTCAATAGCAGATTTAAAAAGTAACAAGAAATCTCCAAGTATGGGAAGGGTTTCTTCGGGTGTTAGGGGCGCAGCACCAACAACAGCACCACAATCTCCAAGCTTTAACATTGTAGGACAAGGAGGAACGAACCAACTAGCCGAAGCGATAGGTTCACAATCACAGCAACCTATTAAGGCTTATGTGGTTTCCAACGATGTAACAACAGCGCAAAGTTTAGACAGAAACATTGTTGAAGGTGCATCATTATAAACAAAAAGTAATAAATAACGTTTTAAAATAAAACAAATATGCTTCCATTAGTTGAATTAATCATAGACGAAAACGAAGCTACGGACGGAATCGAAGCAATCAGCTTGGTTCACACTCCCGCAATCGAGGAGAACTTCGTAGCATTGTCAAAGCAAAAGGTAGAATTAAAAACTTTAGATGAAGAAAAACGTATCGTTGTTTCTTTGGCTCTTATTCCCGATAAGGAAATTTACAGACGTAATTCTAAAGGCGAAGAATATAATATCGTATTCTCAAAAGAAACCGTACGTAAGGCATCTGAATTGTACTTTAAAAACCTAAACAACAATAACGCTACTTTGGAACACGAAGAAAAAACAGACGGAGTTTCTGTGATTGAATCGTGGATTGTTGAAGATGTAGAAAAAGACAAAACAGCTATTTATGGATTGAATGCTGTTCAAGGTGCTTGGGCAGTTGTTATGAAAATAGACAACGACGAGGTTTGGCAAGACATCAAAGAAGGCAAGTATTTAGGTTTATCAATCGAGGGACGTTTTTCAGAAAAAGAAGCTGAACTTTCAGAGGTTGAATTGGAATCTTATTCAGACTATCCTCAAGGTGTCAAAAGCAACGCTAGAAAGGTGCTAGAATGGACAGAAAAAAATGGTTGGGGTTCTTGTGGTACAGGAGTAGGCAAGCAACGTGCTAATCAATTAGCAAAAGGCGAGCCTATAAGCGTTAAAACAATAAAAAGAATGTACTCATACCTTTCAAGGCATTTAGTTGATTTAGATAGCTCTAAAAGCTATTCTGATGGGTGTGGCAAATTGATGTTTGACGCTTGGGGAGGAAAAGCTGCTTTGCGTTGGTCAAAAAGCAAAATTGAAAAGTTAGGATTGTCTGCGGAAGTAGAGAAGGAAATCGAAGAAGAATTGTTGAATAAAATAATAGAAATCTTAAAAGACTAATGGAGAACTATACAAGTCCTAAAAATTCAAGACGTGGGTGCTTATGCGCTGACGGAAAAAAGTATTCAAGAGATTGTTGCAAGGGTAAGCTAATTAATCAAGGAATTGGCAACCTTAAAAATCAATCAAACTACACGATAACAGAGGAGTAAAATCTGAATTTGTAACAAAAGTATATTAATCACGTTTTAAATAAAATCCACACAAAATGAACAAAATCGACCAAATAAAAGCTTTGCTAGGTATGGAGGTTAAATTGGCAACAATGAAACTTGTAAATGGTACTGAAATCGAAGCGGAAGCATTTGAAGCAGAAAACGAGGTTTTCATCGTTTCAGAAGAAGAAAAAGTGGCTTTGCCTGTTGGCGAGTACGAACTAGAGGACGGGAAAATTCTTGTAGTA
>BCSF01000908.1_pt1 | contig 10172 bp, 18 predicted proteins | sample 1016431 | NCBI WGS metagenome assembly BCSF01 (sample SAMD00045685;SAMD00045686;SAMD00045687;SAMD00045688;SAMD00045689;SAMD00045690;SAMD00045691;SAMD00045692;SAMD00045684;SAMD00045690;SAMD00045691;SAMD00045692;SAMD00045684;SAMD00045685;SAMD00045686;SAMD00045687;SAMD00045688;SAMD00045689, study...
TGATATAACAGATATGATTAACTATCCTGTAGAAGAAAATGAATTAGTATCTTATAAAAAATGGTGGAAAAAAGGTGACCCTAATTCGGGCAATACAGTCGCACTAAATGGTGGTTGGTATAAATTTAAATCAGGCAGTTTAAGACATGTTTGGGACGAGTTTAGTTATTCTGCAAAAAGTAGAGAAAAATGGCAACTGTATTATTACAACAAAGGTATTGTACATTACAAATATTATGGCGAACAAAACTATGTTGAAGATTGTTGTAAAAGAAACAATGTAAAAATCACACACATGCCTGGCGAATGGGTGTGTAAACTTAATAGTGAAGAAAAAAGAAATACTTTTAACACCATGAAATACATTCACAACATAAAAATTCCATTATCTACCGATAGGGATATCAAGAAGATTAAACGACAAACCAAAAAACCAATCAGCCATGGCAATAAGGTCTGGAACTCTTCTATTACTATTATAGATTTTTTATCACGGTATAACTTATCTGAAGTTAAAACAGCAATAGATATTGGTTGTGGTTGGGGTGTAGTCTTGGCTTACTTACAGAAGCAAGGCATAGATTGTGGTGGTATAGATATAGATGTGAACACCAAACCTTTTGTTGATGTGGTCAATAAATATAACAAGACAAGCGTTGAAGTCTTATACATGGACTATAAAGATTTACCTGAGGCTGCCTTTGGCAAGATAGATTTAATTATTGGTTGTGACATTTGTTATTGGGAGCAACACGTTGGCAACATAAAGAAGTTAGTCAAACAAGCCAAGTGTCCAATACTTATTGCAGACCCCGGCAGAGATACATTCTGGGACCTTACCAAAAAAGTAAAAGGCAATTTGCATGAGATAGTATTAAAAAAACCTAGGTCAGTAAGGGGTTATGTGTATGAAATACTGCCATAAAAATAATGTAAATAAAGTGTTGAAAAGTGTTGATAATAAATGTTAGCTGTGTATAATATAGGTATATCAAATAAATAGGAGAAATGATATGACATTAACATTAGTAAAAAACCCAAAATTCGCTAAAAGCGTTGAATACACAAGTGAGCAAAAAAGAGATAACTTTGCAGAGTTCTATAAACTTGCAAACAAAATGCACCACTTAAGACAAATCGGTGTCAAAAACAAAGAAGACTTGCATTGGAAAGACGAGTTGGTTGCAGTCATAAATCCAAAAGACTTCAACAAATTTGCAGATGCTGTTGGATTTGTATGTGGTAGCCCTTTAGAGGTTATAGAAAAAATATCTCATAAAAGAGTGGTAGCACATGCAAGTGGATATTGGAACTGCATTGGTGGTTAATATAAATATAAATAGGAGAAAAATATGGAAGCAGTAAAAACAACAACCAAAGATGTAAAGTATTTAGGTAAAAAATGTAAATTGACTACTATCTACTTTACCAAGAGCAAAGAAGGTAAAAGACTTATCATAAGAAAGTTTGAAGATGGTATAGGTGACGATATCAAATTGGTAGAAGGTTTTGCAGGTCGCTTTGAAAAGAAAATACCTTTCAAAACATTTGACGACCAAGAAGCACAAAATATCTATCAAACTATTAAATATGCACAGGGAGTAGCGTAATGAAATATGTCATAACCATACAAAAAGGTGACGATGTTAAGGACTACACAATAATCGCTAAAGACTTGGTAAACCTTTACAAAAAAATTAATAAGCTTGTCTCTGACAATATAATTTATGAAGACGAAGTAGTGGATGTGAGGAAGGTAGCATGATAAAAGCTTTCTTTCAGAGACTAGACCATTGGATTGATAACACATGGCGAGACTTCTATGCTTTCGTCATCTACAGGTTTGACAGCAAAAAGGACGAGGTGGATATCGATTGGCTAAACATGGCTAATGATATGAAGGAGAACAACCATGAGAGATGACGAGAAGATGTATTGGACTTCAGTCTTTGCATTGCTTACATGTGGCATGGTTATCTATATAATAGGAGTATTATGAGAACAGAAAAAGAAAAGCAAGATTTGGTAAACGAGCAGTTAGAAAAAGAGTATAAAATACTTGAACAGCTTGAGAAGATACAACAAATAAACAAAAAAAATAAAACAGAGAGGAAGCATGTCATTATTCAAAAAGAAAGGTAAGGATGTCTTGCAAAACGCAAGTAGACTTACAGGTGAAGAGATTATAGAAACCTATGCAAGATTAAACTTGTATCAAAAGGCAGCATTGCTAAGGTTGTTGGTTCGTGATGTAATATTCAAAATCAACAAAGAAGAGGTCAGTGGTTTAAACTTCACTGAAATCAAGGTGGATGGTGCAATTATTATTGCGGAGGAAAACAGTTAAAATCACAGCTCATTCCATAAGCATGTGATGAAGGTGCGACACATAGTTCTTTTTTTTATTCATATTATATTTCCGGCTATGTGTTGTACTTTCTTTTATAAGATTTTATACCCACAGCGAACATAGTCTTCGCAGTATCATTCGGCAGGTCATGCCAAGCAGCAGCAATTAATTTATTCGGCAGATTAAACATACGAGCAGGTAAGTAACTCACAGCCAAGTGCAAGATACAGTCGATACGTTGTTGGTTGGTAAAGCCTTCAGACTTTAAGAAGTCTTCTCGTTCTGCTTGGGTGTTGTATTGAGCAGCCTGTTCTGCCCAATACATGTGGTCGTGTTCTGGTGCTTTCACAAGCAGGGTCTGAGCTTGAGTAATCCTTGGTGGGGGGGACTTATGGGACTCAAGCTCTTCTCCTTACAAATCACTAATACCTATCTCAATGATTTTGTTGTGCAAGTTAAAAGGCGTATAGATACCTGTATCTTCACACAACTTCATCTGGTCGATTGCTTTCTCGTTTAAAGCTCTGCCGTATTCAATGGCTTCATCGCTTAACTCATAGACAGCATAAGGATAAGGATGCTGTTTAGATATAGCTAGAAAGTGAAACCTGTCTACCTCAGTCATACCTGCAGAAGCTGCAGCATCTAAATAAAAAGCGGCCTGTTGATGATAACCATAAGACTTAATGGCTTGCTTAAAACCTTTTGGACTAGCATCACGGCAAGTCTTTAGGTCTACTATCACATTGTTTTGTATCATATCGAACCGGGCTTTACAGCGATTGCCGTAATAATCAAACACAATACTAACCTCAGTAGAGTCTTTGGCTTGTGGTCTAAACGCATCTAGGACCTCAACTCTCTCTTGGCATGCATCGTATAAGTCTTGGGTTACGACACTTCTATCGTTCACCGAGGCAAGGAAGTCTTCGTATTCAGCCTTACCAGCTTTAGTTCTTCTATCAACTTTGGGTGCAACCACAAACTCATCGTGAAAGACGTGTGGCTCTAAAAATAAACAATGTTGCAATCTACCCTCAACAAAGAATGAAGCTTCGCTATCTGGCTTTTCTTCATACTTCCAAGTGTAAGGGTCTTTGGTAAAAGATGTCAGGTCGTGTGACCTGATAGCATCTAATTCGTTGTACTGAGAAAAAGGCATGTCTTGGTACACGCCTTCTTTGATTTCTGTTTTGGTTTTTAATTCAACTATATTATTCATAAGTAAAGAAGGCTGTTAGATTCACAATAAATAGGAGTCCATAAAAAATATGAAAAAATGGCGAACCCAACAGCCAAACTGTTAAAAGGGTAAGTCGTCTTCTTTAAGTTCTTCAGGAGAAGGGAACATCTTATCTTTCTCTTCACTCAAAGACTCTAAGGATTCAAAGTCACCGCTTGGTTGTTCTGCTGCTCTTTTGCTGTCTCTAGCTTTTACTTCAAAAGACTCATCAATTTTTGTTTGGACCCACGCAGGTAAATCTACCCATAGTCCAATCATGTCTTTGTTGCCTGCAACGTATTCATCGATATCAAAAGCAATCTGCTCATTAACTGTCGGTGATTTCTTCGCACCACCGTCAGGACTGTAAACAGCTACTACTTTAGATTTGCCGGTGCTAGTCTCACCGATATCTAAATCACAAGTCACACCAAGAATGTTGGTTAAGTCAAAGCCGCCTAACTCTTCTTGGGTAAATTGTTTTTTACGCCATGCACACAAGTCTTTGTAAAGTGCTGATTTTTCATTTAAAGAAAGCGTGTATTGCTTCATGATAGAAAAAGGTTGACCGTCTTCCATCTTGGCATCGTTCAGCTCCCAATAAATAAAAATGCTGTGTCGTTTTTTGGATTCTCCCTCAAAGGTTTCTTCATGTGTTCCCACATCAACAAGCCTGTAACAGGTTGCATTGTGCATACCTTTGGGTGCTTGCTCGAAGGTTCCTCCACCTGATTCACTAATTGTTAGTGCCATAATTATCTCCTGTAATAAAAAATATTTATAAAGTTCTTGTTATCTCCCTCACATTATTCTATATTGTAAGGTATTCAATAGAACATAATATAGAATAAAAGATGAGAGAGCAAGTATGGGAATAAAAAATGTACAGGGCAATAATAAAGATTTTACAAAACCACTCACAACCGATGCAATACATAGGTTTGAGAGGTTTTTAGCGAACCACGGATTAGAACGCAAAGACCCGGTAGAAATTAATCCGGGCAAACCACAAAGAGCTTACACGGTCATAAATAACAAACGAGCCTTATCTGGCTACTATGCTTTTTATGACAACTACGGCACACCTGTTGGATTTGCGTCTGATTATCGAACAGGACAGACGCACAACTTTAAAATGTCAGGGGTTAAGGCAGGAAAGATAGACACAGAAGCCTTAGCACGATTTAAAGAAGAAGCACGATTAGACCAAGAACAAAAATGGCTGAAGGTATCAGAGAAAGCCAAAATGATTTGGGATGTGGCACTGCCCTGCGACTCTCATCCGTACTTACTTAGTAAGGGTGTTGCATCCCATTCTTTACGAGAACACAAGGGTAAGCTGATTATCCCAATCATGGATGAGACAGGTAAGCTGTGGAGCCTGCAGATGATTGATACCAATGGCGGTAAGCGATTTCTCAGCGGTGGTAAGACAGGCGGTTGTTTCTTTATAGTAGGAACGAAACATTTAAAAGAAGCAACAAAGGTTGGCATAGGCGAAGGCTACGCAACTTGTATGACAATTTACGAACAAAAGCAGGTACCGATGATAGTGTGCTTCAACGCAGGCAACATGCTCAGCGTATCGAAGAAGCTGTCAGAAGCATTGCCGAATAAAGAATTTATTATCTATGCAGACAACGATGAGAACGATGTTGGTAAAGATAAAGCTATTGCTGCAGCACAAATAACAAACGCAGAAGTGGTCATGCCAGAAGAAGAAGGCATGGACTTCAACGACCAAGTGGCAATTAGCGGTGAGTTAATAGAGAAGAGGGTAGAAGTTCCAGAGTTGGTGGAGTTTGAGAAAACATCTAACGGCAGGATTATGGCTACTACTGATAACTATGAAGCACTGATGAAAGGTCATGGGATTGCATGTTATTACGATGTGATTAAAAAACGCATCGACATAGAGATACCAAACTTTAAACCAATTAGCGATTTAAAAGATGAGGCACTCTTGGTAGAAGTAGAGAACTTATGTATCAAGAACTTTGTTCCGCATCAACGAGTCAGAGATGCAATGAAGATAATAGCTAAAGAAGTCAACCCGGTAGCACAATGGATAGACTCTAAGCCTTGGGATGGTGTTAGTAGAATCGATGACTTCTGCAACACGGTCAAGAGCAAGGACGTTACCCTGAAGAACATGTTGATGAAGAAGTGGTTGCTTTCTTGTGTGGCCGCTGCTTTTGAGGAAGGTGGCGTGGCATTAGAAGGACTATTAGTATTCCAAGGGTCACAGGGATTAGGTAAGACGCTGTGGTTTAAGCGATTGGCGGACTTCAACAAGGGTTGGCTGTGTGAAGGTGCAACGCTTGACCCTAAGGATAAAGACTCAGTAAAAAAAGCAGTCAGTCATTGGATAGTAGAGCTAGGAGAACTAGAGTCTACCTTTAAGAAAGCAGACATCAATCAGTTGAAGGCGTTTATCACATCAAGGTCTGATGAAATGCGTTTGCCTTACGACAGAAGCTTTACTAATTATCAGAGACGCACAGCTTTCTTTGCATCGGTCAATGAGCCAGAGTTCTTAATGGACGGTAGTGGTAACAGAAGGTTTTGGTGCATAAAGGTGACAGATATCGACCCAAACCACGGCATCGACATGCAACAGATGTGGGCTGAAGTAAAGGCAACACTCTATCAGCCGGGTGTAAAGAACTGGTATTTGACCACAGAAGAACGAGAGATGCTCCAAGAGTCTAACGAGGGATTCAGGACTCAGGGTGCTGTCGAAGACTTATTACTGCAACATGTAGACTTTGATGCATTAGATACAGAGAAGATAGCATGGCAGCTCACTGCTTTATTACGAGCATTGGGTATACGCAATCCTCGCAACATAGACTTCAAGGATGCAAGTAGAGTATTAACAGACCATGGCATAGAGCCTAGGAAGACAAACGGTAAGAAGGTGTATGATGTCAGCTTGGTGGACTTACCAGAAGATAAATCAATGTGGGAGGAATCACCATTTTAATAAGGACAATACATGAGGCCACAATCAGCAAAACAAAAGGGTAGGTTATTACAGCAGAAGTTCAGGCAGATGCTGGTGGACCTACTAGGATTAGATGAAGAAGATTTAGAGAGCAGACCTATGGGTTCTCAGGGTGAAGATATCATCATGGGCAAACAATCGAGGGAGAAGTTTCCCTACAGCATTGAATGTAAGAATCAGGAAAGCTTGAATGTGTGGAAGTCGTATGACCAAGCACAGACGAATTGCAAGGGCTATGAGCCTTTGTTGGTTATTAAACGCAACAGAAGTAAGGTGTTAGTTGTCTTGGATGCAGAGTATTTTGTAAAGCTGCATGCAGACTCGCACGTTGATACAAATTGCTAAGGGTAGGGTAGGGTATGGCAAATTGGTCAACATTTGGTGTTTATGTGTTGGGCTTAAGGGATAGGGTATGGCAAGGAGAGACTAATACCCTGTTCCTTACCCTGACCGTGAGACCCCATTGTTACGCTGTTTAGGTATGTATTAGGGTATAGTGTATAGTATATATAATAATAATATTATTAAGTATATATAGGTGTAGGTATACATATATAGTATGGCTTATATATAACAATATAGTATTAGGGAACGCATACCCTCTACCCTACACCCTGTTGGATATGATATAAGGATTAGATATGGCAGAGAAGAAGAAAGGGAAGAACGCACCTGATAAACCATTGGTTAATAGACCAAGTGCGTTTGAAGACAACCCGGAGTTTGAGCTGACAGATATGCAGTCAGCCTTTGTGTGGCATTATGTTAATGACAATTGCACACAAACCGAGGCGGCTAGAAGAGCAGGCTTTGAGTTCCCTGCCCAAGCAGCTACTAGATTCTTGAATGGTAAGGATTATCCAAATGTCCTCAAAGCTATCAAGGTTGGTAAAGAAGAGCTTGCACATAAGTATGCGATTACTCCAGAGAAGACAGCGAAGATGCTATGGCAGATAAGTGAAGAAGCTTATAACAAAGGGCAGTTCAATGCATCGGTATCAGCATTGCGTGAGCTGAATGAATTGGCAGGTCTGAAGATAAAGAAGACAGAGAATCTCAACATAACAGCTAACTTGGATAACATGAGCCACAAGGATATAGAAGGACGACTCAAAGAGATATTCGGTGGCGATATCATAGATGCAAAGTATGACGATGTATGACAGTTTGTGAGTTAAGGCAGTTCATTAATATCCTGTAGAAAACCAAGAGAGGGCGTTTTTTTTCTGCCCACAGCCCAAAATCAGCCCAAAATAAAAAAACAACGCTAAATCAGTAACTTACGCGACAGTTTTGTATGACGCAAGTATGACATTGCTGCTGACCTGTATCTACTATGTGTCCACAGTGCTAACACTTGCACTTATTACACGTCCAGAAAGCCTATATAACTAGGGACTCTATTGGATTCCAAAACAAAAGTTCAAAAAAGTCAGATATTTTGACCGTACACCCATAAATGCCGGGCCGCCGTCAGCAAGACGATTGCAACTGAGTTTGACAAATTCTATATTCATTTTTTCAAGTAAGTGTTGTTCCCAACATAAATTAATGTATAATCAATCCAGATAGGAGATTTCATGAAAATAGATAAAGCCGCCTTAAAAGAGGCAACCGTTGACACCATGCTTGGTGCCATTGTCAATTTTCCCTTGTCTTGGCTGACCATTACGATAGTTCTCCTATTTACCCATAACTCGTTTATAATATCTTTAAGCCAATTAATTGTTTTATCAATCTTGGCTATTATCAGAAGATATTACACAAGGGTATATTTTGATAAACACAACAAAAGGAAAGGCTTATGAAAGACAAAGACTTGGATATGATTATTTCAGAACTTGAACACACCAACAGGTTCCTTTATGAGCTGAATAAGAATCTTGCCAACTTGGTTTTAATCCACCAAGTCCAGTTAGCTGCAGTCGAGAAAGCATTGCAGGTCCCGGAAGAAGTAATAGAAATCCCAGAAAAAAAATTACATTGATTTGAACATAAGTGTTGACTCTAATACTTTTTACTCTTATACTAAACACTGTAACAAACAATATATAGGAGAAAAATATGGCTAGAGACAAAAATTCATGCAATGTTCACCTGAACTGGGATGAAACTAGATTGGTTAGAGATATATTTGAGATTCTTGCAAAGAATCCAAATCTGAAATCTCTTTTAGACAACGAAAACTTTGTGCGTATTTTGGACCGCTCAAAAAACGCATGCAGAAATCAGGACGAATATCCTGCAAAGCTTGAAGCTATACATGAGTTTCAAAGAAATAATCCACAATTTGATGGATATGAGGGGTAACCATGGAACTGCGTAAAGAAAACAAAGCATACACTTACTACGGTCATGACTATGTATTTAGATTGGCTAATGAAAAGTATTACGACTACACAAGTCTTATTATCAAACCTTCACATATCAGATTGGTGAAGAATTTATCCGACCTGTCTACCAAAGACCTGAAAGCTAAAATCATCGAAGATTGGTTTGCTGAAGAAAATGAGATGGTAAGAGAAAGAAATAACCAAAAAGCGAAAGTTCGCAGAGCATTAAAAAAGGAGTCTAACAATGCAAAATAAAAAACTAACCAAACTACAACAACTCAAGCTTCAGCTTGCTGACTGCTTGCACGAGGAGGTGACGATTAACTGTCACCACCACGGACCTCAGACATTTACTATCGGCGAGTTCCTAGAGAACCAAGTCGCCTGTCCTAAATGCGATTCCGACCTACCTGTATGGCACAAAGACCAATTGGTTTATCCTGTCATGAACGCACTGATTAAATTAGCTGCCGAAGAGGAACGAGCTAAGAAGGAGGTTGCGTAATGGATAATAAAAAGAATCTTACGAATCCAGAGTTTATTGTGCAGAAGCTTGGAACTGATGGAAGGACTCGTGTCAAGAAAGTTGACACAGTTACTTCTGAATGTATCTTAAACATGCAACCGTTAAACCGTAGAGGCAGACGGTTGCGTAAGAAACTATTGCGACAGTTAGCAAAAGGAGACGGCAAATGAGTGACAAATGGCACGGCGGTAAAGGTGACCGCAACAGAACCAAGGATATTGATAAATTCAATAAATTAATCCGTGATAAATCGGATTACAAACAGCAAAGGGAGGACAAATTCAAAGTAGACTCAAGAGATAGATTGTCTAAGATAATCAGGAAAAAGATTGAGACTACTATGATTGGTGCTCTTAGTAGTGTAGAAGAACACTTTGGGTTTTTATGGGCTACTGAAGATGGACAATTGACTGACGAACAAAGGTATATGAAAGAAACATACCAGAAGATTCGCTCAGAGATATTAGATAAAGGTAATACTCAAGCCAGAAATGTTGATGCAGAACTAGCACAGTATGATGTTAAATGGCTAAAATATTCTATACAAATCCCCGTAGTAAATAAAGAGAATAATTAAGGAAGGAAATTATGGCTAATCCAAAAGAAAAAATCGTAGATGTAACATTAGATAATGGTGAAAAGGTCACTATTAAAGTTGTTAAACCAACCAACCGTGTTAACTCACGGGCTCAGCGTATTGGTGCTACAGTCTGGACTGAATGTATTCAGGACGG
>BCSF01000910.1_pt1 | contig 10168 bp, 17 predicted proteins | sample 1016431 | NCBI WGS metagenome assembly BCSF01 (sample SAMD00045685;SAMD00045686;SAMD00045687;SAMD00045688;SAMD00045689;SAMD00045690;SAMD00045691;SAMD00045692;SAMD00045684;SAMD00045690;SAMD00045691;SAMD00045692;SAMD00045684;SAMD00045685;SAMD00045686;SAMD00045687;SAMD00045688;SAMD00045689, study...
ATATAGCAGTTCCCGCCGTAACGGAAGGACTTCCTGCTGTTAAACTTAACGCTCCATCGGTGGGTGACACAAAGTATGTCTGCCCTGCTGTTAAGCTTGTTTGATTTCTTGCAATCGAGCAAGAAGAAAGTATCTCGCCATTCGTGCCGTCTAACGCTGCACCCTTCATAAATCCTACGAAGTTTTCTGTGGTGAGGGTGCTTGTTTCTGAAGTGTAAACACTGGCAGAAAGGTTAGTTGAATCATAACCTATAACGACTTTCTCATTGTTAACTAAAGTTGCCCAAAATTCAGTACCAGATGTACTTTTAAATTGTATTGGAGAAGCAAAAGTTATAGTAGTTCCTGAGAGAGATCCTTCAAATATAGAACCTCTAGCGGCATCATTTAACCCTGCTATTACAAAACTATCTGATGTAAGTTTCACTACAGAAGGATATGCGTTACCTTCAGCACTAGATCTCCATACAACAGGTGTTCCTAAAGTAATTGCATCTCCACCAGATACGGTTCCTGCAATAGCCGTTCCGTAATTATTGCCTAATCTATCATCATTATATGCTATGACAAACTTTGAATCACTTACCGCTGCTACTGAGTGTCTAACGACTCTATCACTATCGTATGTTTCAGGCGACCCATATGTTATAGAAGTGCCCGATACCGTTCCTATAATAACCTTACCTGCCTCTGGAGATGGAGTGTTTGACCAAATGGCAACAAATTTTGTTTCACTTAAAGCACTTACAGAGGTGTATAATGAGGTATTTGTAGTGCTAAAAGTTGCAGCAGATCCAAAAGACACAGAGGTTCCACTGACAGTTCCAATTATACATTTAGCCTTTCCGTTATCTGAAGCATCCTCAAAAGCAATAACAAACTTTGTATCGGTTAAACGATCAACAGAGTGAACTTGGTTAAGTGTTGTTTGGCCTGATTCAAATGTAACTGCGGTGCCAAAACTTATCGTAGCACTTGCCCCTGTTCCAGAAATTGTACCAACACGAGCCTCACCTCTGTTGCTTGCACTACTATTTTTATACACGATTACAAAAGTAGTTGAGGTCATGCCAATAACATTTGGTAATTCTGGGTATGTCATTGTACTGGCTTGGGCTTTTGTACCATAAGTTCAAGTAGATCCTGATACAGTCCCTACAATTGCAGTCCCATAATTACTGTTGCCACTATCAGACTGAGCAAACCCTACAAAGGCACTTGTGCTTGGTAATGCCGAAGTAACCCATCCACCATTACCAGTAACACCAGAATCTTGTTCGCTTCCTGCACTCGCAGCATTTGTACCAACCGTACTCACAGTCCCATTTGCATTTACAATGACAGCCGAACCATCGGCTATCGTGCCGCCTGTGGCAGAGGAATAACCTACTCTTATTACTTGTGTGATACCAAGATCACTTCCCGTAGCATCTAAATAAGCAGGAACGACTCTTTTATTAGTGCTGTCATATGCTATTCCTGGGCGTTGATAAACGCCCTCAACATCTTTAAGAACTGTTTCTGTGTCGAATGTAATGCTTGTTCCGCTAACAGCACCAGATATAAATGTAGGTCTATTGGAGTTACCACCGTCTTTATAAATGATAGCTATTTTTCCTGCATTAGAGTCATAGACTCCACGATGATATTCTGACTGACCTGCGTTAAAAACAACAGGAGATCCATAAGAAATAGAAGTACCACTTACAGTTCCTATGATGGCTGTTCCATAATCTAAATTAGCGTCATCTTGATAAGCTATTACTATTTTATTATTACTACTGTCAAAAATTACTTCTGTGTGCTTAATGGCTGCACTTTCAAAAAGCACTGCACTTCAAAAACTTATAGATGTGCCACTTACAGTTCCGACAATAGATGTTCCGTAGTTAAGATTACCTTGATCCCTGTAACCAATAACAACTTTGTTTGAATTAGAGTCAAAATCTAAAGCTATCATTGAAGTTTCGGCAGATTCAAAAACAACAGGCGTTCCAAAACTTATATCTGTGCCTGACACTGTGCCAACAGCCGATGTGCCGTAATTGCTATTACCATTATCTCTGTATGCTACAACAAATTTATTAAGATTACTGTCAAAACAAGCACTAATAAATGAAGTGTTACCTGATTCAAAAGCTGCTTTAGTGCCAAAAGATATAGACGTACCACTTACAGTTCCTACGATAGCTGTGCCCGTTCTAGAGTCTGTGCTTGGATTGTTTGTGTCTGTGTAAAAAATAACAACTTTGTTTGCATTGCTATCAAAAACGCAATCCATTTGATCGCCAGTAATTTCACTATCTTGAAAAGTTACCGCAGAACCAAGGCTTATGGAGTTATTAGAGGGATCTACAGTACCAACACGAGCTTTACCTCTTTGTCCATCAGTGCCGTCGCTATAAGCGATTACGACTTTACCTGTGTTAGAGTCAAAAGCCGCAGCAAAACCAGTTGTAGAGCCTGTGTTAAAAGTTACGTCTGTGCCTACAGCCTGAGTAACAGTTATACCTTCACTGACCGCAGCCCTGATGATGGCGTCTTTGGTTAAGTTGCCAATTACCTTCACAACAACTCTCCTTAGTCAGTTATTTGCTCGTAACTGATAATTACTTCCAGATCGTTAGCAGTCCCTGCTGTCGCAGTGATAGACATGTTCTCTTCTAAGTATATCGCTGTGTTCTTATCCAACACTACCAGTGAAGAGTCAGCCGCTACAGATGCAGTTGCAATCAGTGAGAATGCCGTGCCGCCACCTGATGCTGCGCTGTGTACGTCTACCGTAATGTCACAAGCATTCGTGCCATCTACGTTTGCAACTTGGATCATGTTCACTTTCAAAACATTATCGCTCGATGCTGCGTTGTTTAAGATTGTAGTCTGTGAAGTTGTTGAAAGCGCAAACTGGTCTGTCTTACCCAGTATTGAGCTTACATTTACAATATTTGGTGCAGCCATATCTTAGCCTCCTTTACCCAAAAACAATAGCCATAGCTATGGCCTTACCTGTTCCAATTCCTGCACTACCGAAAGAGATAGTACCACCGCCATTTGTAACCAACGCTTGCCCGTTAGTCCCGTCGGACGTAGGAAGGGTAAGAGCCGTTACAAATCCCTGTAGGTTTGCGTCATAAGCCAGTACATCTGACCCAATCGCAACCCCTAAATTTGTTCTAGATGTTCCTGCATTCGCAACATCTGATAAGTTATTTGATGCAAGCAACGCTCCTGATAAGGGTAACGCCGCCCCTATATCAACAACCGCTGCGCCAGATCCTGCGCCATCACAGTAAATTATAGCTGATGCACCGTTTGCTACCGTAACATTTGCACCAGATCCTTGTGAGAATACAGCAGACTGACCTGAATTATTCTTTACAAAGTACATACGCTTTGCATCATTTGGCGCAACCGTTATGGTATTTGTCCCAGAAGGTGAGCCGCCTAGAACTAACACATGGTACTGTCCATCTGATGCAGAACCATCTGAAGTAGTTAGTGTGTGCGTTGTTCCTGAGAGTGTGATGTCTCCGACACCCGCTGCAACACGGTCAATGATATCGAAGTTTGTATTGGTTGACGTACCCCATGTTCCAGATTCGTCACCTGTAGCGATCTTCTTTATACCGCTGTTTGTTGTATAGGTTGCCATGTTCTCCTACCTCTACGCTGCTATCTCTGTCCAAGTTGTTCCTGGTGTGGGATCTATTTCCGCCCATGTACTGTTGGGGTTAGGCGTAATATTAGACCAAGAAGTTCCTGGAGCGGGAACTATATTTTCATAAACTATCACAGAACCTACCAATGCGCTAGTGCTAACACCAGTAACCTCTGCTTTACTGATAGTCGTTACGGATACTGTACCAACAACTCCTGTTCCAGACAAGTTATCTGATGAAACTGGCACAACTTGTGATGTTAATACTGTAACAGGCCCAACTGTACCTGTTCCTGATATTCCTGTTGCTGCAACATTTGGAGCTGTGCCAATAATACTTGGTTCAGTAACGCCTCCAGTAGCTGCAACACCAGTTGGCGTAACATCGACACCAACACCTTCACTAACTGTAACAGAGCCTACACCACCTGTGGCTGCAATACCTGTCGGTGGAACATTAACATCAATTACAATGCTTGTTCCAGATCCTACTGATGCTGTAGATGATAGCCCTGTAACAGAAACATTAACACCACCACCCTGAACAACTACGACATTCCCTACAAAAGTTTGACCTTGCAATCCTGTTAATGGAACATTTTGTTCCGTAACAAGAGTGACTTGCCCAACACCACCTGTAGCGGCAAGACCCGCAGGATTTACAGTGTTATTGCCTTGTACTGTGACACTACCAACACTCGCAGTAGCGCCTAATCCCGTAACGGATACAGATATATCCTCTCGAACAACAGCAGTGCCGACCTGACCTTGCATTGCCGCAAGGGTAGATTTCTCACCACCCCAAGAGGTTTCACCCCAAGTTAGTTCACCCCAACCATTGAGAGTATGCCCTACACGGACAGGAATGGCTTCACTCCAAGCCCCTTCCCCCCATGATCCACGGCCCCAACCTGTGATGTTTGTCACGGGAAGACTGCCTTATGCTATACGGATAATCGCGTTAGATGCGTCAGCCGTTGGAAACACAATCTGAAAGTCGCCAGAAGTAGAAGACTTGTTTGATCCAAAGTCTAATACCACAACTGTATCCGTTGTTCCTGATCCTGCGCCTGTTGTAGTGTTATAAATCAACGCACCACGAGCAGTGATTGTTGCAGAAGTATATGTCTTGTCTGCAAAATCTGTTAAAGCAGTTGTTCCAGAAGTTGTGGGTGTAACATTTGTTAACGCCCCTCCACCCGCTGTGTATGAACCAGAATTACCCACTTCGTTAGAGGAGGTATATGCTGTAGTGGCAGCAGTAAAAGAAGCATTGTTGTCATACAACGCTAATTTAAAAGTATCGCCGCTTGAGTTTGTAAAATTGTGACTCCCCGTAAGCAATTGTTGCTTAAAAGAAGTACACATAAAGTTTCCAGAAAAGGCCATATTAAAGTCTCCTTATAAGTTCAGCCAGTTGGGGATGACCCGCATCTTTGATTGCATTGTACACAGTCGTGCGGTCACTGCGAATAGCTTGTCTCATATAGTATGCAACAAGCTTTTCAACATGCTTTGAAAAAGCATGAGCTTGATCTCTGATGCCAGGATGAGCATTATCAGAAACCGAAACTATTTTTTCTACACATTGTTCAGCCAATTCTTCAGGAGTAAATCCCCTGTTTTCTGTTGTTCTGACTCCCACAAGTTGTTCGTGTTGTGGAACGCTTACGTCTACCTTAAACATTATTGTTTTGCCCTAATTACTTTTCCTGTTCGGTATTCATCTGTTGTTTCTTTTGCTTCTCCAAGCATTTTTAAACCAGATAAAGATTCTGTAAACCTTTTATCGTAATATGCCATCATATCTTGTTCGCCCTTCATAAAAATATAGGCTTCAACAAGTGCTCCGTACAACAATGACAATTCAGCATTTATACTAAGCCAAGTAGTTCCACTACCTGATCCCGCAGTTAAGCTTGTAGGACGGTAAAAATAATGGAGTTCTGCGGTAAATGTAGTATTTGGTGTTGGAGCTAATATAAAATTATCTACATCAAAAACAGCATAATATCTTGGAGATCCTGTAGTTGTAGCATCTGGAGTATATGTTTGCAAAAAGCTAGGATCTTTAAAATCTATAAAAAACTTATCTCCATCTGAACCTGCAAGACTAAGAGAAAAAGGAGCTAAAAAATCACCTGGACAAGCTAAATACTTGTTACTAGCAGTTGTGGAAGCTGTAGCATTTTTGCGAAATAAACTAAGCTGTACGCTTTTTAATATTCTTTCTTCAGCTTGTCTTATAAATAAAGAAAGATTATTGACGAAAGTTGTTTCATCATTTTCTGTATAATCTTGAATAGCCGTTTTTAATTGATCGAATGTAAAGCTCATATCATCACACTATTGTTATGTTTCCTACCATAGCACTATGATTAGTGCATTGATATACTAGAGAAGTATCACTTGGTTCATGTGGCACAATAAATTGTGTCAATCCTGTTGTTGAGTTGTAATTTTCTGTCACACCTGTGGTAAAAGCAGATCCACCATTAGATGTTCTGATTTGTAAAGGATGACTGCTTACGTTTGCGGTGTTATCAATAAGGTAAGTATGGCCTTTATAAAAAGTAAAATTTGGATTATTACCCGCAGTAGCTCCAGGGCCAGTAAAAGTATATGCAGAAGAACCGCTTGTTCCTGCCACATATGTCGTTACAGGACCAGATACTTCGTCGTTTAATCTTATCCAATTTCCACCGTGCGCGAAATATAGTCCCCCAGTAGCATGAACATGTGCCACCGCACCGTGATAGGTAGAAGCACTTGGTAAATCGCTCAAAGCTGCATAATAAAAAACAATTTTGTTTGCACCAGAGCTTACATCAAATAAACCATTTGAATCTATAATATCAGTAAGAACATTAGAACTGTTACCTAGTGCAGCATAAATCTCATTAAAATTATCATTGATTTTATCAGCACCTACACGAAGAGTATCACCCGTTCCGTCATTTGCCGTAGAACCAATTCCCACTGTTTGTTTTGCCATCTTTTATCCCTCGTCAAATGTCTGTGATGTTGAGTCTAATGTAATTGATGTGCTATCAAAAGTCGCCGCATCGTCTATGACAGTTACACTACCAACGGCACTTGTGCCTGCTAATCCTGTAGCGTTCACAGTCTCATTACCTGTGTCGGATATTGTTATTGTGACAGTTCCAACTTCTCCTTGAGCAACTAAATTATTTGCAGGGGTTATTCCTGGTATATCTCTAAATCCAACAGGATCGTAACCATACTGTATGTCTCTCTGTTCATCTAAATTTTGTTCTGGTCTTGGATCTCTTAATGCTTGAGGATCGGGAACTGCTCTAAGTGGCTGTAATTGGGGATGTTTTTCTTCCCACTCATCTCTACCAACAAGCAAACCATTCCATTCTTTACGCATGTCTTTTAACCGATATCTGAATCCAGATCGGTCTGATATGCCAAAAGCATGTTTTCCTGTTGCAAATTTAGACAATACGATAGTTTCCTAAACTTGGTGTGATTTGAAAAGAAGCACGATCTCTATCTTCATCAATCGCCCTTCTCATTTCTTCTTCATATACCGCTTTTAACATCTGCACACGTTCTGGAGCACGTTTCAAAGCAATATAATAAGCTAGACCTGCCGATAAACATGGATAAAACCTAAACGGTATATCCATTGTATTAACTTGAGCATCAGCATCATCTATTCTTGTTAAACAGTCATAAACTAGTACATCTGTACTATTATCTGGTAAAGGCCATATTTTCAGATTGGGTGTTAATTGCCTGTCTAAAAAGAACTGTGTTGGTCTTCCTGTTGTGGTTTTTGTAGGAATAGCAAGGTATGTATCCCTGCTAATCCTATCCATTGAATAATCTGTGCCACTTCTTCTTACGACAACAGACAAAACATCAATAACATCTGTAAGCATGTCATATTGACCATCAGATGTGGTTAATGCTTGAGTTCTCTGCTTTATAGTCCACTGATTTAGACCGCGATTAGCCCAATCAGCAAGCATCAGATTAAGAGATCTTTTGGCTGTTTTCAGGTCATAGCCTGTACGAGCTTCTAAACCACAACGTTCAAAAGCTTCTTCTACATACTCAGCTACATCTAATTCAAAGTCTGTTGATCCTGATACAGCCATTTTTTATTCCTCGTTATAAAGATTATCAAAAATGCGATTTACGTCTAATGTATAGTCTAAATCACTTTTTGAATAGTGTATATGTTGTGAAGGTTTAAAATCGGGCGCACCCTCTCCCACAGCAAACCATGCAGGATGCGTTACTCTTACTCTGTTATTTGGTAAAGCCACGATATTACCTGTCCATTCTCCCGCGTCCAGTAGTTGTAAAACATGACTTTGTTTATGTTGTGCAGGATCGTCTGCTATCTCGCTCTCTGCATAATCAACTGTAAAAAGGTATTTAGCAGGGTGCATTTCTCCATCTACCTTTGCCAACCAAGGGCATGGGGTAGCACGATCTATGACATACACTGCATGATTATAAGAAGCACAATCCCAAGGCTGTGCATCATAAGTTTCCATAGGTTCAGGCCATTCATCTAAGGGAATATCGGCAACTAACGCGGTTATAGGCATTCTAGCCCACATTGCTCCACCGTGTACTGTGTCCTCTTCTTCACCTTCAGCTTCACTACCAGTGAAAATAACTTGAAAGCTAAGACACCTGTTTGGCATTGATGTAACGCCAACAACCATAGCATGTAAAAATTCGCCGTGATACTGTTCATGGTTATGAGTGTATTCACGGCGAACCCATGCTTTAAAATAGGGTATATTACTATGTAAATATGGCATTATGCTTTAGTTACTTTGTACCCCATTTTTTTAGCAGCAGCGCGAAGTTGTGCTACGGTCATTTTCTTTGCACCGCCTGCTCTACCACCTTTTTTCATCATCATGGGCTTTTTACCGCCTGCGGTACCACCCTTCATCATTTTTTTTACTTTGCCACCACCTCGATAGCCTTTTGTTTTTACTTTGCCACCGCTACGGTAGCCCTTCTTTTTCATCGCCATAAGTTCTTTCCTTTCAAGATTGTGTCACCGCACCCTTTGTGCGTTTACGCCGATTTGCCATAATTACACCGCAACCTCTGGCTACGGCTGTGCCTTTTTTGGCCTTCCCTTTGAACGGCCTTTTGGCTTTTGTTTGCTTGATTTCACCGCCTTTTTTTGCGAATTTGACTTCTGCGGCTTTGGTGTTTTTGACGAAAGTTTTGCCTTTTCTTCCTTCACGTTTCTTTTTTTCAGCGGTTTGTTTTCGTTCTTTTTTTGAGAGACTATTCGCTTTAGACCTTGGAAGACACCTATCAGGGTTCTTTTTATCTTTTGAAGTGCCGCACGGACCTTTGATTTCACCATCGGTTCCTATCCTTACCCAATCTTGTTTTAACCATTTCTTGAGTTCTCCCATTATCTGCCCTTTCGCTTACCGCCTTTGGACTTTTTAGCATAATTAGGATCTTTACAATACTTAGATGCTGCTAGGTTTGCATACGCTGAAGGATAGGTGTCAAAAGTACGTTTTGCCCATGCTTTACCCTCTGGACAAATCTTACTACCTTTTGATTTAGCAGAGGCTTTTCCACCTTTTCTATAGTAGGTTAAGCCTTTTGGCGTTTTATTCTTTGAAGGTGGCTTGGAAACTTGTTGTCGCATTTGCGCCCTCGACATTGCCATAATTTCTCTCCATATGTCCTTTAATAAAGCTAATTTCAGAGGCCATAACCTCTGTTCTTTTATCTACTGCAATAAGAGTTTTAGTAACCCAATTTGCCCAAGTGTAACCAACTCCACCAATGGCAATGATAAATGCTGAAACAACAGTTATAATTATTTGTTTCATTAACATTTCCACCTTTTTCTAGCTTGTCTTAATCTTGAGTTAGGATTTTTTGCAGCTTTTGGAAACTTCTTCATTTGACCTGCGGAACGAGCGCAAAATGACTTACGCCTCTTTGCAGCTTTACTTCCAGGCTTTACTTTGCCAGTAACAGCCGTTTGCAACTTAGATCCTGGGTTTTTACGTCTGTAAGCAGCAACACCCGCTTTAGTCATTCCCGCCCCATTTTTCGTGGGACGGAAATTCTTTTTATTGCGCTTCGGCATTTTGTCGGAGCGTTTAGCCATACTCTTTTCTCATATAGAGAATGATTGTGTATGTATCCGCGCTTGTATGACCTACGGTAGTAAATGCAACGTCACCTGTTTTACCAGAACCTGCGTTATTCGTTAGGCCTCCAAAAATAGTGTAGTCGTGACTACCACTTTGATTTTCACCAAGCTCAATACAAAATTGATCTGACGTAGCGTCAAACAAAATTTGCACTTTCATTCCGATGCACTGCCACCAAATACGTTCAATGACCACACCTGTACAGGTACGGCCTTGAGAATTGGCGGCTAACGCACTTACATCGACTTTGACAACTGCTGATTCACCAGTACCATCAGAAATATTGGTAAATTTCATAACAGCTTTTTTATCACCGTCAATA
>BCSF01000911.1_pt1 | contig 10165 bp, 11 predicted proteins | sample 1016431 | NCBI WGS metagenome assembly BCSF01 (sample SAMD00045685;SAMD00045686;SAMD00045687;SAMD00045688;SAMD00045689;SAMD00045690;SAMD00045691;SAMD00045692;SAMD00045684;SAMD00045690;SAMD00045691;SAMD00045692;SAMD00045684;SAMD00045685;SAMD00045686;SAMD00045687;SAMD00045688;SAMD00045689, study...
TCCTTCTACGATTGCCGTTGTTGGGCCTTCGTGCATTTTGATTGCATTGTAAAGTGCAAAGCCTTCGAACACATCGCCACCAACTGAGTTGATCTTGATTGTCAAAGGCACACCTGTTTTATTTTCGATTGCATCAGCAATCTGTCTTGCGGATACGTCCCATTGTCCAACCTCACCAGAAAGCACTACTTCTACGCCTTCGGCTTTATTGGTTATCTGTGTAAGTGACGAGTCGCTTATTTTAGCTTTTACTGTATTAATTACTTCTTTCATACGCTTTTCGCCTAATGTGCCAACAACTGCCCACTTGATTTGAGCAACAATACCTGCAATGTTGGAAAGGTTGGGACTTGTATCGCCATCTTTGAAACCCTCGCCAAAGGAGAAATTTCTTGACGCCCACGCTTCCCTTTCCGATACCCATTGCAACGTTCCCTCCGTTCTTTCGCCTTCTCTGTACTTAGTGTAGTACTCAAAAGCCTCATTGCCTCTTATGTTGCCTCCTGCTTTCCAAATACGTGGATAGTTATCCTTTAGGTCTTTGGCATAAGCAAAGTCAAACCTGTCGTAGTCGCTTTGCGTTAACGCAGGCTTGTCAGGGTTTATTGGCATTCTGCAACGATACGCAAAATAATTGTTCTTTTTTACACTAATTTACGGCTCGCCTTATCCAAGTTACAGACCTTCCAAACTTCTGAGCCGTCTCTTGGTATGCCTTCATAGATTCTCCGTGAATCTGTAAACGCTCACGATAGTATGCTTTGGCAATTTGCTTTACATTAATAGGCACAAAAGCACCTGTGTTGATCATCTTCCGTATGTTGTCTGTCATCCTATTGTTCTAAGTGATTCAATAACGTCTACACTATTCTCACGTTCTCGCAGTTGCTCAACAACCAATACAGGCTGTCGTGATTTTAGTCCTGATGCAATAATGTCTGCTGCTCGGTCTGTTGGCGTTGCTGATTGTATAGGGTCAAGAACACCACCATTGGCAAAGAAAGGAACACCACCACCTGCAACGTTAATTGCTGATGCCATTGATGCAAGTGCAGGATTTGCCATTACGCCTTTGGTAAGCACAGCTTCGCCACCTTCTGCTTCTCCATAGAACGCACCACCTTTGCTAAACATAGGTATGCCACCTTGTGCGTGGCTTGGGCCGTTTAGGATTCCACCTTGTGCAAACTTCTGTGACCTAATCATCTTTATCTGTGCTGCACCTTGTGCTGCTGCAATACCTGCCATAATCAAAGCAGTTGGAAAGAAAGGTTGCGTATTAAGTGCAGCGGTAACAGATTTAGCTGTGTTAATAACTGCTTGCGTTGTGTCAATCTTTTGCTGTTTGCGTGCTGCGTCTTTTTTAATTTGCTCTTTTCTACGCTCGGCCTCCTCTTCGTTTATTACGCCTTGTTGTAACAATTGGTCAACCTTTCCAAAACGCTCTGCTGCTTGTGCTTGTGCAAGTTGGCTCATTGCATCTAAGCCTGCCTCTACGCCTTGAATGCCCATATTGATTCTGTCAACTTGTTCAGGCTCAAGTCCAAGTCTTTCCGCAAGTGGTTTGTCAACACCATCTTCATCTTTGCCTGCGTTAGCAATCTCAAGATTTATGCCTGCAAGTGCATTGCGTAGTTCCTCAAGTGCTGCACTTGTTTTGCCATCGCCAAGCGTTGCCTTTATCAGCTTTATCTGCTTCATTAGGGCATCACGTTGCAGTTCCAGAGATTCCTTTTGATACTCCTCTTGTAGTGCAAGTTTTTGCTCTTCCGTCAATTCTTCGGCACGCAACTCGTTGAGCATTGCAGTCTCCTTAGCAAGTAACTCCATTGCCAACCTATCATCTATAAATTGTAGCCTTTTATCAAAGTTCTCTTTTTGTCTTGCTTTGTCATCGACTGCGTTCTCTTTTCTAAGTTCTGCAAGATCATCGTTGTACTTTTCATATAGTGCAGTACGTGCAGCAAGTTCCTCTGCTGTTAAGTCTGTAATCTCTTTGTCAAGGTCAAGCTCACGCAGTTTGTCATAGAACCGCTTGTCAAGTAGTTCCTCCTCTGTTAGGTTGCGTTCTACTTCTGCGTTGACTATGTCGTTCAATGCTTTAAGTCGTGCCTCTTCTGCTTTCCTTTCTTCCTCTCTTAATCTCTGGCGTTCTGCTCTGCGTTGATCTCGCTTTCGTTCTTGCTCTGCAAGTGATTCCTCTGCTCCTTCAAAGTTTTCGCTTAGTTCAATAGTTGCTTGACCTAATGCATCAGCCTCTGCTATGTCTGCCTTGTATTGACGTTCGAGTTGGTTTAGTTGTTGAGTAAAGTCTTTAACAGATTGTTCTGCTTGTGCGTATGCAGGACTTGATTGGCGTAGCAAGTTTCTTGCACCCTCCTCGCCTACTACCCTAACAGCATTGGCACTAAGTGTATAGTTTTCTAAGTTAGCCTGAGACAAAGCAAGTTGCTGTTCAACGGCTTCTCTTTGTAATTCGAATTGTTCCGTTGTCAACGCCTTCGACTGCTCTACTGATTCCTGAACGGTGCTTGCAAAGTTATCCCCATAGGCTTTACCTCCGTCCTTACCTGCTTGGTCATACAAGGTATTAAGGTCTGCAAACGCATCGCTAAACCCTTTCTTGATTACATTAAGCTGTGCCTCGCCAATAATCAAAGCATCTGCAAGTGCTGCGTTCATTGCCTTAAACTCTGCTTCTATTTTCTTACGTTCCTCAGCAAACTTCTTACGTGATGCCTCTGCCTCTTTCTCTGCTTTCTTGTTAGCAAGAGCAAACGCACCAATCGCTGCACCAACAGCCGCTACAATACCAGTTAATACTAAACCAATAGGCGTAGCCAAAAACGTAAGTGCTGCACGTGTAGCCGATACAATACCTGTCTTAGCCGCTAAGAATCCTGCCTTTAGACCTTTAAGTCCTTTTGGCATTGCAGTAACTGCTTCTGATGTTTGACTTACTGCCTTGGTTGCCTTGGCTCCTGACTCTGCAAAGCCGTTAAGGATGCGACCACCTTCACTAAGGTTTTGACCTAATGCACCAATCAATGGTGTGAACTTCTGCAACTTAGTGCCGAACTCTCCCATAAACGGAGTAACTGCACTAATGTTCGCACCTAACAATGGGAAGTATCTGCCTAATCCTTCCAGAGCCTTGCCATAGTCTCCAACGCTTCGTCTATGGTCTCCTATGCTTTCCTCTTGTCCTTTGACGGCTTCATCTAATGCTTGGATGCGTGACCTTAACAAGTTCGCAGCAGTTGCACCGCCTTCGCTTGTTTGGTCTAAGGCAGCGTACTCTTTTTGTAGCAAGTTTAGCGATGCTCGCATTTGGTCAAGACTACCCTCTTGGGCATCTATTACTTTTATGTTTTGTTTAAGTGCTGTTGTGTTTTCACGAGTCTTTTTGCGTGACTTTTCTAACTCAATGTTTTTCTGTGCAAGAATCTTAATAGTAGCTTTGTTCTGCCCTTCCTCTTCCTTCATTGTTTTCTCAAGCAACTTAATCTCTTGCCTAAGGTCTGATTGTATGCTTTTCTGCTTAACTAATTCTTCCGACAGGCTCTCTACACTTGCCTCTGCTTCCTTAACTCCTTTTAGTTGTATTTCAAGTATTGTTTGTGCCATTATTCAAAGTATCCTAAGTCGGTTGCCTCGCTTGGTAGCAACCAGATTCTGTTATTTAATTCGTCAACGTGTACGTATGCAGGAACTTCTGCTACCCAATCGATCCCATTGGTGTACACTCTAAGACTTACCTCTCTTGCTTCTTTCTCTGTGTTAAAGATGTAGTATCTCATAAACCTTCGTCAAAATAGCCTTGTGCTTCTGCTTCCTCTTGTGTTATCCATTCCACGCCAATCAATACTGAACGTGTAGGAATAGAATCATTAACAACTAAAACCCAATCTGTGCCGTTAGTCCTCCAACCATAAGCGTATTGGCTTTGCCTTTCCTCGACAGGTTGCCACGCATACAAATCGTATATATCCTGACTTGCCATACGTGCTTCGTCCTCTGTTGCGTATTTATAGTATTTCATTACGAGTATATTGTAAAGTATGTATTGATGTTGCTTTCTATGTCTGAAATATCTGACTTGTTAGCTTGATAACAAATAATCTCTTGGCAATAGGTATCAGGGAAGTCACTTGGCACACTTCGACCATCATCAAATAAAAACAATTCTGCTGAGTTTTTATTTTGTAGTAACGTGTATGTGCCTGTTTTTACATTGCCTCCGTTATATCGTATTGCTATCGCCTTAGTCGTATCGCCTTCAGATGTTGATCCGTGTAAGATTTGATTACCAATGTATGCCGTATTAGCAGTCGTATCCATTTGTGTAGCTGTTGAGCCACTTGTTCCTGTTGCATTAGTATAAACCACAAGCCTTAACTTGTTGATGTTGTTAGTGTGACCATTGCGTAAGAACTGTGCTATATTTTTAGTCGTAGTATTGCTAATCTGACCAAGAACACAACTACGATAGCTTGAACTATATTTAAGTACACCAAGCGATGTAAATGCTCCATTAGAAGTATTGACTATATTAATAGCCGTTGATGTTTGCATAAACATTGACGTAGTATCCTTAAACAAGGTTGGTTTGCCGTTTTCTTTTATTACAGAACCACTTGATACAATTAGAGGCTGTCGTGATGTAGTTGCTTGAACCATATTGTATCCGTTGCCACTTTGGTCGTACCATATTGTTACAAAGCCGTCTCCACTTCCACAATGCGTAAGCAATGCAGACTCATCAAGGTTGCCACTACTATCAAAGCCAATGTCTAACTCAACACTTGAGCCATTACGTACACGCATACAATTACCTGTGTATGCTGTTCGCAATTTACGTACACTATATGCAACCCTATTGTCCTCGCCATATTGGTCAAGTAGCAAAGAAGGTGGAGCTACTTCCTCGCTTGACCTAAACGCATCAACCGCCAACAACTCAACCTCAACCATTTGCTCGTCAAGCATAGGATCAAAGTCTTTTATTTTGTTTAGAATAAAGCGTTGGCCCATTAGAGTGTAATACTTAGAGATGTCAAGGTTGACAAACTCGTTTCTGCTTAGTAATACCTGCGTGACAAGTGTGCGTGTTGTAATAAACTTCTCAAGTGTAGTTTTCCAGAATCGCTCGTAAATGCCGTCCACCATTGTTACCGTGTTGGCGTTATAAATGCCAAGATTAACGTCATCAATATCGTTACTGCCTATGTCTGTTAATCGTCCTAAGTCAGTAGCATCTGATGCTTGTCTTGTAACGCTTACATCTGCAACGTCTACGTTTTCAATTGTGTCAAAGTCAGATACCTTTGTTACAATACTTGACAAGGAAGAGCCATCACCCAATGCAAGTGTTTCATCTGTATGTACGTATGGGTTTATGGTCATACAATTGTACATAAAAGGATAACCAATCTGTGTGCTTAATGTGCCTCCACTTTGCTCATATACCCATTGCCTCCACGTTGGCGTGTATAAATACGCCTCGATCCCTGTATATCTTCCTGTGACTCCGCTTATCAAGTTTACGTGGCGTGGCATACCCATTGGTGCAGAGCCAGACTTAAACACAAACAATCTGTTGGAATATGAGTTGTCTGGATCAAATGTTATAGATGTCGCTTGATTTGCTTCGTCTTCTGTGATTGGCCCTACAAAGCCTCGTGTGCGTACTCTGTCAAACTTGGCTTGATAGAACTTACTTAGACTTGTGTTAAACGGCAACTTGATGTCTGTGATTCCCTCCTCGTTGTTGCTATCTAAGTCAATAATATAACGCACCTCTGGTTGACTCACGTTTTCATCTGTTATAAATGGATACATATTGTCATCAATCGGATAACTCTCAGTTCCCCAAGACATCCGTACTTGTCTCTTGTATTTGCTTGTCTTGTATTGTATTTCTTGGTTTACGCTTACCTTCTCACTCCAATCAATATCGCCAGAGTAGAAACCATCATATGTCGTACCATCCCAAGATGTCCACTCCTGTCTTGGCTCAACCTTTAGCGTAATGCCATCGAAACTAAAGATTAGGTTAAACGTCTTGCAAACATTCATAAAGAAGTCAAGCATTGTAACCTCTGTAGGTAAGAAAAAACGCCAATCTTCTGTTGCTCCAAATGTAACATTAGGATAGTCGTCTTCACTCCTGTCGCTGTAATATATGTTATCCCAAAATCCGTGAGTTGCGTTGTCAGTTAGAAAGTCACTATCTAACTCAAACGAGTCAAACCCAAAAACCGATTGAACAAGTGGATTCGTTGCAGTTCCAAAGATGCCATCAATAAGATAGTCAAGTCTAAACGCAGGCCAAAAGTCTGTGCCTCGTGCATTGCGACTTGTTCCTTCGTAAGTTTCCGTGCTGTCGTAGTTCTCTGCATCGCTGTCGCTGAACTTGTACATATATGGATTGACAAATACATAACTTGGATCAAGCATTGTACGTGGGTCAGGAACAACCCTTGCAAGTATATTGGCATCGGTGTAGTCAAGCTGCAAAACCGTACCACTTGTGTTGGTTGTCATATCCGACATCTTCAACGACTGCAACGCTACAACCCACGCCTCATTACCTCCTACAAATTGGCACTCGAACCCAATTGCATCTGTGTTACGTTTTGCCTTTAGTATATAGACATATCCGTCATCAATCACGTTGCCGTTAACAATAATAAAGCATTGTTGCTTGTATACGTTTATCGCATCAAGATCAGTACCAATAACGTGAGGATAGCCCAGAGCCTTTACGTTGTCTTCAGTTGCAGGTATCTTAAACGACTTACTGAACGTCTTGTTGCGTTTGCTTACGTCCTGTATCTCTGCAATTGACTTGCTTAACGTAAACGGAAAGTCTGCATCCTGCCCAAGTTGAATGTACTTGCCTGTCTCCTTTATGTATAGCTGTGCTGCTCTCATTGCAATTTGTCCATTTGATCCATTTGGTCAATTAACCAAGTAACCAAGATATCGCATTGGTCATAGGTCAAGTCCATCGAGAACGTAGCCTCGTCATCGTTGTCAAACGTCACGCAAACATAGTTATCTGCCTTGCGTAGTTTGGGATACATAATCTTTAACTCTGTCGTTGTCATACGTCTGCATATCGGTAAGAGAAAGACAACCGTTGTGGTCTGTCGTTTTTAGTAACGTCAACCTTGCCATCGTTGATTGATATCCTGCGTATGTTGTCGTAACCTGTATCAGGATGCGATACCTCAAAATTACTGCCGTAGTTAGTCTCTGTTTCCACAACATAGTGTACAGGGCTTGCAAAGAAGTCAAGTATGATTTCTCTGTTTTGTTCTGGTGTGTATGGCAACGTGTTGTTTACCTCAAACTCAAACTCACTCTTAGGGTTTATTGCTCTTTGTCTTGCACCTGTTAATAGGTAAGCACCTAAGTCATTAGTGTATGCACCATCCCAGTCTGTATTGACAAGTGTCGCATTATCTCGACTACTAACAACAGACTCGTTAGTTTTAGTGTCTAAGGTCAGCACATCGTGTACACCAAAGCGGTTCATATAGATAAACGTGTTACCGCAACGCACGTTGTACTTCTCAGGTCGGTAGAATGTTATCGTTGCTTTGTTTGCGTTGGCTTGATGCTCAAGGTCTACCTCTATGTACGCAGCATCAGCGTTAAACGTTGCACCGCCTATATCCCATCCTGACTCTCCGCTGTCGCCTGATAGTTCCTCAAAATCGTTAAAATTTACAGGTATAGCCACAAGTTTGTTTGCATCTACAAGTCCACCAAGTGCTGATACGTTTATCCTTGCACTACCTAAGAACGTACCATCTATCTCGTATGCCCTTGCCTTTAGATAGTTAAAGCCTTCACTAAAGAAACACACTCGGCTGTAATCGGTTAGGTAGTTACGTGTTAGTCTGCCATCTTGCAACTTAAAGTCAATGTCATCATCTGACGAGTCACGATAGTAAGGCAAGTTGGTTAGGTAGTATCTGTTGTCAAGGTACTCCTGTGCTGTGCCTGAACTATTGTAAAGTTGATGCTTTGCCTTAGTGACATAGAAGGCGTTGGTATCTGTGGTTGCATCAGTTGTGCCGTCCGTCTCTATTTCTGTGATTTCCACCTGTATCTTCTTGAGTAGATGGTCGTAGTTGTGTACGTCTGGGTTTGCATCAAAACTCACAAAGTCATCCTTAATGATATACAGAAAGCTGTTCATATAATCGCTCAGATTAAACGTAAACTCGCTGTCGATCTCAGGAGCATAGTATGCAGGTACATCGGTTAGGTCTGTGCCTCCGCTATCTTGTAACTGAAACTTCAAGTACTTAATACTTGCGTTGTCGCTTGTTGCCTTAACTACGCACGGATACTCTGAACTCCAAAACGTGTTGGCTGTTGGTTGGTCTGTTATAGTGATTGCCATTGCTTTCCTATTGTGGCCTCAAATGATGCCTCTGCTTGTTTATCTAATTCACGAAGTATGTCTGGCTCAACGGCCTGCATTGTGTCTGCGATAACGTTTAATTTGTTCTTGTCCTTTGGTGCACCGAACTGCCCTATCTTACGAGCAATAGGAAATGCAGCCTCCTTTGGTATGCCTCTTGCCACGCACCATTCCATTATCCTATTTAGTGGAGGTTGCTTGCCTGCCTGCCTTCCTTTCTCTACGTACTGCCATTGCTCTGCACCCATAATGCGTAACACCATATTACCTGAATCAAACTCAGAGAACAACGATGCAGATGTACGTCCTGTGGCATTACGATCCTTTAACGACATCGTAGCCTTTAGACCGCTTATGATGGTCTGCGATATTTTATCAGCGTTAATGGTGAACACAGAAGTCGGTTGAGATTTCTACAAAAAAAGTCACGTTCATAGCACACAGGTTAAACTGACTGCTGTACGGTATGTGAGTCATATCTAGCCCACCTGTGACCTGTGTCTCAGGATAGTCGCTTACATTGTCAAGCAACGCAAATACTAACGTCTCAAAGCCGTTCATCTTAGACCACCAATAATCCCATCGGTTTGTAGCTGTTACTGTTTGGTCTGCTTGGTGTAGGTTGTCGGCAAGTAGTAAGTTAACCTGATACCTGATGTACTGCTCTGATGTGTTCTCAACTTCTGAGATGTTGGCGTTCTGCAAGATCATTCCGTAGTACGGCATTGTTTGGTTGGCAAGCTTGTTCAACTCGCTCTCATCCCAGATGTAACCATAGGACGTAATGCCGTTGGCAGATAGTGCCGACTCGATGCGTGTCTTTAGTTTTAGTAGGCTCATTTAAATAGTATTACGTCAACTCCTGCTGTCCACGTGTAGGTCATTGCTACCTCTTGCCTATCTGTCTTGTGACTTCTTGACTTAATAACAGGCACAGCAGCGACAACTTCCCATCCTCCACCATCATTTATTAAAGCGTTAATAACTGCATCGTCTGTTGCGTTTGTAGTGTTTACCTCTGTTTGCTTTGTTCTCATTCGTACGGTTTCACGTGTCTCAACAACATCGTGATCGTCAAAGCTTACCGTGTACGGTACAAAGATTCTTCTGTATTCGTGTGACATTAGTCTGCTTTGTGTAAAATAACCATAAACCCTGTCGTGTGGACTAACGGCAACATTGGCTCGTCCTTGTCTACCTTCTCTGTTTCAGTTCCCATTACAGGCGTAACAGATACGATTGAGTAGCCTCCGTCTGGGTTGCCTTTAGGTTCGTATGGGTTTAGGAATCTATTAAGTTCAGAAATAGCAAAAACGTTGCCTTTGTTCATACGTGCAATTTGCGCATCGTCAAACTTCTTGGTCTTTTCCTTAAACCGATCGTACTTGTCTTTGTTGTTTTGTGTTTCGCTTGTGCTTTCCGCTTGATCCAACGGAATGAATAGTGTCTTAATTGCCATTGATTGTGTTTGCCCTAAATATAACTAATAAAATCCAAAGTCATTTTGCACCTATATCTTCTGTTGTTTTCTGTTATATTCTATTATGTTCTTTTCTATTCTATTCTTTTAGCATTGCTACGGCATTGCTACAGCATAAAACGTAGATATATCAACACTTTGCAAGGATAGTATTTGGATAAATGTCTAAGAGTTGTATCTTAGAGTTGAAGAAGGAATATCTTGTGTTTGGTTCATAGCCTCAGCCTTAATTGGTTGGGGCTTTT
>BCSF01000909.1_pt1 | contig 10164 bp, 24 predicted proteins | sample 1016431 | NCBI WGS metagenome assembly BCSF01 (sample SAMD00045685;SAMD00045686;SAMD00045687;SAMD00045688;SAMD00045689;SAMD00045690;SAMD00045691;SAMD00045692;SAMD00045684;SAMD00045690;SAMD00045691;SAMD00045692;SAMD00045684;SAMD00045685;SAMD00045686;SAMD00045687;SAMD00045688;SAMD00045689, study...
CCCTTCTACTGCTTCTGGAAATCTATGTCCCTCGAAATCTTCTGCAATACCTACACATCTTTTGTCTATTTTAATTCTGCGTAATCCATCCCATATAATAACCGACCAATTAATTCGAGTAAAAACATCAATTAACCTTTTCAAATCTTTTCATGCCATCATAGGGTATTCGCTGATCTTGTCCGAGATCATCACATGGAAATGTAATATCAGCGCGTCGGCAAAATCCCTTAATTGTCAGATAGCCGTAGCCATCTTCGTGTTTATCTTCGTAATATCTATATCGACCATCGTCGTCTTTATAACTGCCAATCGTCCAATCGTTACGAATGTAATGATCGTCAACCTCTCGCAAATATTCAGCAAGTTCGTCGGCGTTATAAAAATATAGTTCAGGCATTTCTTCAGAAACAAAAAAATTCATCTCATCACCCCGCATAATAAATATTCAAAAAATTACGCAAATCAGCCATTTTTTCAAACACCATTTTCCCGTGCGGGGTCGGTAGTATTATATGGTATCGTCGATAGTTCGCCCCGCGTCGTTCAACACGGATATCAATCACGTCGCCATTTGGCATAGTAAACTGCCAATCTGGCGGCAATCCAATCTTTTTGATTTGTCTAAGTTTTATCATTCTGCGCTTTCCTCCCAAAAATCTATAACACTTTCTAGCATTTCAGGATCACGTTCGCACTCATAAAATAGATTTTCACGGGCTTGCTTGTTAGCGGCATCGCCTAGCCAAAAATTTAAAATATCTTCAGTTCGTTCTTGACCCCAAATTAATTTTTCCTTTTCGGCAATTGTAACAATTCTCAATTCACCCACCTTATTGCCATTGGTGTCTTTTATACTTTTATGTAAATCTGTATCGTCAATATCCCGCATATCGTTTGCTATTCTTTTCAAGATACACGCTAATTCTATATGTGGATCTTGAGCGAACGCATCATTATCCATATCCAATTGACATTTAAATCTTAACATTTTTTTTCTCCGTTAAACCTCGTGTATAAGACAGTATGCGATTATATCGGAGCAATCAAGTTAAAAACACTATCCCAAGCAAATTTCTTTTCACAAGAAAAAACGGCCTCAGTTTTAAGGCCGTTGCTTTTAAGTTCTATCGCCTGTTTCGCATGGTACAAAAAAAGAAACGGCGCACTCTCAGGTTTTGATTGTTTTTTTACCAGAACCCACGAACTGGAGCTTTTATGCCTAGTCAGCCAAGCCACCTGATGCGGGCTTAGATTTACAGCATTGCCCTTACAAAACTTTAACTCAACAAAATGGAATAAACCCAACTCATCGCAAATCAATAAATCAGGTATGCCTTGCCCCGCCCAGTTTTCAATTCTGGTTAGACTTAGCTTCCTGTTCTTCGAGTTCTTCACCGCCGTCTTCAACTGCTGATAAAAGCCCGCTTCCGTTTTCATCTTGATCGGGAGTGATATCGATTGCGTTGCCATAGGTATCTTTCAAATCTTGAAGTGCTTTCAAAACATCTTCCTTACTCATGCTGTCGATGCTGCCGTGTCGTATCTCGGATTTCGAAACATAGATATCACCTTGCGCCATGCCTCGACGATACTCAGCTTGAACAGCCGCAGAGTATGCGCCGTTCTCTAAAGCAATGTCCCTAATCTTTTGAAGATCTCTAACGTGCCGCTGATACGTCACGCCAAACTTTGCATCTAGCTCATCCCGATATTCTCGGATCGCTTTACAAACATGAGGGCTAATATACGGATTGGTCATCTGGCTTGCTCGAACAGGCGCAGACTTTTTAGAATAGCCCGCCCGCTCCGCTGCTTCCATTCCGGTGATTGTGCCATCATTAGAAACAAGTTCTTTAACAAAGATCTCTTGCATACGGGTCAGAGGAGAATTTTCATGCACCCGCTTACGCCCTCGATGCTCATCAGGATTTTGTTTGTTGTACTTTTTGGCTGTTGGTTTTTTCTTCGGCCTGATTACAAGCCCTTTTGGAATTACAGGTTCTTGTTTTGACATTTCCTTACTCAAAACTATTTCGCTATAATTTTCCTTATAAACGTTACTTTTATATATATACCAGAAAAAAATAAAAAAAATAAAAACAAATTTTGCCCCTTATAACGCAAATCTTTATTTAAGCTGTCAAGGGTACACCACTTTTCCGAGAGGTGTAACCACTTATGTAACCGCATTTCTTCTATATAAAAAAGGGGTCAAAAGGCCAAAGTTACACGGTTACACGGGTTACGGCCTTTTTTTGCAAAAAAATATTTTTTTTAATTTCTGCTCTATATATATAAAAACGTAACTTTATTAAAAGTTCGGATCGTAAAGTTCGCCGTTTTCGAGCTTTTCTCTAAGCTCCGTGAGCCGCGAACTAATGGAGGCGAGCCTTGGGTCGTCGATACCGTAATCCCAGATAATGTCGTCGTATGATCTCTCTAATTTCTTCACTTCTGCGGTAACATCGGTAAGGCGCGGATCGTCGTTCATATTTGTATTCCATTTTCTCTCAACTTTCTGACAAATTCTTTAAGGTCCTTACGGGCCTGATACAAGTCTCTTTCGGTGTTAGGCCGTTTATCACGGCTGTACTGTTCTTGTTCGAGTGTATCGACTTGCTGCTTAAGAAATCGATACTCGAACTTCTGAGCGGGGCTAAGTGCTTCATTCCCCATCTGGCCTTACCTTTGGTTTGATGATTTCGCGGTAGCCAGAAACAAAGGGCGTCCGTTGGCAATACATCATAATTTCTTTACCGTAGGTATCGGCAAGCACGTCGTAGAGATCATCGAGCACACCATCGCCCATGGCCTCGTAGCATGAGTATTCGCTAGGAAAGATGGCGGTGGTTGATACGTCTTGGTTCTCGACCACGTATTCGATCACTAAAAGTGTATAGAATAGTTTAAACATCAAGCAACCTCCTTCCATTCGATATAGAGATCTTTAATCAGACGCTTGGTCATGTACCGTAGGGCGCGGTTATGGGCATGTCCGTCGCTTTCGACGCGCTCACGTTCCATGAGCTTACGGTCATCATATACTATTCTATATGGACCCGCATTTTCTTCTTTGCCTTGGGCCTTCAACAAACTGTCCCCGATTGTCCAGAAGACGGCATGTCTTGATGGACTGTATCCATGCAGTATAGCCATGTCTTTATTTGAGTGTTTGCGTTGTCGCTCACCTTCGACCACGGCAAGTCCCGCACGTTTATAGATCCCGTCCAGTTCTTTATCATAGGCCATGAAATCGCCTATCTCTCCCACGGTGGCTGCAAGACCAAGATGCCCGAAACCTTTTACTTTGTCTACAAAAGTAGCGACGGGGAGCTTTTTGGCATAAAGGGCTAATTGCTTTTCGAGCCGCTTACGCTCCTCCAGTATTGGCTTACGGGCTTCGAACAGCGCATTGAACTGTGAGAACTCGATCAGGTCTGCCTGACCGGACTGAAGGTGTTTGTAAAACTTATCTCCTTCTTTCTTGTCCCCGTCGCGTAGGGAACGGCACATGGCTTTGATCTGCAACACCAGTTTGGTGTCGGCGCGTACCATGTTCTGGCGGTCACGCCAGTAGTAATTTATTTGAGCGATAGTCGGGTCTTCATATCTTGTATCCATATTGGATCTCCTTGGTTGCGAGGCGATTGGGGTGTGGCATTGCTGCGTCACGATTGTGGCCTCTGGTTAAAATTGGGCGAAGGCATTGTGGCCTTTCGGCGTGATAGGGGTGGCCCAAAACTGGTGGGGAAGGGCGCATCATACATGGCGTTTCTGCGCGGCTCTACTGACCCTTCCCTTGAGAGGCGACTTTTGGCATTGCTCCGTTTTTCTGATGACCTCTGGTAAATAAGTGGGAGCGTTTCTCCATGGGCATTGCTGCGTTATGAGTACGGCTCCCGTAAACTGGTGGGGAAGGGTGAATCAAGATTGACCTTTCGGCGTATACACCCTGACCCTTCCCTTGAGAGCGATCGCGCATTGGCATTTCTGCATTTGATCCTTGGCTCTCTAAAACTGGTTGGGAAGGGCGTTTGTTATATGGCATTTCTGCAAATGTATCGTGACCCTCCCCTAACTGGCGGGAGGGGTGTACTACGACTGACATTCCTGTGTTTCTTGGCTGACCCTTCCCTAACTGGTGGGAGCGGTCACAAGGTGACATTGGTGTGCAGTCTTGTTGGCTCCCGTAAACTGGTCGGGAAGGGTATACTACGCCTGACATTTCTGTGTTTATTGACTGACCCTCCCCTAACTGATGGGAGCGATTATCGCATGGCATTTCTGCGCTACGTTGTTGGCTCCCATAACTAATCATTTTTGTAAAACCGCGGCGTAAGTTTCCTCCACCTCTTCTGGTGTCCAAACATCTCGAACCATATCTTTATCGGTATTGAGACGGGACTGAATTGCGGTCCAAAAATTATGTTGTTGCGTATGATGCTCAACTCTATTGCGTTCGAACTGGATTGCTTTTTCCAGATCTTCTTTCGTGGCATCTCCAAGCTTTACGCCTGTTTCTGGTAAACGGTACGTTTCAAACAGATCCTTGGCATACGAACTGGCAACTTGTTTCCGTGACACGTTGGGCGTGGACACTTGACCCTTTTCGAGCACATGTTTCTTGAACAGGTGTCGGTGCAACCCCGCCCGTGGTGCGGTATCCAAGTAAGCGATTTTTTCAAGATGACGGGCGGTTGCTTCTGTTCGCAACGCATCGTCGGTTTTTAACATTTCAAGATAATTATTTTTTGCTTCTTCCGCGTTGGCGGCGTCGGCCCATGCTTTTTCTACTGCGAGACTTACTAAACTTGCTTTCTGGTTCATTGATCACCTTCCTTATATCTGATCCTTGTGTTCACACCTAAATTGTAGATGCACTCACGTTTAAATTCTTCTAACTCTTTATGCATATACTTCATGTCTGAGATTTCTGGGTTTTGGGGATCATGTAATTCTATGATACTTTCCAACCGATCCACGACGTAATGCATACATACTCTATCGTCCATTGCTTCCTCCCTTCGCTTCTTCTTCTAAATACTTTGCTTCCATGCCCGCGTTGGTTAGTTCTTGCGCGAGCAGCGACATGAGATCAAAGTTATCGTGAGTAATTATTAGTTTGTCCGCGGGCAGCGAACATTTGACTTTGAACTCACCGTCTTTGAATATGACTTCGATTGAGTTGATGGCGTTCTTTATATCTCTCGCCGTTGCGACTTTAGTCATCACGCCACCTCTCGATACTCATAAGTGTAGTTGAACTCAGCATCTAAATAATGCCACGCTTGTTCATATTCATAATCGTAATTTGTTCCGCCATTTTCCATTTCATCTTCGGCAAGAAGATGCGCCCAATGGTTCAGACTAGGTTCGTGGTCCAAGGCTAATTCTTCTTGAAAATAAACGTCACTCATCGTCACACTCCTCAAGATGCAAAAATTCCACCTCGTTTTTATTTGCGCCGACAAGCAAAGAAAACTCTAAAGCGGCTGCTTTTTTAGCTTCTTCCTCGTTGTCTGCTTCGACTGTAATGAAACGATTGACCTTACCTTCACAAATAATTTCGTAGCATTTACTCATTTCTTAGATACTCCAATTGTCCAGAGCCGCCGCAGTCGGGACACTCCACCATCTTCAAGTCGATCACGCCGACATCTCTATTGCAGTTATGAGGTCGACAAACTTCGACCTCTATTTTTCCATCGCCGTCGCAGTACTCACAATTACTGGTTTTAGGCTCGCGATTATAGAACACCTTGTCAAAGATATCGCTTAACATAATCTCCATTGGATCTACTTTGTGCATCATGTGTCCTCCCTGACCATGCGTACTGCGGTTACCATAGAGTAAACTTGTTTGGTTACGTCTTTACCGTCCCAAGTCATTTCCATGTCCGTGTGACCAAAGTCCTGATCGTAATCGATCATTTCTAAAACCGCTGCTTCAAGGGATGAAGCTTCGATGAGAAATTGCTCAAGGCCGTTTTCCGTTTCAAACCACCCTTCCAACTCAGTCATCTTCTTCCTCCCGATGAACGTAACCTTCCTCGACTTCATCCCAACCGAGCCAACCGTCCATTTCGGAAATGCCAAGCTTGAACGCTTCAAGTTCAGCTTGTGTTTTGAATTTGTAGGTCTTAGCCTCGTCTCCCTCTTCGGGATACTCGCCCCATAGGATTGTAACTTTAGGCATCATCAACCTCCTCTATCCAAGGGTCGGTCCGATCATTCCAGACGCCAAACAAACCTTCATTTGCCATATTCCACATCTGGTCAAAAGCATCACTTTCATTTTTTGCTTCAATCACCATATCGTCAGCTTTTCTTCTTGCTGTTCTGTGAATAATAAACTTAGGCATTCTCGGCTTCCTCCTCATTCAACTCTGGCTCCCAACTTTCATCGTCGCCATCAACGTATCGACCTTCAAACAAACCACCTTCGTCTTGGTAGTCGGCATCAACAGAGATGCCCAAATCAACCAGTACATTCCAAACCGGAATGGGTGGCCCCCACGCTGTCCAACAATGAAAGCCAAACTCGGCCTCGCAATCATCTTCAAGCGGGTCACCAAGATCTGTAAGCTTTTCTTCTGTAAACTGTACGTCACAGACTTCCCACTTTGTGCCCCAGTTTTCGCTTCGCCAATCGTACCAAGCGGGCACTGAAGTCTCTTTATGTGTTTTTAGATGATTAAGATAATCGGTTGTGTCTACAAACTCGATCATTCTTTTAACTCTGGGTTTGACAAACATCTCAAACGGCATGGGCTTGATTAGCTGACAGAACATAGGCTCTGTACGTTTTAGATGTTCATAAATCTCTTTGATTAGGTTCCGTGGTCCGCGAAGGTGGACCTGTTGGTCACAATGGTTGGGCATAATTTTCTCCTCATAAGTTGCCGTGTTCTGTTATCTAGCAACTGTATGGGAGTATGTCAACCCCTAGTCAATAAATTATTCAATGAACTTCATCACTGGGACCGTCTTTAAATATTTCTTCGCCTATTTCCATGCGAAGTGCAGCTTGTCCCATTGCGCCCGCAATTGTACCGAGAACCGTCTGCGGATCTTGGCTGCCAAGCATCAATCTATATAAAACTGCGGTCAACGCGCCGCTTACCACTGCGCCCGCTGAAAAATCTTTGTGAGCTAAATCCTTCAGCATCTCTTCAGTGAGTTGATAACTTAGGTTGTAATCTTCTTGGTGGTCAGATTTCATAAGGTAATTATACTTTACTGTTAGAAAAACAAAAAGCCCCAAACGGAGGCTTGGGGCTTAATGCAACTTTTTTATGAGGTGTCTCACACATAAGCGATTGTATGGGACAAGTCAAGCGGTTTCACGATGTTTTTTGTAAATTTCAAACATTAAGCGTAATTGACCGCTAATTGTACGCCCTTCGGCCTTAGAAATTGTTTTAATCTCACGATAAATCTCTATCGGCACCAAAACACTCTTCCATTTTTCTGTATCCATAGCATTTCCCCTCTGGTTATGTAGGAACATATAAGATGTTATGGGAAATTGCAAGAAAAAAGCCGCGGCAATGGAGCTAACCGCGGCAGTTGGGAGGTAGAAGCTTGTCAAAGCCTATCGAGCAGAACCCCAACTTGGACCTACCTCCACGTCACACAAGTTGGGTACACTTAATGGTAGCGCATTTTCCATGATCTTGGCAATATTTTTAGCATCTGCGACAGTTTTCACCGACATAGCTATCTCATCGTGTATCTGAATAAGGGGCAAATGCCCGCTTTCATACAGATCTACCATAGCTTTTTTGGTCATATCAGCGGCGGACGCTTGGATCAGACGGTTCAAAGCTTTGTATGTGTAAGCCCGTTTCAACCTGACCGTATCACCATATGTTTTGACGGCATCTTCAAACGGCAAAGCCTTGTTCATGGCAAAACCATCTGGCTCCCACAGCGGAAAGCGGCACTTGCGTCCAAGTAAAGAGCGCAACTCACCCTTGCTGTCCTTCTCATTCAGCCTGTTCATCACGCCGTTCATCAAACCCTTCACAAACGGAACACGCGAATGATACTGTTTGATTATGTCACGGGCTTCATCTGCTTCAATCCCAAGCTGATCGGCTAGTTTGTTGACGCCCATGCCATACATCATGCCAAGGTTTATGGTCTTCGCCTGTTTACGCGGGATCTGTGCCATCTCTGCAACCATTGTATGGAAGTCTGTCTTTGGATCCGAGTTGTACATCGTCACAAACTCTTCGGCTCCGCGGAGCGGGCTGTTTCTGTTCTGACCAAATACATGTGCGTAATGCACCAAGATCCGTGGTTCCTGTTGCGAGAAGTCTATTGCAGCCCACTGGTCTCCTTCTTCGGGCAAGAACAAACCGCGTATCATCGGCCCCAACTCTGGGTCGCGAGCGGGGATTTGCTGTAGATTGGGGTTGTTCATCGAGATTCGGCCCGAGACCGTGCCTCCATCATCTGACCGGATTTGGTTTATGTGCGAATGGATCCGCCCATCTGACCGACAGTGCTTCAGAATTGTATTGATAAACGTACCAGAGGTCTTGTTGAGGTTACGAGCTTCGACGATTAGCTTCGGTAATTCGTGAACGTGGTCCGACAAATACGACTTGGTAAACGACGGAGCATCTTTTTCTGTACGTGGATAACTTAATTCTAGCTTTTCAAAAGCTTTTGCTATAGACTGCGCCGCCCAGATCTCTACGTCCATGCCCGTCAGTTTCCTGATAGATTGCAAGACACCCTTCTCACGTTTGAGTAATTCGTCCCGCAGCCGCTCTGCTTTGTCCAGATCCACACGAACACCGCGCCAAGTCATGTCGATCAGGCACGGAAGCAGTCTGGTCTCAAGATCCACAATATCAGACACGCCTTCGGTAATGATCTTACTTTGGAAGAAGTTGAACAACTCAAGCGTAATCTCTGCGTCTGCCTCTGCGTAGGGACCGACAAACATGGCGGGCATCTTGTACATTTCTGACTTCGGGTCCAGACCAAATGCTTGCGCTGCTTCGTTCAAAAGCTTTTCTGACTTGGTCTTGTCCAGATAATCAAAAGCCAAAGCGTTGAGGCTGTAACTGAACCTGTTCTCATCAAGCAGTGATCCGATCAGCATTGTGTCAAAGATCTTGCCTTTGAGGTCAAACCCCATGCGCCTGATCCACCCCGCATCGTACTGTGCGTTGTGCATGATTTTATCAGCGGGACATTCGAATACTTTCTTGAGCCAACGGTTGACTATTTTTTCGTCAAGATTGCCGCCGCCATTGTGTCGAATTGGGATGTAACCAGACCATGTATCGGTAGCAATTGCATAGCCTACGACCTCTCCATCTCCAGTTGCCCATCCTGGTCCGTTTGCCTTAATATTAGGGTCTCTTGTCTCCACATCTATGGCAATTCTTTTGGCCTCGGTGAGGTCCGGCAAGTCATGCGGAGGAACCCATTCGCTCTTGGGGGCGAACATGTGCATTTGTAGGGCCATTACTTTTCTCCGCCAAGCGCAGCATACCCACAGATATCAACCCAACCGTCCATGTGATTGGACTTCATCAGTCGAGCGCACTTCATCAGGATCATACAGACGGCAACCTGTTCTGCGTTGATCTCGGTTTTGAGAAAGACCGACCAAAGATCGCCTATGTCTTGGAAGTTTTCTTTAGCGTCGCCGTAGTCTTGCGCTCGGTCACCGTTAATAAGAGTTTCTGCTTGCCTCAATATTTCGTCACGTTTCATTCTTTTTTTCCTTTGGATAGTAAACGAGGTAGAAAGATCCACAGTTCGGACACGACATGTTAGTTTCTATTAGATAATCTTCAGACATATAATCATGCTCCTCGATATCATGATCGCCGCCCCATATTACATCGTCATCACAGTGCCAACATTTCATAAGTCATAACTCCTATGTGCATCTTCGGGTTCTACGACATACAAGTTTTTACGAGTGCGCGTGACGCCCACATAAAAAACTCTGTGCATATCGTCTGGGTTTATCTGCATGGCCTCGTCAGCCGCTGTAGATAAATCTGTAAAAAGCACGACATTGTCTGCTTCGCCGCCCTTTGATCCGTGGATCGTGGACACTGTGATACGGGGGATGCCATTGAACTTCTCTCCGCGTCGCAGCAAAGCTGTAATGTATGCTCTATCTTTATG
>BCSF01000913.1_pt1 | contig 10157 bp, 6 predicted proteins | sample 1016431 | NCBI WGS metagenome assembly BCSF01 (sample SAMD00045685;SAMD00045686;SAMD00045687;SAMD00045688;SAMD00045689;SAMD00045690;SAMD00045691;SAMD00045692;SAMD00045684;SAMD00045690;SAMD00045691;SAMD00045692;SAMD00045684;SAMD00045685;SAMD00045686;SAMD00045687;SAMD00045688;SAMD00045689, study...
GTACAAGCACGTTTGCAGATGATTTCAGTGTAGGTTCTCAAGAAACTCAACCACAAGCTGTTACCTTTAAACCTGATGGTACAAAGATGTATGTTGTTGGTTTTACAAATGACACTGTTTATCAGTACTCTACGAGTACAAGCGTAGGAGGCCCAATTACAGCAGGGCAAAGCTACTACGTTCAGACAGATGGCACACTAGGCACAACAGCGGCTACTCCTAGTGTCTTTGCAGGAACGGCTGTATCAGCAACAGAATTAATAGTGAAAGGGTAACTATGCTAAAACGTATAGGTGCTGAAGAAAGTGGTGAGTTTAAAGCGATAGCCAGTGGCACACTGCCAAGCGGTAAGCCAGTGATTGTTAATGCTGATGGTACTGTGAGTGTTGTGGGGCCTGTAACAAGATCTGAGTCTGTAGGCACTCGTGTTGTTTTTGATAATGGGCAAATGGATGCTACTGCGGTAACTTTTGATTCTAACAGTAACAAAGTTGTTGTGGTTTGGAGAGATAACCTCAACTCTTATTATGGAACAGCAGCAGTAGGAACGGTAAACCCTTCAGATAACTCCATAACTTTTGGTTCAGATGTAGTGTTTGAGGCAGCTAATGTTAGAAGCGGATTTGCAATAGCTTTTGATTCAACCAATAATAAAGTAGTTATAGCCTACAAAGATGGTGGCAATTCTAATTACGGAACTGCCATTGTGGGAACTGTCAGTGGAACGTCAATTAGTTTCGGAACTGCTGTTGTATTTAATAGCGCAACAACTTCGGATATGTCCGTAGTAGATCATACTACTGGTGAAAAAATGGTTATATCTTATCGGGATGGTGGAAATTCAGACACGTCTAAGTCAATAGTTGGAACTGTAAGTGGAACTTCTATATCCTTTGGTTCTGCTACTGCATTTAGTGGTGCTTTCGGATATTTTTCCGATTCCGCATATGATAGCACAAACAATAGAATAGTTGTTGTTTGGACACATATAAATGACAGCAGTAAAGGTAAAGCGGCTGTTGGAAATTTAGTTGCTAACCAAATTGTTTTTGGTTCAGAAGTAGTCTTTCATTCTAATATTACAGGAGAGTTTAATCGAGTAAGTTTTGACCCTACTTCTGGTAAAGTTGTTGTTGCGTATGTAGATGAAGCAGATAGCAACAAAGGTAAAGCATTAGTTGGAACAGTAAGTGGTACGTCTATAAGTTTTGGTTCAGAAGCTATATTCCATAATGCAGCGACTTACAGAAATAGTTTAGTTTATGATCCTACATCTAACAAGACTCTTATTGCTTACTCTGATGCAGGTTCATCTAATGGTGGTACTTTTGTAATGGCAACTGTTAGCGGAACGTCTATAAGTTTTGGCTCAGAAGCTGTTTTTGAAGCAGGAGAAGCGGCTAATATTGCTACGACTTATGATTCAAACAATGATAGGGTGGTTATTGTTTATGAAGATGCTACCGATAGCGATCAGGGAAGTGCAGTAGTAGTTTCAACAGCAGCGTCAGTCTCAAACATCACCTCAGAAAACTACATTGGTATGTCGAGGGGCGCTTTAAATACTTTAACTCAATCTGAAGCAACAGGAAGTGACGTAGAGTTTGATAATACAGATGTAGTTCAAAGTAACATAGGTTATGACTCTAATGCCGATAGAGTAGTTATTGCCTATCGTGCAGATCATGACAGTGGAGGTTCAGGAGAAGCCGTAGTTGGTACTGTATCGGGAACCTCTATATCTTTTGGTACGCCTGTAGTATTTAATAGCAATGGTAGTACCAGGATTCCGCAAGTAGTTTTTGATTCTTCAAATAATAAAATAGTTATTGCTTACAGAGATGATGGTAACAGTAATTATTCTACCGCTATTGTGGGTACGGTAGACCCTTCAGATAATTCAATAAGTTTTGGTACACCTGTAGTTTACAATTCATCAAACGCTAGTGCAAATTCAGCAGTATTCGACTCTGATAATAATAAAGTTATTGTAGGTTCAGCAGGAACAGGCGGTGGAACATATAAAGTATTGGTAGGGACAGTAAGTGGAACATCAATAAGCTTTGGTAGTGCTACATCTGTGGTTGCTGCATACTCAGGTGTAATGACCTATGACACTACAAACAGTAAAGTTATACTAGGAGTGTATAATACTAACGGTAATGGTCAAACATATGTAGGTACAGTAAGTGGTACATCTATTACCTTTGGAAGTGGTAATGATTTTTCAACAAGTGGATTTACAGGTTTTGATGATAATAATGGACTTATTCACGACAGTGAAAATAATAAAATTATTATTGCGTTTAAAGCAAATGACATAAAATGTATTGTAGGAACTGTGTCTGGAACATCTATGACATTTGGTAGTGAAGTTGTTGTAGAGTCAAACGCTAGTAAGATTGATATTACCTATGATACGTTGCTTAAAAAACCTTTTGTATCATTTAGAGATGATGGAAATAGTTTTTATGGAACGGTAAAACAAGGAACGGTTAGTGGAACTTCTATTAGTTTTGGGTCTGCTACAGTTTTTAAAGAAGTTAATGTTAGTCAACCAAAAATAGGTTTTGCTTCTAACAAAGTTATTTTTGCTTATGGCGATAGCACTGATAGTGGTCATGGTAAAGCAATAGCATATCAAGGTGCAGGTAGCTATCAACTTCGTGCTGAAGTAGCTAACGGTAGTAAGGCATCAATAGACATCATTGGTTCTGTATCAGACAATCAGTTAAGCCTCACAGCAGGACAGCAATATTTCGTACAAACAGATGGAACGATAGGCACAACAGCAGATAGCCCAAGTGTACTGGCAGGGACTGCTATCTCTGCAACAGAGTTATTAGTAAAAACTTGACAAATTAAAATAAAAGAGTTAAACTATGAGTGACATCACCCTTACAGTAGAACAGATAGAAGACATGCTAGACAAAGCAGCTAGACGTGGAGCTAAAGAGGCACTACGTTCTATTGGGTTACTTGATGATGACGCACAAAAAGATATTATAGAAATGAGAAGTTTACTAGAGGCATGGCGTGACACACGTAAATCATTCTGGTCAACTGTAGTTAAATTAACCACTGTCGCACTGCTAACATTTATTGCAGGTGCAGTGTGGATGACAATGGGTAAATAAGGAATAGATTATGGCATATGATCCAAGAAGAGCATACGATAAAGCAACAGGCAAAGAAAGTCTTGGTAGAAGAATCAAAAGACAAAGACGTGAAGCAGCAGCAGCCGAAGCAGCAGCAGATACTACTACAGGTACAGCTACAGATACTTCTACAGATACTACTACAGGTACAGCTACAGATACTTCTACAGATACTACTACAGGAACAGGTGCTACTAACTTACCTGTTTCAACAAATACCATACCTGCATGGGTAGACCCTGCCTATGGCTATAATCCTAATAACCCACGTAAACCCAATAGCGCAGAGTTAACTGCAGCTATAGCAGGAATAAACCCCAGTGAAAATCCAGACTATAGACTTGATCCACGTTTTCAAGAGGTAAGTTCTAAAAATATAGGCTCTAATTTACTGTATGGTGTTGTGGGTTCTAATACAGATACTCGTGATTGGAACGCCATTATGGAAGCAGGTAAAGTTTCTACTGGCGGTCCTCTTATGGATACTTTTGAATTTGAGTATGACGGTGATCGTATTATTGCTGCTGCTCAAATTGCTACATCACAAATGTATGGTGGTACAACTGTAAAATATCAAGCAGGTGGTTATCAAACAGATGAAGCAGGTAATACCGTTATAGATAACAGTGGTAATCCTGTTTTATTACCTGCATCTTTGTATGTTGTTGGTGGTAATGGTACTATTTTAACAAGTCTTAGCACTAATGCAAATCAAATGGCGACTACATTACAAAATTTTGGTGTACGAGATGCTTCATGGATTGACACTGTAAGCCCAACTATGGGTAATGCATTAGGTAACTATCAATCTGCTTTTGATACTTTAAAAGAAACATATAACCCTTTTGCAGATTATCAAGACCTATTTAATATAGAGGGTTTAACTACAGGAGTAGCTCCTACTATAGATAATTTTCAAATAGTATCAGGTAAAACTCTTAGTGGTGTAAGCACAGGAACTGAAACTACTCAAGTAGGAACCGAAGCTACACAAATAACTGGTGATCAAGCACAACAGCAACAAACAACAGGCACAGACGCTGTGTCAATGGCAGCTAACCAAGTTATACAAACACAACAAGATTTACCCCAAACAGTATCATATCAAATGCCTCAAGGTTATCAAGGATCAGGGTATATGCCTACATATATGGGAGCTACTGGAGTGCAAACACCTACAATGACACCAATGACAGGAACATTTACAAAACCTGCAGATATGGGAATAATGGGATACCAACCCTCACAACAGTACATGATGGGTCAACCTACAACACAAACGCAACCTACTACACAAACCCCCCAGTATGAGGTGCGTATGTATCGTAACAATGCAGGTATGACAGTTAGTATTACTTTTGTTGACGGTAAACCACAGACACCAATTCCATCTGGGTTTTATCCTGTAGATCAACAGCCACAACAATTTACTATGGCTGAAGGTGGAATTGTACCACCTGTACCCACACCATCAGGTAATAAGTTTGGTGGATTTAAACCTGAGTCATTACAACGTATTGCACAGAATCTTGGTTACTCAGGTGACATGGGTGGATTTGATCAGTATTTAAATGACAACCCAGATAAGAAAGAAAAAATGAATAACTACACTACTCGTGCTCGTCAAATGGCTGAAGGTGGCATGGTTAAAAAATATCAAGAAGGTGGGGATGTTATAACTACATCACTGCAACAGTATGATCCTCGTGTTCTAAACCAACAGTATATTCCACAACAACCAGATTTTACTGGTCAAGACATTACTCAGGTACAGGCATCTCTAGCTAAAACACCAGGATTACCTACAGGTGCAACTGTAGTTCCTGTCGGTACACAACTTGAAGCAGGTCAAATTGTATCACCTTATTCTGGTCAAGTTTCAGGTTCACTAGCACTACCTACAGCATTAGCTGCAACTGAGCAAGCAATGTTACCTACAACAGGACAAGCAACATTGATGTCACCTGTTGAAGCTGCAGGTGCTATAGGTGCAACTGTAGATCAAACACAGGCTGCTCAACTAGGTCAGGTAGCTGCTATCACTGCAGCACAACAAGAAGGTACATCTGTAGCTAATGTAGAGGCAGCACAGGGTACAGGTATCTTGATGAACAATCCTGTACAACGTCAGATACAGGACGGTGAACTTATATCTGGTGTAGCTAATGCAGAAACTGCAGCAAAGTTTAATGAAGAAATACAGGCTGCAACTGCTACACCTACTAAACAAGCTACTGTACAGGGTCAGTTAGAAACACTCATGCAACAGTTTGAAGGTGGTGAAACACCTGCATGGGCAGCAGGATCAATGAGAGCAGCTACAGCTACGCTTTCTGCTCGTGGACTAGGCGCATCTAGCTTGGCAGGACAGGCAGTTATACAGGCAGCTATGGAAGCTGCACTGCCTATTGCTCAGATGGATGCACAGGTAACTGCACAATTTGAACAACAGAACTTGTCAAACAGACAGCAACGTGCTATACTTGCTGCACAACAACGTGCTCAATTTTTAGGCCAAGAGTTTGATCAAGAGTTTCAAGCACGTGTAGCTAACTCAGCACGTATTGGTGATATTGCAAATCAAAACTTTACAGCAGAACAACAAGTAGCTTTAGAAAACTCTCGTATAGCAAACACTATGAACCTTACTAATCTGTCTAACTCACAGGCTAGAGTAATGGCAGAAGCTGCTGCATTAGCCAATATGGACATGGCTAATTTAAACAACAGACAACAGGCTGCTGTACAAAATGCACAGAACTTTTTACAGGCTGATCTAACTAATTTAAATAACAAACAATCTACAGAATTGTTTAAAGCTCAACAACGTATTCAATCTTTGTTTACGGATCAGGCTGCACTTAACGCTGCACAACAATTTAATGCAACATCACAGAACCAAACTGATCAATTCTTTGCACAGATGCAAAACCAGACTGCCCAGTTTAATGCGTCACAGGCAAATGCACAGGCACAGTTTAATGCAGGTCAGGTAAATGTTATTGAAAGATTTAATGCTGAAATAAACAATCAACGTGATCAGTTTAATGCTACCAATAGATTAGTAGTTGATCAGGCTAATGCTCAGTGGCGTAGACAGATTGCTACAGCAGATACAGCAGCAGTGAATCGTGCTAATGAAATAAATGCACAGTCACTGTTAGGATATTCACAACAAGCTTACAACAATCTGTGGCAATTTTATAAAGATAACATGCATTGGGCATGGACATCTGCAGACAATGAGCGTGAAAGATATGCAAGAATTGGTATAGCTCAGATACAAGCGGATAGTACTAAAGAAATAGCAGAGTTTAAGGCAGATGCAGAATTTTCAAGTGGCTTTGGCAGCTTAATAGGTAAGGTACTAACTACCGATCTAACTAAAACTGCACTAGGTAGTCTTTTTTAATAATTAAGGAAGTAAAATGAACGTAGCAAAAATAGCATACAAAAATCTAGAAATGTCAGAGGCTAAACCTATGCCTAAAAGCGGTGGTTTATTAGCTAGGGATGTTTCAGATAAAACAGATACTAAAAATTTAGAACCACGTAAGAGGGTAGCTATGTATGTTGCAGAATTACGCAAGGCAAGACGAGGATTAAAGGATGGCTGATTTACCAGAAGCATTAATAGATGCACCAATTGCAGGTCAGTCTCTTACTTCAGAGGTAGGTGGATGGCCTTGGGAACAACCCCCTCAGTATTCTACTGTAGAGGAAGCTTTGGAGTTTTATCTACCTAGATTAACGGAGCCTACATTACAGAATGAATTAATGAATGTAATAGAAATGGGTTTACCTTTGACTACAATTGCTAACGCCTTACAGCAAGGTGCGGTTATGGAGGGCAAACATAGTTTAGATGTAGGCATACTAGTGATGCCTGTAATTATGGAAATGCTTGCATACCTAGCAGCAGAAAGAGGAATAGAGTTTAACATGGGAACTAGTGTAGAAGTAGATGATAGTGCTTCTGGTGTTGCGGTTAAACTAGCTCTTAAAAAATTAAAGGCTAAAGAGACGGAACCTGAAGAGGAGCCTGAACAAGAAGTAGAAATAGAAGAGCCTATAGGTGGGTTAATGTCTAGGAGAACAGTATAATGGGTTTTAATCTTGGTGCATTTATCGGTGGCATGTCACGTCAGATAGTCTCAGATATTGAGGCAGATGAAGCTTACGAGCAACAGTTAAGTTTTTTTAAAGAAAAACAAGACATACTTAGTGGCACAGAGTTAGAAAAACAAAGAAGGCTAGACGATTTAAAATTACAAAATAGTATAAAAGCATTGAAGTTTGCAGGGTACGATGATCAACGTGCAGCGCAAATAGCAATGTCGGGTGATTATGCTATAGAAAGATCATTAGGTCTAGCTGAAAAGGTAAGTGAAGTTGGTGGTGACATTAATACGTATTACAAACTAGCTGATGGTTCTGCTAGTGATATAGATAATTTAGAAAAAGAAATAACAGACACAGCAGGAGCAACTGAAAAAGTATCCACAAGTACGATGGGCGTATCTGGATTTGACCCTGAAATGGTGGCAGGATTATTTGCAAAGCCAGATAAAATAGAAAGTTCTTACAGTGCTAGGCTTGCGGTTATCTCTCAGAAACTTGCACAAAATCCTAATAGGTCAGATGCAGATGCTTTAAAATCAGAGCAAACACAATTATACGCAGACTTACGTAAAATGAAAGAGGCTGAACGAGAAGAAAAAGGAACAGTAACTCCATCATTTGATCTTGGTAGTATTACATCTAATACAAATGAAATACGTAGAGGACAGTTAAACAGGTATGGATTTGAAGTAGGCGTTGATGGAGCTATACAAAATCTTACTGAAGGTAATATGTATAAGGCTGACCTTGCAGAGCTTGAAGTAGCTAATCAATTAAATATAAGAAATACAGGCATAGAAGACCCAAATATGCAATTAGCTGCACAGGGTATACGTGAATCTGCTGTTCGTAATTTAAATGAGTATGGTTTAAATATATTCTATAATAAAAAAGATAGACTAAAAGAGGCTCCTACAAATGAAGCATTTGCTACTAGCATGAGTAGAGGAGAGTACCGTCAAGGTCAAGTTGTCACAGTAGGCAATAAAATAATTTTGTATACAGGTGTGCCTGATTATCGTACAGGACAACCTTTTATAATACTAACACCAGATATGGAAATGTAAATGACAAACACAGCGTTGCAATACCTCAACGATTATGATGAGGGAACAGCAGACCAAAAAACATTAACACTACCTGATCAACCTAAAACTGAAGAAATGCCTAGTAACACAGATAGCGTTCTTCAGTTTTTAAATAAACAGGACAGTGTTAATAATGTTAAAACTGAGGTGGCTACTCTTCCAGAACCAGAAGAAGAAACAGTTGCACCTGAAGACGATCCAAAGTACGTAGAGTATTATGGTAAACGTATGTTACCTACACCTGATGATGCAATACCTTTTGGACCTTTACCAGAACCAGACGATAGAACTCGCTTTGAAAAAGTAGAAGAAGATTTTTCTTTTATTGACTCTCTTTCAGAAGAAGAGATGGAACATTTTGGTGAAGAGTTAAGTAAGTCTCTACGTGAAGGTGAATCAATGCGTAGTGCTGATCCTATTTCAAGACTACTTAGCCTCGCACCGCCAGAGACTCTTTTAAATGTAGCAGAATTATTTTCTAAAGCTACAGCAGGTGCTACGGATCAGTTGGAAAACGGTTTAACTAAACTTAAAGACAGTGGACCATTAGGCAATGGTATATTTGTAGGAATAGATAAGGCACTAGCAGGTGGTATGTACGCAGAAACAAAAGACCCTGCAGATTTAGCAGATAGGATAGCTAATAATTTAGGTGTTGTAGCAGAGTTTGCAGAAACTATACCTGCTGTTGGTACTCTAATGGCATCGTATAATAAAATAGTAAACACAGCAAGTGTCATGCCTAGACGTTTAAGAAAAGGTGCTAACAAAGCAAAGAAAGAACTTGAACAAGCTAACCGTTATAATCCCAAAGGTGCGGAACTTGCAACACTAGAAAGTGCGGAGGCTGCACGTATAGCTGCACGTGAAGTAGCTGAAGCTAATCGTGAACTATCTAGTAAAATGATACGTGAGTTTGAGGAAAAGACAGGTAAGACCATATCAAAAGAGGTAGACGGTAATCTTGTAATTGATCCTGATGCTGCACGTCAAGTGGGTCGTGAGACTGCTATAGAAATTACAGAACGTGACGGTGCATTATTTGATCTAGCTCTTGGTGAGGACACCATAACTTCACCTATATTGAACCCTAATAAGTTTGATGGCATCGTAGCTGCTGCATCTGATTTACAAAAACAATTTCCAGACGAGTTTAAAAATAATAAAACGGTAATAGATAATTTATTTGAACTAACTGTCAACAAAGATTTGGTTGGTGGTCAACAATTAATTGACATGCTCAATAAATATGGACTGTCATTCGAGGATTATATACTTACTGTAGTAGGGTCAGGTTCAGACGCAGGTAAAGTACTAAATAAACTGTCTCAGATTAAACGTGTTAAACCACAAAACATTCGTGACGCAGATGATCTAGCTAAGAAAGCTCGTGAAGCAGGTGACTTTCGCAAAGGTGTAATGCGTATAGAAAATATTAGACGTGGTGGTTTAGTATCACAGATCGCTACAGCCTCTCGTAACCTTACCTCTGGTGCTATACGTGCTCCATTAGAAGGTTTAGGAAATGTCATGGACAGTGCAATCTATGCCGCACAGAAAAAAGGTACAGTACAGGGTGGTCTTGAGCTATTCTCTGGAGATAACTGGCGTGGTAGTTTTAGTAGTTTTAAATATATGTTCTCACGCCCAGATATAGCAAAGGGTTACACTGATCTAATATTAAAAGCACCTGAGTTAGCAAAACAATATGACAATATGTTTAATAACATTAACGAAATACAGAAGCTAACAGGTAGAGGCAGTGGAAATAAATTAGACTCTGTATTAT
>BCSF01000914.1_pt1 | contig 10154 bp, 4 predicted proteins | sample 1016431 | NCBI WGS metagenome assembly BCSF01 (sample SAMD00045685;SAMD00045686;SAMD00045687;SAMD00045688;SAMD00045689;SAMD00045690;SAMD00045691;SAMD00045692;SAMD00045684;SAMD00045690;SAMD00045691;SAMD00045692;SAMD00045684;SAMD00045685;SAMD00045686;SAMD00045687;SAMD00045688;SAMD00045689, study...
AAACACAGGCTAACTTATTCGTCTTATTAATTTTTCTATTCATAATCGCTACTGGTTGCCTTAAAATCTATGAGATTTTCTGCAATATAGCAACAATTACCTACGGAAAACTCCGTAAAACTACATATTTTAACGCAAGGGTTTGTGCGGAGAATTTCGGAATGTTAGTCCGATATTAGCGGAATCGCTCGACAGATTTAGCACCGGCACTTGCGGCTGGAGCCATGAACCGATTACCAGGCATAGCTGGTGCTTGGCGGGTAATGCGATTGGCGGGTTGGCGGGTTGGTGCTTTTCGGTCTGAGGGCATATAGTTTATATTCCTCTCCCCCGCATCGAAGGTTCCCATCGCTTCAAGCTCATCTTCAAGTCTTCTAACTTTCTTGAACATCGATTTACGCTGGTTCTTTGTATATTTACCAGTTCCTGAAGAGTTTTGAAGCTCAACCCTTATTGAATTTATTTCTTCTGATAATCTCTTTCCTTCAGGAGTTTCTAATGCATTAGCTTCAGCTTCCTCTTTTGCTTTTCTCGCTTGTTCTTGTGCTAATCTTTCTTGCTGAATGATTTCTTGCTCTAGTCTCTGTATTTCTTTTCTGCGATTTATAATTGTATTAATTCGATCTTCTAACCTTTCAGGGACTCTGAAATCTGTTTCGTTTTCTAGTTTAACAATTGCATCTATCCAATCGCCCGAAGACTCAGAAACATTCTTTTTATCTGATGCTAAAGTAAAATCGGGTCTGCGATGGTTTGTAATACTAGATAACTGCCTATCGTGATCAGTAGCTCTGATTTTAAAAGAGTCTCCATTCTCGCTTATATATTCTATATACCTAGACCCTTCACCACTTTCATGCTTTCCGATTCTAATATCTAACTCAGCCCCACCCTGTGATTCATTTATTATGCCCTCAAGTAATGATGCTTGGATTAAATGATTTCGATCTCGGTTGTCTAAAGGGTCTTTCTTAGCAGATAGTTCTAAATCTTTTAACCTCTTTGCGGCCTCGGCTTGCTTCCCCTTCCCCGCACCAGCCTCGGAGGCCGGCATGAACCGTAGGTCAGGATTGTTTGGGTCAAACGATCCTGCTACTTCGCCCACTCGATTAAATTTGAGGGTTACATCGACAACTTTCTCATCTTTGAGAAGCTTTACATTTTCAGCATTAAAAACGCCAAGATTATCTACTCCATCTTCCCGAACTACGAACGAATCGAAACCCAACTCTTTTATTTTATTAAGGGATCGCTCGATTGTCTGCCAATGACCAGACATTATATCTTTCCTAATCGATTTGTTATCGGTTATTAAATCAACATGCCTTGGGTTCCTATAGTCCCAAACTTTAGAGACATTAGTAGCTAACTCAATCGGCGGTGGAGGTTTTTGACTATATTCTGAAAGAGGTTCTTTACCTGTAGAGAGCATTACCTGGCTCATTAAGTCATCGCTTGTGCTCATAAAATTTTCAGCAAATTTTTTACTGGGACTAAGGAAAAAGGCATCGTAAGCTGAATTTTCCAAATCTGGAATCCAGGCGTAATCAGCACCCCCGTCTATCATGTATTTCGGAGTGGTTGTGCCAATAAAACCTGAGTGGTAAAATTTATCAGGTATGTAGTTCCCTTTTGCATCTTTTTTTGCAAAGGTGGGTTCTCCATTAGCAGTTATGTAATCCTGGAACTTAGGTGCTTTGTGGCCTAGTAATTTGTATGCTCCCCTATCAATCTGAGCATCCAGTTCTTTTGAATTAGGCATATACCGAACATCGATATTTGCCGAATCTCTGAACCTAGATGTGGCGGTAGGATATCCGAATAATCCGCTGACTTTTCCGAAGGGTCGATCTTTGGAGAAAAATTTAGTTTCACCTGTTTGATCCTCAATTAATTTTAGTCGTTTTGAATCGAATATTGTCACCATTTCATTGCCGGCTGAATCCATTGATTTATATCCATGCCAGCCCCGCTTTTTAATCTCAGGCTCATACGCAAAAAGCGATTTACTATTTACTGGTAATCTTTCACCGCCTGGCAGGGTAATAGATTCTCTGTGACTTGGATTATTAGGATCAAAAATATATTTAGCATTTGATGCCAAAACCAAGGGTTTTAAATTTGGGTTGTCTGCTTTTTGTTTTTTATTCGCGACCAACCTGTTAGTCGTTACCGTGATGGGTGAAGTTTCTGACCATCTGTGCGTGTCTTTTTTCGACACTTTATCCAACAACATTGATGACGAATCAAGCATCTTATCATATGCTCCAACTGGCGACCCGAGTTCACCAAAATAATATAGCGGAATAGGCTTGTAGTTTTGGTTTTTTAAAGTAGCAAAAACTGGAGCTTCATTTTCCTCACCTCGCATAAAATGTTGGAAATATGGAGACTCGAAATTTTTCTCTTTCCAAAGTTTACGAGATTGTTTTATTTGCTCTCCTTCTGTCTTAAATGCTTGCTTTAATTTGTATCCATATTTTCGTGCTTTTTGTTGCTCACGAGGCATATATTTTCTGTAGCTATTTTTAGCCTTGTGCCTTCGCTGTGCTTTCCGCATTTCTTGCCTTAAAATCTTTGTGTCCAAACCAAGTAGAGGAGCTTGATAAAAAGCTGTCGCATCATCATTAAATGAGTCTCCTGTATCGATTAAAACATCGGCTACTTCCCGGTACACATTTTTACCCTTTGGATCGATTTTGAAGATCCGCCAAAAGTTGGGTTTGCTGGGTTCAGTTTTTGCTGAAAAATCCAACTCCATTTGAGGCATGAATTTTCTGTCGCCAATGATTTCTTGCTCGGCAATTCTTTGACGCTTCAGAACAGCTTCGCGGTAAGCCGGAGCATCTTGCTCAGATACATTTCTAAGCGACAATAATCTTTGCTCTTCGGCAGTTAAGGGAGGAATTTTGTCTTGGTCTGGAACCTTAGTTTCTAAGCTGGCTTTGCCATCCAGGATCATGTTTAAGACATCGTTCCTGGATAAGCCTCGCAGTTGTGCCAACTCATCGATTTTGGCCATTGTTTCTTGCCTGGTTCTAAGCAGAACTTTTTTGTCGAAACCTTTTTGCTGTCGGGGCATATAAAGGTTCTTCAATCGATCAATATTTGCCGAGCTACTTTGCATCCCTGATCGCTTCACATCAAACACTCGATCAATACGAAATGAACGGGTGGCCGCACCGAATCCTCGGCGGGTATTTCGACTGGCTACATTAAACCCAATCTCAGACAAAAGTGGGTTGAGCGAAACCTGTTGTTGAGTGATCGCGCCATGCAGAGCATTTAAGAAATTTTTCTTCAAGATTGCACGGTTCTCATTGGGGTCTAAATCGAGTTCTCCTTTAAGTCCTTTGGTTGTGTTATTTCGATAAATATTAAATGCTGTCCACACATCATTATCGTTATCAAAAAGACCTTGATATTCTGATGGAAGTTTTTTCCAATTTTGTAAAAATTGTAAGTTCCTTTGCAACTGGTCAACATCGTGTAACATCACTAAAAGATTACCGTCTTTAGTCATGCGAAAAGCGTATGGCATTTCATGCCTATATTTGAAGGGAACAGGTTTAGGTTTTCTACCCATTGAAGCGGCAAAATATCCGATCAAAAATCCAGCCCGTTCGCCATCGCCTTCTCGTAATGATTTACTGATCTCTCTTAGCGTTTGAATTTGCCTCGGATGCCAAGGCCCTTGTGCTAGTTTATCGATAGTCTCAGGGCTTAAATTACTAATCTCATTAGTATACGGATTACCCTTTTTATCATAGAGGATTTCTATACCTGCATCCTGAAAAACTTTTACCGCATGATCTGCTTGTTTTCGTTGTTCTTTTTTAAGCTCACCAGCGGTGTATCGAAGTGGTGCGCCGGTTGGTCCTTTTTGAACTTCCGCCTCACCATTTTCGTTGGTTCTCCATTTAAATAATCCGCCTGTATTTAGGACCGCCTGAATGGCTGGATTATTTTGGTCCTCGGTTGTAAATGCGGTATCAAAATCCTGATCGATTGGACGCTTGCCTTCTTTCCGAATTGAGGGATCTATCGGTACTTCACCTGGGCCTTTTTTAGGGTCACCCTGTATCTCTCTTTTACGAAGTCCACGGGTGTCCGCATAATACTTATCGATCAACTTTGTGATCTCAGGAATGCGTTTAATTTTTACACCTTTACCGATGCTTTTCATACCCTGGAAAAACCCATCCTCGACAAATTTTCCATTGCCATCTAATGGCCTACCAACCTTCATTAAAAAGTCCCGCACAAACGATGCTCCCATCATCGCATCCGATGCACTTCTGATGATCTTCTCGACCGCAGTTCTGCCCTTTTCTTTTTTCCCTGAAAGCAGATAATCTTTTACCTGCTCGGCAAAAATTTCGCTAGTGGTTCGACTTATATTTTGTTGGCTTAGTGAGCGGTCGGAATCAGATATAGTTTCATCCCCAATCAATGCTCGATTGTAGTAATCTCTGATCGCATTAAACTCTTCGTTGGTGACGATATTTCCATCCGCATCGTACTTGCCATAGACTCCACCTTCTCCTGTTATTGGATCACCAAAATAAATTTTATTGATCATGGGAGTGAGTCCATGAACTTCGATATGGTGGCCGATCTCGTGGGCTAATAATCCATCGAATAAACCTTCACCGGTTAATGGATTATATTCGATTATACTTTGGCCAATCGCTTCATCGAAATGCCAATTGCCAGCCCCCGCCTTACCAGGTCGAATGACCACATCGGGATGACTGATTGAGTATTTAGCGATGCCCATCCGATGGCCCATTGGGAGTTTATCAAATGCTACCTGCTCGTCCTTAGTAAGATGCTCCCGATAGTAATGCAAATCGCCAATCGCTTGCTCAAATAATTCGCCTTTATTCTTAAATTTTTGGTACTGCCCTACCCCAACTCCAGCCATCGTAAATGGCAAAGAAATCGCCGCACCGGCAACCGCTCCCTCGACATCTCCTTTGGCCCCGACAAATCCAAGTGCGGCTGGTAATGCACTAGCAACTGCCAAGTTTTCACCAGCTCGCCCAACCGCTTCAATTGATCTACCCAGCATTGGATTGTTATCCAAGAACCGAGCAAGATTCCTTGTGGTTTCCGATATAACTGGTTGCTTACCAACCCCGCCAGCACGAAACTCGGCAGACATATTCCCTACCCGTTTCTTAGCTGTTTTCGCTCCTGTAATGAATGGTTCAATCGGCTTGGTAAAGAAATTACCCGATGGAGCGTTGAGCATCTGGAGTCTATCTTTGTTGGCACCAATAAGACCCTCTTCGGCTCCTGGTAACATTGATAACCTATTGAAAAATGGTCCCGCATCTTTGGTGGTTTGTGCAAATATCATTTCGCTTCCAACCACTCGGGCATCCCGAACAAATCCATCTGCAAACTTTGCCAACTTCGGAAGCATCTTTACCGCCAATGCACCACCTAACAAACCCGATCCACTATTGGAATCTCCAAGCACAGAAGAACCCAGTCCCAATATACCAGTACCGAGCAATGCCATATTGGTTGTCTGCCTCCATTGTTGCAATGCTTGTGCTTCGGTTATTTCCTGACCAGCGTCAGCGGCACTTCGCATGATAAATCTGAGAGCCACTTCTTGAGGTAGCACCGACAAAAATCTCGCTCCTTTTAACATCGATGGGAGCATAGCCCCGGCAACCATACCAGGTATGCCACCGCCTAAAGCAAACCCAATCGAAGCACCCGCAATCTCCGGATTGAGCTTCATCGCTTGCATTACCGATTTACGAGCCAAGCTCATTTTCCCTGCTGGTTTCATGGCAGAGTAAACCATGTCCATAGTCATCTTTCCGGCCGCTGTATTGTCTGCGATCTTTGATGCCTGTTTTAACAATTCAGCGGGAGATGCCTGGGCGGCAAATCGGGCAGTCAGACTATTTCGGCCAAACTTATCCAGGATGGCTTGTTTTTGGGCAAGCTCATCCATTAGGGGTTTAGCCGCTTGTGCTACCCGATTACGAACTAATGCTTCGGCTGGTATTTTTTCCAAACCTTTTAGGAGTGGTGCTAGTTTTTTATTAAGTACCGCTACCTCGCTAAGAGTTGTTTTGATTTTACCCGAAAGTGCTACTCTTTGGGGAAATGTTAATCCCTTTGCAACCGCCCCAGTTCCGGCATTGAGAGGGTCGGCTAATATTTCAGTCATGAAACTAATACCCTTATCAGGTTCTACGAAGCCCGATCTTAAATCCTGTAAAAGCTCACTTTCCTGAGTGATATCATTTACATCCACTCCCATAGCCTCGCCGATATCTTTGTCATCTATCGTACCTAGCGAAAGAGCTTCTGCTACTGAAGCGGCCACACTCTTTGCCGCTATGCCTGGATTCTCTAGAATCATTGCACCCATGTCGGCCGCATCTTCATACTGTTGTATGGTTTTATCGTACCCGATTTCAGAGTTTACGAGATCAAGAATGTCTGAGTCGTCTAACATCCCTAGCATGTCTTTAGCACCTACCTCTAGGGCATTTGCGAGGTAGTTTGCTCCTTTGCCTAGAAAAAGTGATGTGCTTGCTCCACGAACTGCACCTTCTGCTAGTCCTGAAACTGTTGCCTTTTCTGCATAATCTAAAGCGGCGGCTTTTACCCGTCCTCTTGCTCCTTTATTATTTGCGTAGAAAGGCATACCGACTTGCTTTAACGACTCGGCGACCATGTCGCCTAAGTCCGATAAATCTTCGGTATTATCGAGTAGGCCATACAATAGTTTACCCGCCTCTTTAAATTGTTCAGCGTTTTCAGTCTTTTTGTAGTCTAACGCTGTGTCAGGCAGGTTTACTATTTTCTCTACTGGGCCACCTGTTACGCTAACAGAACCAAATGAAAAAGCTTTAAGAGGATCAAGACCTAATGCCGGACTGATATTTCCACCAGTAACCAATTTTACATTCTGTAAAAAACGAACCCCTGCATCTTTTACCAACTCCCCGAGTCCTTCCAAAACTTTGGACTCTCTACCCTGCATATTTTGATTCTCTTCAAAGAATCCATTTTTCCATGCAGATACTTTCTCCTCGTCTGTTAATTGCGATATACCATATGGGCGGACAACCTGCTTGGCGACAAACCAAAGATCCTCTTCAGTTGGCTGTTTATCGTCCGGCCCCTCTAGTGAATATCCATTTAATTGGGGTAAACGAGGATGAGAGATTTCGTATTTTGCCATTTTAATTTCCTGGGGCGGTGAGGACGAAACCTCCCTTCGTAATTATATTTGTCTGATTATCGGGTGCTGGCTTGCCACCCATAGGAAAATTTTGGTCATACCAAGACATCGCTTCTTTCTCAGTTTCAAATTTTAGGCCCTGCTCATACGCTTTCACCTGTGCCATTGTCGCTTTGTAATATTTTTGGTAATGATCTTTTACCCTCATCAGATTAGTTCGGAATTGTTCCGCATCCTGAGATTGTTCCAGCGATCCCAAAGAAGCGTTCAATTGAGCCAACTCTTTCTCAGATACTTGTCCCAAAGCACCACCTGTGGGCGATTTGTCTCTCATATCCTGAAGTTTATCAAAACCAATAGAGGCCCTGATAGTATCAATAGAAGCCTTCAAGTTCGCCGCGGCTGTTCCTCCAATATTTTTCAATCTATCTCCAAAAAACCCGGTAGCGAATTTACTACTATTTAAAGTATTTTCTGCATCCGATATCGCGTTTAAGGTGGCTTCAGTGTATGCAGGATTGGTAGTAGGTTTTGGGTTTAGTGTTTTATCTAATTTGTCCCCTGCTTGTAGATTTGCTATCCTTAGTTTTTCATTTTCTAAAAGTAGTTTTTCATATTCAGCGAGTTCTTTAGGAGTCATCGGCTTTGGCTGATTGGCCAACTCCGCCTGCCTAAGTGCCTCCATACGAGCTACGGATAATTTAGGATCAAGTCCCTCTCTGCTGGCAAATCGTCCAAAGTCCTGAGATCCAAGACTCGATACAGGTACTTGGTTTTGTGGCTGTTGTAGCTGTGCCTGCATGAAGCGATTACGGGCATCGCCATTACCTAGTGCGGCCAGTCCAGGTCTAGCGATGTCCACCTGACGCTGTGCCTGTGGGCTGGCAGTCTGTGACATCAGGGACTGCATGAATTGGTTTTCTGACATACGATTTTGATCCGCCCTTAACCGATCAGCCTTCTGACCCTCCATGCTTTGCTGAATCTGTTGCCTCTGTAGGTCGCGAAGTTGTGATGCTTCCTGTGCATCCTGTGCTTTTTGATAGAACGACATTATGGCCATAGCATCCTCGCGTGGACCTTTTTTCTTTATGCTTTTGATCAAGTCCAATTTCTCTTCTTCTGATTGTACGCCAAAGGCGGAGAACACTTCGGAGGGTAGCTTCTTGGCCATTCTCTCAAAGTTATCTTCGCGCTCCTTCTCCTCCTTCTTCTCGCGAAACTTTTCAAGTGTGTCGGATGCGATATCGCCCAGCGACTCGAACATATCGCGGTATGCTCGCCCCGACTCGGTCGCGGTTTGCATATCCATCTTTGCGATCTTGGTATCGCTCTGTCCGTAAAAAGGTCTTCTCGCCATGATTGTATCTCCTTATTTATGAAAAGAATCCTGTGCCGCCTGTGGCCATACCGCCAATAATCTTGCCACCCATGCCCATCAAGCCGCCAAACATATTTGCACGATTGGCCGCAGTCGCGGTACGCGCATCCATGATGTTCTGTTGGTTCGAGGCCGCGAGACTGCCCGCGTATGCCGATTCGGGGTTAAATATCGCTGGGCTACTATCGAGTGTAAATCCAGCACCCTGAAATCCTTGCTGTGCCATAGCGGGGCTGTTTCCTGTACGCCCGGTGAGTGCGAGTAATGGATCGAAGTTGCCCATGGAATACGCGACTCCAGCATTCTGCAATGCTTGTTGTTGGGCGGCATTCTCGTTGGCTAGTGAACGCTCGAATATATTTCTGCGTTGGTCGCGGATCTCGCGGTTCGCGGATAAGCGACCCATGATCTGATCCTCTAGCGTGGATGCCTGTCCTTCCATGCCTCGGCTTGCGGCCCCCTCAAGAATCTGCTGATCGAGTTCGCGTTTCTCCAGGGCGGTTAATCCTTCGCCGCTTAGGTAGTCCTCACGGGCATCCTGTGCGAGTTGACTGAACTCACCCGCACCTTCCTCAAGCCCCGCACTCGCGTCTGCCATGATTGCTTGCCGGAGTGCATCGGCTTCGGGGTCTGCTTGGCGTTGAGCCTCCGCTAGTGCGGGACCCAAGTCGCGGATCATATCAATGTCTGCGGCTGTGCTGTCGTACTGAATGTCCTTTTGCGCACCGCTTACCTGGCGAAATGCATCGAGCAATCCAAGGCGTGGATCGAGTCCGAGATTCTCCAGCATGATTCCTCTTTCGAGGTTGGCGTACTGCGGGCGATACTTCGCTTCGCTCGCGTAGAGTTGTGGAGCTAACTCGACTTGAGCTGAAAGCGAGTCCCTAGTTTCTTTTCCGTAATCGCGAGGCGGTGGTGCTTCTACTTTAGTTGATCCCATAATTTTATTCTCCTGTTAATTGATAAAGTCTCTCCCAACGATAGGTGCGTAGTTTAGATTCCTCTCCGTTTTTGGTTCGTGTGAATGATACTTTCGGTAATGGATTTACTGCGTCCATGACTGCCCGTAATGCACCCTCTCCTGAGAACCATTTAACATACCAGCAGTCGGGCTTTTCCGCATACCATTGTCCGCGTGGATCGACAGACGAATCGATAGGTTTAGCCATTACGAACATTGAGGGCGTGCTGATTACTAGGCCGCCGACCAGGTAGTTGTTCAACTCCGCATCGAAGTCTGCTGGGTTTTCGTAAAACCGCGCGATCCGCTCAAACGGGGCAAGCCCATTGAGCTTTTGGATTAGGTCTGTGCGGAGTTGGCCCATTATAGTGCGGCAATGATGAAGGCTAGAAGCTCATCATATCTAACGGCGTATTGGCTTCCATATTCCCATCCTTCTACTTCTTCGTCCCTACAATCGGTTGGATCTTCAGGATTCCTCCACCATTCATTAAAGCATATGACTGAATACTTAAACGGATCAAGCCCCTCGGACTGAAAGGCCGCAATTAAATCTTGAGCAATAATTCCAAAATGGATTCTTGCGTTTTCAC
>BCSF01000915.1_pt1 | contig 10152 bp, 14 predicted proteins | sample 1016431 | NCBI WGS metagenome assembly BCSF01 (sample SAMD00045685;SAMD00045686;SAMD00045687;SAMD00045688;SAMD00045689;SAMD00045690;SAMD00045691;SAMD00045692;SAMD00045684;SAMD00045690;SAMD00045691;SAMD00045692;SAMD00045684;SAMD00045685;SAMD00045686;SAMD00045687;SAMD00045688;SAMD00045689, study...
CTTGATGCTTGTTGTGGTGTTTTATTTTGGATTGATACGGCGACCTGCGGTATCTACACTAGTTCGCGTGTCGGCAGCGTCAGATGGGTATAAGAGCCAGCGACGTCGCGCCCTTCTCAAGACGCCCGTCCAATGCATCCCTAAGTATGCGCCCCATGGCTTCTTGCGCATGTGGCTTCATACCCCGACCAAACCCAGTGCTTTTGCGGACGCGTAGTCGATCACCAGTTGGCGTGACCACGGTCCCACTCACTTGCCAAACATCGTTACGCAGTGTCAGTCGTAGTGTCATTCCTCTTCTCCGCATACAAACGAGCGAACGGATCAGGCTCAACAAAGTTTGCGTCCCAGTCTTTGGGCAGCCCACCTGTCATCATCATGTATCCGTTGTCATCAATCTCGTCGAACTCTCTATGCAGACGATGGATAAGTTGTGCGCGTGAATTAACATTCAGTTTTCTGAACATCCCCCTCACATGCACCTTGGCCGTGTTGATGCTCACAACCATCCTGTCTGCAATTTCTTGGTTATCAGCCCCTCGCATCAGCATTTGCAATGCGACGTGCTGCTTCGTAGTGAACTTATGCAGCACACTTTCCATTAGGGTCGCCTTTGTTGCCGAAGCCAAGGCTTCGGCGTCTGTAGATGCGTCGTAGGCTTTCGCCATAAGCGAACCAAGTATTTGGTCGAGTTTCCACTCGATCCGATCCAGTTGTGTTGTCATGTAAATCCCTATTTCCCTGAGTAGTTATAGTTATTCTTCTCTCATCACGGGAACATGGTGGTCCGCAGGGCGGGCAGCACCAGTTGGTCACTGATAGCCCACACTCGGACGAACTATACGCCTCGTGTCTCATGTCGCTCCTCATGTTAAAGGTGGCACACCCTATGCCACCTGTATCATACGTTATACACATATCGAGATATGTCAAGGTGTTTTGGGTGTTAAAAATCCATCAACTTCTCGCATGCGTTGACCGCATCTTTGAACTCATTGTGACGTGATCTTAAGCAAATGCCATCCACTCTATGCTCGTTTCCCTTGGTGTCCTCGAAGTCAAACTCTGATGACCAACCCTCAACAGTACACACGCAGTATTCGCCACCCTTGATGCCAAGCAGAACAACCTGACCATCTTTCAACTCAGGTATCTCTTTCTGGCTGACCCAACCACCTGCAAGCTGATCCATGCCGCGCTTGCTCTTGTCCACGCCATCGACACGCTTCATCCAGTATGGCTTGTAACTCCCCCGACGTTTCTTCTTCGGCGTCACAGACGACCAACCCTCAGACGTTTTGGCCTCCCACTTGTCTGCCAGACCAGAGCCATCCAACTCGTTCCCGATCTGCAAGACGACTTCCTTCTTCTCGTCTTCACCCATGGCCTTGAACAGGCGCATCACAATATTCACAGCTTCCATCACTTCGCTCCTTTGCTTTTCAATTCGTAGTCGTGGACAATCGTGCCGACCTCGGCGCTGCCCACCCATTGCTCTTCAATCCACCGCGTAACCACGGTGCCGTCCTTGCGTCTGTACCGACGCCAATGCCCACGTCTGACGTGCCGACGCTTCTTGCCGCCGCCACCCTTGAACATGCGCTCGTACCTCGTCGTCCCTCTTGGCTGTGGCAGATCAATGTCCAGTAGACGCAACTCATTGCGTGGCACAGGCCGACCAAACGCCACGCGTCTGATGCCCGTCTCCATCTTCCGCTCGATGACCGTGTGCGGGTAATTAACCAGTGCAAGCACGGCAATCAGGAAGCGCAAGTCTCCAATCCACATGTCAATGGAACTGTTGCGCTCTTGTTGTAAAAACTTTTCAGCTTCATCTCTGGCACTCGCAGACGAACTGCGTGTCGCCGCAACCCAGTCGAGCAGGTGCGCCCCACCAAAGTTACCCAACGTCAGCAACGTGCGTTCGAAGACGTCAGTCATCCGCTTTGTGCGCTTGCCACCATGATTGTGAACGTAGGTCGGACTTATCAGACGCTCGCCATGGATGTGTTGATTGGCTCGCATCAAACTTTCTTCACTCTTCTGACCCACCGTAGAGACCAGACGCTCTGGCTCATACAAAATGGGCGCGTCGGGACAAAACTGCACAGAGAACGAAGGCATTGCGATCTTCCCGCCCTTGCCGTCTGGGTTCTCGATGAAACAAAACTGCTCCACGTCGTAGTTGTTGATGCCCTTGTCCCTGCTGCGTCTGATGTGCAGACCAATCGTGTCTTGCCATGTCTCTGGCGCAGGGTCTTCGCCTCGTTCCCATCCCAACTCGTCCATCGTTTCGAACAACATGGGAATACGCTTCTTGTCGTCCCACTCAATCCACATGTTGTCGAACGGCGGCACACCAACCTCGAACATGTCGAGCAACGTCTGCGGTGGCGCAAGACTGGCCGTAACCGCATGCTGCAAAAGACTGGCGCACACGATAAACTTCTGCGCTCCAAGCAAATCGGCACGCGTGGTGCGTGCCGTTGCTGCAATGTGTTTCTTAATCGTTTGGCTCTTCACATCCTTGTGCCAGAACCCACGCTTGGGGTCGCCGCAAGCGGCAACCACCAAGTTGAACAGGTCGCTCATCACTTGTCCTCCACGCTGATGACCCGATACTTGCCGTCGTGCGGATCAAGATGTTTGAAGTGGTCTGGCAGCAACGCAGACAACGCATCCCGCAGCGCAGTCCCCGCAGTCCCCTGATTGATGAGACCCGCACCCTCGGTCACGTCCAAGACGTAGTCTGCAAGCACACTCACCAGACGCTCGTAATCAGAGCGCGAGTATCTGGCCGTGTCCTCTGGCCACGGCAACTCGCGCAGAGCCATCAGCTTCCCATCCACCTTGGCCTTGCTCAATGCGCTCGGCGTCTGTATGGCAGGCACACGCTTGGCATAGTCCGCATAAGACGTGGCAGGCTTTGGTGTATACTTCTGTGTATACGTCTTGCGTGGGGCAGTCGTCTTGGCGGTCGGTGCCTCACGCTTTTCGGTCACACCGTAATCCGATAGCTTGGATCGTGTGATTGTGTTGACGACATCTTTAGCTTGCTTGGTCATACTCTCTCTCCTCTGGTAGGGTTTGTGTGCGAAAGAACCCCTGATGTTTGGGGAACTCCCACATGAACAGCCGCGCATAGTACGGCGTGTAATTGTTGGACATCTTGAACTCCTCACCAGACGTCTCCACGTCTGTGTGCCATCTGATGCGCTCGAAGATTGCCTTGCTGCTGTATTGCTCATGCCCTCTGGCAATCACCTCAAACGTGAAGCGCTTGAACAATTCGTAAATGTGCGGGTTATCTTTGTGGTACATCCACCACTTGTGCTTGATGCTCTGGCTCATGCTGCCACCTCGTAGTCTGCCAACCACTCTGGCTTGTCCCCCTTCGTCCACTTGTCCAGGTGACGCTTGTCGCATGCGTAGTACCAACGATACGAAGCAACGTGACACGACGTGTCACCGTGATGCTCGTCATACGGAACCTTGTACTCGTCTGGGATGCAGCGTGGCGGATTGCGCCAACCATTCTCAGGTATCAGACGCGACGCCAGCCCAAGGCTGGGCAGCAACTGCATCGAACCGTGCGCTTTTCCGTACCGTTTGATCCACTCATCGGCCAACGCAACCGCATGGTCCCAACACCACTCGTAATGCGACCGACTGGCACCCACCCACAAGGTCATGGGGTGACTGACATGCGTGTCGCCATACCCGCCGACGAACCCGTAATCACGGGCCGACACGGACATCATCTGGCAACACTCAATAAGTATCTTCCCGACGTGCTTGTCCGCATAGTAACGCGCAGCCTGATCGGGATCGTCGTGCAAAAAGAATATGTTCATATGTCTAACTCCTCACATATGGCTTTGATGGTTGATAAATCTGCGTGGCGCACATTGCGTTCACGCACTCGCTTGGACACTGCCATCCAGAACTTCATGTCCTTGCGTGGATGCAGACGCATCCACTCGGCTCTCACTGTCCACTTCCTGATGCGCGGCCTATACCGCATGCTTGGTGTGATCCAACGTCACGCGCTCTCCAAGCAGCAGCCTGGACAACTGGTTCATCACCTCGCCTTCAAGGTCTTTGATGTCGTTCACGACGACGTGCTTGGAATAGAAACGCTCGACCGCATCGCTCTGAATACCGATGCCCACAAGCTCGACGTCTGACGCTTCGATGTCACGGCACACCTCCAACAGATGCTGCTCGTGGCCATAGCCGTCAGCCGCAGGCCATCCGTCTGACAGAACCATCATGACCTTGCGCTTCTCAGGACGCGCACTCAGTCTGTCGTATGCGTGAAGCAGTGCCTCGCCATCCGCATTGTTACCGTCTGCCATCGCAACGATGCTGCCGATAGCACCCTTGGCCTCGAACAGACGCTCCTCAAAGTGCTTGAACACAGACATGCGCAGCGGCTCTGTCCTGTTGTACGAACCTGACTTGGCACGGTAGGCTTTCCTGTACTCGGCACTCCACATCGCACCAAACTGGTTGTCGAAGCCCAGTATCTCGTACTTGATGCCTGTACGATCCACCGCCTCGGCAATCGCAATGGCACACTGGCGTGCCGTCTGGATGCGTCTGCCGCGTGTCATCGAACCACTCAGGTCGATGAGCAACGTCACTGCCGTGTCCATCTCCTGCCTGTCGGTGCGCACCTTGAACACATTGTGGCGACCCGCAACCGCAGCAGTCAGACGCTTGGTGTCAAGACGTCCATGCTCTTTGGCCACATCCCAGTCACGCGTCTGCTTGGCAATCAGCGCACGCTCCAACTTACGACGCAGCATGTTGATGGTGCCGCTCATCTCCGCAAGCACCCTGTCATACGTCTCGGCCTTGCCCTGCGCGAGAACGTGAAACCCCTTGTTGCTATGCTCGCCACCTGGGTATTTGTTTGGCTCGTCTGAGCGGTGGAACCACATGTCATAGGCAGTCGAGAACGGTGTGTACCGCTCACCACTCTTGCCCTTGACCCTGCGTGCGAGCTTCTCAAGTGCTTTCTCTAGTCCAAAGTCTTCGTAAACGTCATCCACACGAGGCTCATCTGCGGTGTCTGTGTGTTCCCTGTCGCCATCATCAGGTTTGTCGCCTTCTGAAACATCGCTTCCCTCTGGCTGATCGGTCCCGTCCACGTCGTCTCCATGTCCACCCCGTTCGGCGTCGCCCATCTCGCCGTCAGGCGTCCCTGTCTCTCCTTCTTGTTGCTCATCTCCGCTGTCTCCTTTCTCTGGTTCTTCGCGTTCCTCACGCTCACGACGCAGCGCAGCTTCCATCTCCTCGGCCAGCGCGAAGACGTCTGAACTGCTGTCACACTCATCAAGACGCTCGACGTAACCGCGAAGCATGGCCTCAAGATCGCCGTCGAGCAGGTCGATACATTTCTGCTGTGTCTCGCCGCCGTAACCCTCACGACCAATCCATGTGGCTGCGACTGGCCCAATGAACACAGGGTCTTGCAGACGTGGGTCGCTGCGCTTGACCTCGCGTAGGAACTCCTTGTTGACCGCATCACTCGTGGCTCTGATGTTCTTCTCGGCTCCGCCGTACTCAGAGATGACGCGCTTCTCCAACCACACGTCTTCGAGTGCGTTGGCACATGAGTGCAGCAGCTTGTTGCCCTTCAGCTTGTCTGCGTTCTTGCGCAACACGTCGAAGTCTGTGTGACGCACATGCCCTGCCTCATGGTCGACGTACCCACGCATGATGGCTGCGTCTTCCTCGCTCACGTCACCGCGCAGGTTGAGTGCAGGAAGTATGATTTTGCTGCCGTCTGTGGCTGCGCCGTCACCTTGGAAGACGACCTCGACTGATTTCTTGCGACCGAAAACGCTTGATGTTTTGGTCAGTTCGTTGGCGAATATGTTACCCTTCATGGTCGGCTCCTTATGAGAATACGCGAGTTGCAAGGCCGTTAAGCACGGCACGATCTTGCACACTGGCTCTGTCGAGAATGGTTGCCTCAAGCGCTTGCTTGGTGGCGTCTTTCATGCCCATGGTCGAGAACGTCTCGACTGCTCTGGCAAAGGCGAGGAATGTGCGTGGGCTGATCGGTTGCAGCACCTTGGCAGACGTGAACGCTTCGAGGTGTTCGCCAACGTACTGGTTGACACGACTGAGCAAGTCGCCGTTGAGCGTGGGCGCATTGCTCTCAATCAGCTTGGCTCTGTCGCTTGCGGCCATGTACTCAACCTTGACCCACACGGTGAAGCGGTCGAGCAATGCCATCGACTGCGGTCTGGCACCCTGATACATGCCGAACTCATCACCTTGGCCCACGGTGTTGCCTGTGGCGAACATGCGGAACATCTTGTGCGGATTGACGATGCGACCGCCATCCTCGGTCAGCATGAGGCCGTTGCCCTCAAACGCACGCTGCATAACGTAAGCGACGTCTGGTCTGACGAAGTCGATCTCGTCGAAGATGCCGATGTATGGCCCCGACATCATCTGCGGCAGGATACCGTCAACGAACGTCGATGTGGTGGCACCGTCCTCAGACGACAAGACGTCACGACCGATGAGGTCCATGCGTGTGATCTCGCTGTCGAAGTTGACGCGCATGACAGGCCAGTTCAGCATGGCAGCAACTTGCTCCACGAGCGTCGTCTTGCCTGTGCCTGTGTGACCGTGCAGGTAGCAGCGTTGGTTGGTGATGATGGCGTACAGCACACGGAACAACTCGAACGGACGGAAGATGTAGTTGGGGTCAAGGGCTGGCAAACGCGGATGCGGTGCATCATAGTGCCACACTGGCACGTCGAAGTTCAGCGTCGCCTGGGCACCCGAAGACGTCAGGCCGAACACCTCGTGCGCGTTGGCCGTTGTGACCTGGCCCGTGGGCATCTTGCCGTCTGGCGTGACCTCGATCTCGGTCGGCACACTTGGCATGACCGCAGCCTTGGCCGCAGCCGATGCGGCTGCAAGATCGCTCGTGAGTTTGTCGATCTGGTCGAGCATGGTGTTGATGCTCGGCAGCGATGCGGCAGACAGCATGGCGTCGATCATCTTGGCCTCGCCTGCGTCTGGTCGCTTGGCCTTGACCTCTGGCGTTGGTGTCGGCTCCGCCTCTGGCTCGTCGAGGATGCGCTTGGCAATCGCTCTGGCACTACGCGCGTTATCTTCCGACAGATACGGTGGCTCGGTCGGTGTCTCGTCACGAATGCGAATGGCGTCGAGTGCAGCTTCGAGCTTGCCGAGCTTCACGTCTGTCTCGATGCGAATGACGTCCTTGATGATCGTCAGCGGTGCCTTCGTGTGGAACGTGACGTGGTCGATGATGTCGATAAGTTCGGATAGGTTCATTTCAGGCGCGTCCTCCTCTTCTGCTGCTGCGCGTATGATTTCGCCGTATTTGTCGTCGTCGAAGTGCAAGGGACGACCGATGTCGTAGCCTGTCTTGGTGGTCGGCTTCGGGTAGCACTTGCTCTGGTCTGCGAGAGCATCGACGACGTCGTAGACGTTGATCTGGCCTGCGACGATGCCTGTGAGCGTCTGGATGCTCATCGCGTCACGCAATGCCGCCCACGATGGACGGCACGACCAGTCAGCTTTCTCAAGCGCCCCGCGTATGCTGTTCGAGTGCAGCTTGAGGTCGTCGCTCGCCATGTTGCGCAAGAGTTTGCGCTGCTCGGCGAACGGCAAGTCCATCGCTTGTCGTATGATTTTGAGGTTTCTCATCACGTCTCCTCCGTGATTGGTTTCGGTTTGAAATTCGAGGCATTCTGCCCCACCTGATAACCCCTTTTAGGGGGAAGCGCGTGCCGCGCGAGGACACCTTCCGACACCTCACATGTATAACGTGCTATACAGGGTGTCAAGGGTGTCACTCGCATGGAACATCTGAAGGTGTAAGACATCCATCGCAAACACGCGTTGTGCCGTCGTCGATTGCGATGTCCTCGTCGAGGGGAATGCGACCGCCACAGCGGTCACACTCAAGGCTTGCGCACTCGGCACAGAGCCAGTCGTCTGCGGGTATGCGGTTCACGAACTTGCCGCTGCCCCATGCGACGCTATCGCCGCAGTCTTGGCACGTCTCGCTCATGCTTAGTCCCTCCATGGCATGAACACGCACTCGCCATGAATGCGCTCGCCCGTGTATGTGATGAATGTTTCGCCGCAGCCTGTGACCCAGTTGATGCCCACCCATGCGAGCATGCGGCCGAATATGGCCGCGATGCGGCCGCCGCCGATGGTCTCGACCACAGTCGTGCGCGTTGGTGTTCGCGGAGCGGCGTCGAAACGCTTGAGCAGTTCGCGTGTCTGCGTCTGCACGTTGGGGTAGATGTTGTCGTCGTCGTGTCGGTATGTCATGTGCGTGTCTCCTGTGATTTGGCACAAAAAAAACCCCCCACGCGGATGCGTGAGGGGTCATGCAGGTGTGTGTGATTATGCGCGCGCTTTGGTCAGCGCCTTGAAGAACGCCGCCATTTGGACTTCGTCCAAGTCGGCGAGTTGGCTCACGAGCGCGTCCATGTCGTTCGCGGGCGCTTTGGCCTTCGGCTTCGCCTTCGCCTTGGGCTTGGCGGCAGCCTTCGGCTCGACGTCGCGTGCGACCGCCGACCAATCGCCAGAGCCTCGCGCAGTCACGCGGTCGAGGCGACCCGCGTCGATGTCGGCCAACAGGCGCGTCCAGCGCACGCGTTTGTTGGTCTCGCACTTGGCCGCGACAGCGTCGCGGATTTTCTTGCGTGCAGGCGCGGTTTTCGCGTTTGCGTATGCGGCTGCGTGATCTTTGGCGGAAAATAGTTTGGTCATCGCGTGTACTCCTTCGCGTTTGAGCCGAGAACAGCCTCGGCCTCCACCCGAGAAGCCCCTTTGGGGACCGCGCGTATGCGCGGACGACCCGATATGCGCGAGGAGCTAAACTGCTGATTAGACTGATGTTGCCCCTTTTAGGGGCAGTGTTCAGGCGCAAGCGAGGGGTCGAGCCGAAACGTCTCAGCCCTGAAAGGGCCACACACACCCGTAGGAAGGGAGCGAAAACCGTGCAAAATCAGCCACTTAGCATCGCATGTGTCAGCCATTTGCGAAAAAAAAAACAATATGCGCGTGCGGGGGGCGGGGGTCATCCCGCCGCCGACGTTTTTGCGTTAGATGTCACCTCCCCTACCGCGCGAGCAATCGGAGCAAAAATTGAAAACGTCAGACAAGGAAAGACAAAGAGTAAAACATGGCGCTGTTGACGGCGAGCGGGTCAAGCTCACCTGCACAAACTGCAAGAAAGAGTATTGGAACCGCGCGTCTCACGAAGACCGCAGCAAGTTCTGCTCACTAAAATGCAGGAAAGAAGCGCCAATAAAACGAAAGGCAGATGAAATGGCAAAACTAATGGCACAAACTGAACTCACACCAGCGCAATCCGCAAAAATCCGTGGCCAAATTGCGAACTATGTGCGCGATCAAATCACAGATGCACACCAAGTCGTAATGGGCGGCAAGGAATGGAACCCAACGCAAGCTCGTGTGTTCTCAGCCCTCCTCAACAAAGTCGTGCCAGACCTAAACGCCTCATATGTGCAGCACGAACACACAACCAAGGAAGTAACAGACCTCTCACGCGAAGAATTGGCAGCCATCGCCCAAGGCGTGTCCACAATCGAGGTCGAAAATAAGGAGCTAACCCAAGATGAAGATAAGTAACCGCCAAGCAGAAGCCCTGCCCAGCAACCTAACCACAGACGAGCTTGGCAAAGCCATGGCCCAACTCGACCTATCCTCTGTCCCGCCAAACAAACGCCAAGCTGCCGTCATGGATCACCTAATGCGCGTCATGGCAGACGCGATCCACGACAAAGACAAGGCACAGGAAATCCACCTGTCCCGCATTCTGCGCCAACGAGGTCTCTAACATGGCCAAGATGACCCAAGCCCAAGTCGCCAAGTATCTCTTGTCGCTTCGCGACGCGTCAGACGGCTTCGAGGGCTTCGTCCGCCTAATGTTCCCCGACTGGGAACTGGCAGACTTCCAACTCGAACTGATCGACGCTCTCGACAAGCTAGAAAAGGACGAACTCGGTGCGAACAACCTGCTTATTACGATGCCTCCACGCCATGCTAAGTCCACGTTCGGCACGGTCCTGTTCCCCTCCTACTTCATGGCGCGGAACCCCAACCGTTATATCATGT
>BCSF01000916.1_pt1 | contig 10127 bp, 13 predicted proteins | sample 1016431 | NCBI WGS metagenome assembly BCSF01 (sample SAMD00045685;SAMD00045686;SAMD00045687;SAMD00045688;SAMD00045689;SAMD00045690;SAMD00045691;SAMD00045692;SAMD00045684;SAMD00045690;SAMD00045691;SAMD00045692;SAMD00045684;SAMD00045685;SAMD00045686;SAMD00045687;SAMD00045688;SAMD00045689, study...
TTCAGCCACTTTACGCGCCGTTTCTAACGATAAATCGCCTGTTTGGGCCACTTCTAGGTTAATTATGCCCTCTGGAGAGAGGTTTTGCCTTGCTGCTTCTACCGCTGCATCTAACGACCCAATACCCTCTGGAATCCCCGCTGGCTGGTTAATACGGCTAATATCAACTCGTCCCATCGCTTCTTCAGCCGATAGTTGGTTGTCTGACGCTACCTGACTTGAATCTACAACAGTAAGTGACGGGTCATTTACTCTACCAGTTAGTTCCGTGATTACGTCAATCGGCAATATACCCGTACCTGGGCCAGCAACTATTCCATTTTCTCTTGCTACATCAAGAATCTCTTGCTGTGTGCGGTTTGGATTGTTTAGTAAATCTGCGGCGGACTGCGTGACCGTCCCTTGTGCTAAACTTGCAACAGCATCCTCATTCATCTGTGCTTTAGGCACCGCCGAAGAGATGCCACCAGTACGTCCCATCGCCGCTTCAGCCGCAGCTTGGTTGTCTAACGCTACCTGATTGGCAATTTTACCCGCAACATCCGCACGAGTGTCGCCCACATTCACATCTGCGCCCTCATTCTGCGCTGCTTCGATCAATGCAATGCTTGCAGGACCGCGTGACGCCTCATCCGCCGACGTATTTGTGTCTGTCGTGATGATATCTATCTCATTTTGCAAGATTTCCGCCGCTGTTAAGGCTTCTGGGTCCACATTAGGCCGATTAATCTGCGAAACGTCGATTTCTGGTACGTTAGGTGGAGCGGGTGGAGCGGGTAGCGACGGTACGTTGCCCCTATTTGGCTGCTGGAACGCGCCTCCCGTGCCCAGTGACTCGATGCCAGAGGGCGGGGCGGCTGGTGGAGCGGGTGGCTGCGCTGGCGCAACCGACTGAACTACAACATCAGTACCAGGAATGTTGATAATATTAGGTGCTTGTGGCGCACTTGGTGCTACAGGCTGTGTAGGTTGTACGTTAGTTGCAACATTTGTGCCCATCGCCGCGTCAGCATCCGCCTGAGTAGACGGAATAAGGGACTGACCGCTGATAACTCCCGCAGCGGGAGGTGCAGGTTGCACTGGACCAGTGGTATCCACGTTCGGACCCGCGCCTCCTGCCTGATTTGCAGCAGTGCCGAGAGTTGCAAACCAGCATGTACACGACGCTACCGCAGCAACGTCCCCGCTTCTGGGTCAAATACAAACTCAGGGCCTATACCCATCGCTAAATTTGCAGTGTTTTGCGCTATATTCGGTTCAAACGCACCTTCCTGAACGAACTCTTCCGCCGCGCTGATACCCATACGCTGCAATAGGTTCTGTCCAAGGCGACCTGGCAATAGATTTGAAATTGTACCAATCAATGCCGCAGGAATTGTGTTGGTTCTACGAGCCTCATCCTTCAGTGTTTGTACTTCAGCTTGACTCAAATCCGCTAATGTTCCGTCTGCAACAGCAGAATCAATGGCATCATCCGAAGACATACCAACGTCACCAACGGTTAAACCACCCGCTATTAACGGATTAGTCAACGCTGCCCCCGCAGAGGGCAATGTTCGAACAACCTTTGAACCCAAGGCAGGAAGATCAATACCTCCCCCTTCAGGAAAAACAGGGTTGCTTAGATTGGCTTGTGTTCCCGCGTCTAAATCTTGAAAGGCACGATTTCCTAGTATGTCCGCCCTTTCCATCATAGTGGTGCCAGCCCGTTTAAGGAAATTGTCCTCTGCTGGACCAATTAAATCTGGCTGACCTTCGCGTTCTGTAACCGTAGGCTTGCCAAAAAATTCTCCCGCAGAATATAAACCACTACCAATTAAACCTTCCAAGTCTTGTAACCCGACTCCCGTTATACCAAGACCAGCCATAGGATTGGCTCCTTGACGTATCATCGTGCCGTCAGGCAGTGTCTCAAACGGTGTTGCTTGTCCTGTCTCAGGATCTCGTCCAAACGGACCAAAAGCCTCTCGTTCATACGCCGCTTGGTTCTCTAAAGCTATCTGTTCGGGAGACTTACGGCTCTGATCAAAGTCAGAAATCGCACCCGTGATTGTATTAAACGCAGTAGATAAACCGCTTCCTATGTCTGAAAGACTGGGTAACGATAATCCTGCTTGGATAACCTGTGGCTGGGCTGGTGCAATATAGTCACTCTGCGTTGGGATGTTTTGTATGCCTGTTAACTGACGGTTCAATTCCTGCGCGTCCGATAACTGAGCCTCCGCAAGCGTGTTAAATTCATTTCCCTGTGCATCCGTATATTTGACAGTACTAAACTGAGTTTCCATGCCTGGTTGATTTATCGCTTGAACCGTTTGTAATCCGTCAGGCGTGTCTACAACTTGTACGTCTATAGTAGATCCACCAGAAATAGTGCCTGGAGAAACATCACCACCACTAAAACTCATGATATCATTCGACAACTGCACACCCGTAGCTGTGCTTTGACCCGTTGGATCTCTTTCCGCAAACTCTTCCTGCAAGTTGAGACGCTCTTGCAAGTTCATATTGTCCAAGCCAACAGATGCCGTCGCGTTGCTCGGTAATAAATCCTCAATAGTCGTGCCAGCCGCACCGCCTATCTGATCCAGTAAATCCTGCGATATATCCGTGCTAGACGTGCTAGGTAAACCAATGCCCGTGCCCGTAGGTGACTCAATCTGATTACCTCGAGGATCCAGAGAGTCTGGGTCTCCCGCTGGTAACGCACCAGGAGTAAATGTACCTGGACCGCCCGTCGCGATAACACTAGCAGGTGCTGTATCTGGAAAACCAACACTCGTACTAAGTCCCATCGCGTCTTCAGCAGCCGACTGATTGTCCAACGCAACCTGATTTATAGCCGCCGACCCTGCACCAGCCGCTCCCGCAGCACCCTGCGAAGCAATCGCCGCGTCTAACGCTGGATCCTCTCCAGTTATAGCCGTGGAATACGAAGCACCGTCATATGTAAAAGTCTGACCTGGCCCCAAAGTATCCCTCGCCGCAGCAAACGCCTCACCAAAGGTTTCCGAACCACTAAAATCAGTCTGAGTTGCGGGGGCCGAGGCTGGAGTGTTGTAGTTATCCTGAAATCCATTGTCTGTCTGACCAGACGCGTAACGAGATGCAGCGTCACTACCCTGCGTACGCTCAATAGTCGCCGCAGTCCGATCAATATAATCCTGATCCTTGGGTATAATTCCCAAACCCATCTGTAAATCACGGCTAATGTTGCCAGGTGCCGCCGCTACCTCACTCACAAAATCAGTAGCCGCATCAACTACAGTGTCTACAATGTTCGAAGAACCACCGTCATCTCGGCTCGAGGTAGACGCCGCCGTAGTCGTAGAAGCAGCGGACCCAGAACCACCTGCATTAGCCGCGTCGGACCTCGATGCCATCGTCTCATTGTAACTATCGTCCGCAAACTCAACCTTCTGAAGACCCTTACCAGCAATGTTAACCGCCTGACCGTGGTATCCCGCATCAGAGGCTTCCGCTAAACTATTAAATGTCGGGGTGCTCGAAGAAGAGGAACTAGAACCACTGTCCGAGGAACTTGAACCGCCGCCTCCACCGCCACTTGGCTCACCCATAAAAACTCTACGATCAAATAACGGATTAAATAACGAGTGCCGCATCAGCTAACTCCTAAACTATAATTCGAACCAACAAGATTGTAGCCTCTCTTGCCCAATATACGATTAAACTTATCCACGTTTATACCAGAATCCTGACTCAGGTAAACCATCTTCGCATTTTCAAGCCTTGCCCACTCTTCAAACAAACCTAATAAACCCAAACCAACACCAAACTTCCGATACTCTTCTCTCACATACCATAGCACATCTCTAGCAAATTTGTCAGAACTAAAATAAAAGTCACTCGTGTGACCTGCAAATACACCAATTGGACGCTCATCATCCAAAGCAATCATCAATACATGACCATCCTCAACAGCATACTTCCTAGCTACCTCCAACAACTTACCCTCGTCAAACTCAATCAAGTCCCTGAATGAACTCTCCTCAAAAGCTAAACGCCCCATCTCACAAAATGCAGACTCTACAGCCTCGCTCAACTCACCACGCAATATCTGATAACCAAACAATGTTCTCGTCTCCCGCTTCTCGGACCACGGTACAATAAACCCGAATGAAAATATACCCGCGATTTTTTGGGGGCCAAGGGACTCCAATGGAATTACCAATGAATGAATTTGTCAAACTTGTATATATAGCGCGTATGTGTTGACACGCCCCAGCAAATAGGGGGGTGGGGGGTCCAATGTTGCTCGAGCAAATGCTGCAATGCGGCACAGTAACCCCTAAAGACTTGCTGCAATGCAGCGGAACGCCAGCAGCAATTAAGGTAAAATTAATTTAAATAAATGTAAAATACTTGTGGTCTGCCTATTGACTTTCTACAAGTCAGTCCCCATATTGAAAATATGGAAGGCAATAAAGCTGACCATCTTAACAAGGAGCAAACAAAATGTTTACAGTAGAATTAAACCAGATTATCGACAACGAGATCCCAAGCGTATCAACTAGCCGTGAAGAATATGAAAAGCGTCTAGATATGTTGAAGGAAATGCAGGAGGATATCAAAGCGTTGGTTCAGGCTACTCGCGAGATGGCAATCGAAGATGGTTACGCTGAGATGGTTACAGGCAAACAGCCAGAGCTATCACCTACTCGAGCATTGTTTATCGAGCTTTACGGTCAAGAAGAATTTGACCGCGTCAAGCGACTAGGCAAAGCAAAAGAAACTTTCACTTGGAAGTAAATCAAACGGGGAGCTTCGGCTCCCCACCATTTAACAAGGAGTAAACAAATGACAAAGACAATAGAATTCGAAGCAGTCGAAACGGATCAACCACCTGAGACAACTCTAGGTAACAAGTTGAAGTTCAAGCTCGAGTGCATGTTTATGATGCTACACGCTGATAGGAAAGAAGCTGCTGCTCAACTCTATGATCAACTAATCGAAGAGTTCGATAAACTAAAATAAACACTTGTGCCCCGCTTGTTGGCGGGGTACACTCTACTTGCATTTAATCAGAAGGAGTAAACAAATGCCAAGAACATCATTCGGAAAAGCCCGTAAAGCTAGCAATCCATACGCAACGTATACCGATCCTCGAACAGGTTGGATCTGGAAAGTATTGAAAACCTACAAGCACTCGAGCGCAGAGGCCAAAGATCCTTATGCTCGATGGTTTCTGGCTACATCATCGCCATGGGTCGATGACGAACTAGGCGATGGATATGCGCGGGAAGTCATCGAGAACGGGATCCTTATAGATGCCGAGCCTGAATGGCGCGATGAGTACAGCGTCTAATGTTTCACGCTATCGAAACACTAATCAAATGGTGCCGTGGTCGTCAGACCACGGTGCTCGAAGATGTACTGGGCTGCGTCGCATTGTTTGCGATGCTGTTCATCCTGCTGCTGGTGACACCATGAAAATAAAACCTAGAGTATATAGAACAGGGGAATACAGGAACGGACACCCCGTGATCGAAGGCACATGGGATTATGACGATGAGTTCAAACGTGCCTTAGAGTATGGTAGAAACCTAGTTCGCAAACTAAACTTAAACCAATGGGATGATCAGGTTCGTTCTAGCTGGGTTCGGATGTCCCTTCCATGGGAAAAGAAAGAAGATGATTTTATCCTTTCGTTCATGGACAAGTTCGAAGGCACAGGCAAACGCGGTGACATCATCCACTGTCTAGCCTGGATAATTGATCGAACCACTACATCGATAAGCACCAGGCTAAACACTTTGAAAAAAGATAAGTGCCCCTGCTGCGGGAAGTAATACCCAGGCGCAGGGTAAATGCGCCATGCTCCTTGGCCCTGTGACTGCAAAGTCGCAGGGTTTTTTAATGGGGCCGCAGGGCCGCAGCGTCTTATATTTTTTTACCTTACTTGTGATTTATTTGTTGCCAGCTTGTTGGATCCATGGTAGGGTTTTCTTACAGGCAATGGTGCCTGTCTTAACTTAGAAGGAGCAACCTTATGAAAAAAGGTTATACATCACACCGCAACCTCGAAGCAGAGATCCGAATTGATCTCGGTGAACTTGGCGAGGTTATCAAGAACCTGCCCGAGGATAGCCAGATCCGTCGCAAGATGGAAATTGTAAGACGCCAGATCCTCGAGGATGTTCAGTCTTCGATATCATATGAACTCATAGACTAGGGAGGGGAGGGGCTTCGGCCCCTCTTATTTTTTTATGGGATACCGAGTATTTACTAGAACATGGTGGAAAGAAAATCCAGACTGGCCCAACGGTTTAGAACCCGAGGCAGGTAGACGCCGCTATCGTATGCCTTCCACCAATTGGAAAAAACAAACCTTCGCAACCGAAGAAGAAGCAATAGCCTGGTGCAAAGAATGGAATGATACGCACGATCCAGGCCGCTATTCACTCAAGGCCGAGTTCGAAGAAACATAAACCAGGGGGCCGCAAGGCCCCTCTTCACTTTTACAAAGAACAATAAAGACATAAGGCGGCAAGGCCGCAGAGTCGCAGAGACGCAGACAGGGCCGCAAGGTCGCAGAGATATAAAGAAAACTTTTTACTTGTGGTTTACTTGTGGTCTGTTAATATCAAACTGTTAACTAGAAGGAACAAACAAAAATGAAATCAGCTATTATCTACAACGGGCCTAGCTTATTGGATAATAAACCAATCGTTGTTATTGCGACATACTCAAATCGTAATACCAAAACGGGCAAGGTCGTTCAAACTTACATATTGCGCGAAGATATAAACCCACTCGAGGCTTCGAAGACTGGCGAAGACTATTCTATTTGTGGCGAGTGTCCCATGCGCGGCGAAGTTACAACGGATCCCGAGCGCAAAATTGCCAAGGGCCGCAAGTGTTATGTTAATCTCGGTCAAGGTGTCTTGATTGTATGGAAGGCATACAAGCGCGGAGTTTATCAGACTGGCGAAGCTCGCACCATGGGCCGCGATAGGTTCGTGAGAGTTGGGACCTATGGCGATCCCGCCGCTGTTCCCGCTCACATTTGGGACGAATTATTATCCGAGTGCGAAACTTGGACAGCATACACACATCAAAAACCATGGCGACCAGATATTGCAATGCAATCTGCGGACAGCCACAGCGAAGCGAAGGCCCATTGGGCCGAGGGCCGTCGCACCTTCCGCGTGATTGTGGACCTTGGCGATATCGACAAAAAGAACGAAGCACTTTGTCCAGCATCAAAAGAGGCGGGTCGCCGCGTCCAATGCACAGCATGCAAATTGTGCAAGGGATCCAGCATAGCAAAATCAATCGCGATTGTAGAACACTAGAGACCAGGGGGGCCACGGCCCCCTTTACTTGTACCTATGGTACAAGACACACACAAAATCACATAAATAAACTAGGCCGCAGGGTCGCAGGGTCGCAGGGCCGCAGAGTAATGATCGAGCAAGCGAGGCCGCAGACTTTCGAACAAGGCCGCAGGGTTCGAGAACCTCGAGCCTCGGGCCGCAGAGACACCACCCTTGATTAAATCAGGCCCCTGATCCCCCCCAAATAAATATATATCCTTCGTAGAGAGGGCCTTTATTAAGAAAAAACTAAGACCACCTCGGGCATAATAAGCCATATGCCACGCGGCTTGATGAGATGAGATTTTTACTGCGTTGCCTTTGGTTGTTTTCAATTCCATCCAAAAAGGTATACCGTCCCAGACAATGTGAACATCAGGAACACCGCCCCCATGTACGTTTTCAATCCGAGTTGCGAACGCTTTCTTGGGTAAGTTCTTCCTGATCGATTGCCAGAAGTTCGCCTCTGGTCCCTTGCTCATCTGTTACATCCTCCGCTGTGCCATCGATCACGAAAGCTTGCGGATATTGTTTCTGTAACATTGCAAGTCGGGCAGTTATTTCATCCCTCGATAGTTGATCAATAGTGTTTATTGTTTCACGCCTGTCGATGGTCAAACCACCAAGAGCAGAGCGTATCTTTTCTGCATTGATTGCGGCAGAGAATTGCCCTGCCTCTTCTGCACCCAGAGATAATTTGAACAGACGCTCGAGTTGTCCAATGGTTGTCACACCATATCTTCGTTCGCGTTCTTGCCTTAACTCTTGGATATATTCCACAACATGAGGGTAGTCTCGACCATTCAACAAACGTGACGCGTGTTCTTTTGCGAGATCCTCTTTGTATCCAGACTTTCTTGCACACTCTGCGTTGGAGTAGATCCCCTCCACAATGTGCTGTGCAAAAGTAAGTTGCCTGTTGGTCAGTTGCCGACCATGTTCTTCTTCAATCTTTTTCTTTACCGAACCCATGCCTGTCTCCGATTTTCCACAACCTTAGTACAAGTAATTCTCTTTGCCAAGATTTCTATATAGGATACTCCCAGAGATAAAGTGTAAACACTTTGGCCTTTTTTTGCCATGGGCTGAGTAGTGAAATTTGTTTACCCCCTAAGTGTTTACGTTATTTTGTAAACTGTTTACGCTTAATTTTTAGGCACCGTAAACAGGGTCCGAGGTACTAGGTCCTTGTATCTATTTACTTTTTCCATGTTACATTTTACCTGTTTACGTTGTTTACAAAAATTTGCCCTGTTCGAGATGAAAAAAATAAAAATCTCTGGTAGAGTTGTATATGTAAACAGCAAACTTTTTTGTTGACTTGCCCTGTTTGTTGTGGCAAAGTCACAAGTACACCACAAGTGTTTTATATTAGAAGGAGTAAACATGACTATCACTACAACATTCAACAAAGACTTGATGGCACTGCGTGACGTTAAGAACATGGCTGATACTTTGGAAAGCCTGATCGAGTTCGCCCGAGACATGGGCCAAGATCCGAGTGCCGAGGACGTAGAAAATTTCTTTTGGAAATTCTACAACTCTACATCTCACATTGAACAGGGATGGAGAAAATCATGAAGGTACTTATTGGTTGTGAGACATCTGGCACGGTGCGAGATGCATTTTTGGAAAGGGGCCATGATGCGTGGTCCTGTGATATCCTACCATCTGACACGCCTACCAATCGTCACATACAGGATGACATTCGGAACGTGATGCAAGATGACTGGGATCTATTGATGGTGGCACATCCACCATGCACGAGGCTGTGCAATTCTGGTGTGCGTTGGTTATCGTCGCCGCCCCCGAACCGTACGCTCGAGGAGATGTGGCGTGAGTTGGACGAGGGTGCAGAATTATTCTCTGCTGTTTGGAACGTGCCGCATATCTCGATGGTTGCTGTTGAGAACCCTGTGATGCACAAGCATGCGAAGGCTCGGATCAGAAACTATGTTCCCTTTGCCCAGAGCATACAGCCTTGGGAGTTTGCCAAGTCTGAGGACAGTGGCGACAATGTAAAGAAGCGCACATGTTTGTGGCTCAAGAACCTACCGAAGCTGAACCGCACTGGCAATCTTGATGGATCGACGGCGCGTGATGAGTGTCACAAGTTACCGCCGAGCGCGGATCGTTGGAAGCTGCGGTCTAAGTTTTACAAGGGCATTGCTGATGCGATGGCTATGCAGTGGGGGTGCTTGGCATGATTTTATTACAAGAGTATACGATCCGAGCGAACCGTGGTCGCCCTCGCATTTGGTTGGAGGGCAAGCGGTTGGTCGAGGCGGGTTACGAGCGCGGCGTTCGGTTTAACGTAATTCAATTACCGTTGCGTGATGGTGGCATGTTGTTGGTGCAGAATGAAGAGGGCACTGGCAAGCGCAAGGTATCGGGGAAGGGTGACCGCCCGATAGTTGACATCGTTGGTGCGGAGATTGTGAACAGCAAGTTGCGTGTTGGCGATGAGGTTGTGATCACTTACGATTGTGATGTCAGAGAAATTTTAATCAGGAGGAAGGTATGAATATTAATCTGAGAGACTATCAGGCGGGTCGAGAGGCTGCGTCTGAGGAAATGTTGCACGAGGATTTTGAAGTCTACACTGCGTTAAAACTATTTGAGTTGGACCCTGCGGACACGCCCTTTCAACTTGGGTTTCAACGCGAGTTAGAGGAGGCGGTGGCAGTTAATGCATAAGATACCTTTCAACAACAAATGGGATACGCTGACGGCGGAAGAGTTGGAGGGGAGGGGGGATGAGGCTTTTCGAGCGGTAGTGAGGCGCCCCCT
>BCSF01000917.1_pt1 | contig 10118 bp, 3 predicted proteins | sample 1016431 | NCBI WGS metagenome assembly BCSF01 (sample SAMD00045685;SAMD00045686;SAMD00045687;SAMD00045688;SAMD00045689;SAMD00045690;SAMD00045691;SAMD00045692;SAMD00045684;SAMD00045690;SAMD00045691;SAMD00045692;SAMD00045684;SAMD00045685;SAMD00045686;SAMD00045687;SAMD00045688;SAMD00045689, study...
GTCCAGCGCTTCACTTACGGATTTCAACTCGTCAACAACACGATCAAGTGGTACGTTTGTAATGCCTGATAATACATTACCAAATATAGACCAGTTAGGGCCAAGGTTTAGTCTTCCATCAGCTGTTAAAGCCCAGCCCCGCGCTTCCACATTGTCTTTTTCAAAACGACTGGTCTGGATAGCACTGTATATTTTACGGAACTTAGATTGTATTGGGGGTGAAATTCCAGCGGCAGCTAAAAGAGTGTAGGTATGATCGCCCATGAATCCTTTTTCTTCTTGCTTGTAATATTCCATTATAGCGTTCTTCGTAGTAGAAGCTACGGCTCCGTATACTCCTGACCCGCGCAAAACGGTGTCGAGCATGCTGTTTACCACGCGAACCGTTTTTTGTTCTTCCTTCGCTGCTTTTCTTTCAACCTCAGCTTCTGATAATTCCTCATCGTCATCGTCGTCAAATGCCATTGCAAATAATGCGCTTTGTAACGCTGAGAATATAAAGTTTTGAATAATCCCGTAATATGCAATCTTGCTGATGTTTTCAATTGGTCGCCCACGGCCGTTTATAAGGTCCTGGCCGGCTTTTTTCATCAATCTGGTATATTGCATAGGTGTGTTGGCAAAAGCAAGCACAAGGCGCCCTAAAACGCTTCTTTGCTGCTGCGACACAAGCGCTGGATCAGAAGACTGCTGCGCTTCGTCCGATTTCATTGAGAAATCTAAGAACGCTTGCTCTTCCGCTGCTTTTTGGTCCATACCTTGCTTTAGGTATGTATTTACACGGTTGCGGTAGAACATAGCACCGCCTGTAGCAATTGCCATACTATCCGCAATCTGCGTTGGTGTAAAACCTATTTTAAGTAAGTACGCTAATATAGCCTGTGGACTATTTTTAGATTTGCCTGCAACTGACGCAATTTCAGATTCACTAACGTCTTGCTTTAAACCGCCCCGACGTTCTTTCAATTTATCTGAGTTAAAAATCATTGTCCAGTCTGACCAATATTGCTTTTGATTAGCAAACGTTGCTGCAGCTTTTACCATATTGTTATCCGACCAGTTAATAAAGTTGGTGAATGACAACATCTGTAATAGTGCCGAGCGACGGTTAAAGAACATGATTGCACCAGTAGAACCGTTAATCCAATTTAGCCATGCATTTACCTGGCGGTTTGAACCAGTAGGTCTGTTAGTGCCGTTTTTCATTGCGTACAAAGAATCTTCCAAAGCTTCTCTATGACGACGGCCATATAGCGCTTCAATTTTGTTTAAATTCTTTTCACTAAAAATAATTTCAGCGTTAGCAATAAACTCTTCTAAAAATTTTTTACGTCCAACTTTTTCGGTCATGCCGTTTAGGTCAGAAAGCACACTGCCCGCCTCCCAGTATTCCGCAGGTGCAGGCCACTCGTCGCGTCTTCCTACTACAAGTAAAGCGTCGGCGAGCTCAACCAGTTCTTTATTTTGTGCAATAGCATCTAATAATAATTTTTTATCTCTTTTAGATAATCCTTCTACTTCAATGCCTTGACGATCCCACATAAACGCACGTAGCGCATGATCGTATGTAAATTGACTGCCGCCAATTTTTTTCGAAAGCATTTTATACTGAGGTCTAAACTGTTTTTTTACAACAGCAAAGTCTCTTTTTATTTGTTGCCGCATTGCGTCGATAGCTGCAATACCTTTAAAATAAGGCACCATAAGCTTTTCTTCGAACCAAGCCATATCTGCTTCACCCTGCTTTCCTTTGCCGGTAAAAGCATAATGTACTAGCCCACGGAAATCATCAGCCCCTGGTGCAATAAAGAATTTAAATCTACCTTTATTGCGCCCGCGGAGTTGAGCTTGAATACGAGAATATGTTTTAACAGCGTCAACCCCTGTTTTTCTTTGTATAATCTCATTAAACTCTACATCTACCTGTATGCTAGCTTTTCCGACAGAAACATTAAGATCGTTATATAGTTTATTTAAAAACTCAGCGGGTAAGTCTTGTCCCATTTTAAGCTCGTTAGTATTAAGCTCATAAAAACGATCACCAAACTCTTCCTTATATAATTTAGCGCTTTCCTGCACCGCGTCCCATGTGCGCTCTACAATCATATCTGGTAATGCTCTTTCAGCCCTTGCTTTATTTCTAGCAACAGCCTCTTCTTTCGAAGTGTTTGCAAATACAATTGATACTTCATACCCAGCCTCGCGAAGTGCATTTATTTTTTTCATGGTGGCATTATAAGATGCACCGGTTCCATCGACAACCATGCTTTTCTTGCCCTCCATGTATTGACTCATTTTTTGCTCCGCTGCTTTTCTCGCCGCCGCTCCAAGCTTTGCTCTCGTTGAACGCTGCTCTTTATTATATTGCTGTTCATTTGCAGGTAAGCCGGCCTGCTCTTTCATTGGTTCAAGCGCGATATCTTGGTTGATTACTTTAAAACCGCGTCTGCCAAGCTTAAGGCCTTTACCTACATTTGTTTTACCAGCACCTGGCCCACCAACCATAAACACGGCGCGTGGGACACCAATCGAAGCTTTACCAGCGCTTTCAACGTCTGATATATCTTGCTTAGCCTGGTCAAGTTCGGTAAAGTCTAGGCCGTTAATAAACGCTTCGTATTGCTTTAAACTTTCCATTCTAGCGTCAATAACTTCAGAAGCACGCTTACCATCAAACGTAAATACGTCATTTACTCTTTTGCCGGTAAATTTAATACGCATATCAGCGCTTGGATTATTAACACCGTAAGCGTCTACAGCTTTCGTTACCGTAGCATTTGCCAACCACTGATCGTGGGTACGAAGGTCCAAATCCATCCTAGCTTGGAATTCTGCATCGGTCATAAAATCATCAAACATGCGCTCCATGATTTTAAAACTAGTAGTTGCATTATCTCCTAAGTGCTCACCTTTGCCTTTTCCTAGTGGTCCGTCGGTAACAGTGATATAAGAAAAGCTACTCAGCGCTCTAACTCCAGCGGCAAGATCCGATTGCATTTGGAAAAGCTCGACTACAGTTTCTCCGATAATTTGCCCGGATTTATATAGATCCCTAATGGTTGTAGCTATGTGTTTATATAATTTAATGTTAGCAACATTAGCTTTTCTTATTTTATCTTCGTATTGTTTAAGCTCTTCAAGTTTTTGGCTCGCTAGCATATTTGAATTTAAAATAGCGTGTATTTCGGCCATTAACCCAAAAGAAGAATTAAACAACACAACGTTTTCAAGAATAAGTCCATCTGGAAGTGGTTTATTAGGGCTCGCTAGCATTTTAACATGGCTATCGCGATATGCGCCTTTGCTTCCGTCTCTTTTCTTTTGTGCCGGATCAAGAACGCGGTAGTGGCTTCCTAATATTGAAACCTCGTTACCAGTCTTATTTTTAGAAGGGTCTAATGCCGCTAAAATATTACCACCTAATGCCTCTGCAATTACAAGCCTTTCTCTATCAAATCGATCGAGCCTTGCTTTATCACTTCTTTTTCCTAGCGATTTGTTTTCCGCAAGGAATTTTTTAATGCCAGCAGGAATAAGCCCTGATCTTTGTACGCGCTGCATATATTTCAACCCGTCTGGATCGATAATAGCGCCAGCCTCATGCGCTTGTCTAACCAACTCGCCGATGCCATCTAAATCGTCATATTCTTCTTTATACCCAGGTAACAAATTACCCTTTGCGTCAACAACGCTGTCAATGCCGTATTTATCTACCTCTTTAACTAAATTTTTAAAACGCTTAACATCTCCTTCATTAGTAATATCAAACCCAATAGAGGCTTTAGCGTTACCTCTTTCAACATCTCTGCGTACATTAGCAACAAAGTTATCTAAAAGAACAGCAGAAAGCTCTTCTTGTCTTTGCTCGAATGCTTCTCTAATATCACTATTAGGATCTAATAATTCTTGGTTTAATATATCAAACGCTGTTTCTTCAGCCATGGCTTTAGCCAAAGACTCTTTACGCCCTCTAATAAGCTTGCCGTCTTCAGTAAAGAAACTTGAAAATACTGCAACGTCCGACAAACGCGTTGATGCGTTAGGCAGTCTCCTAACCATTTCAGCACCGGAAGTTCTACCAGCATTGTCCGTAGACACAGTTTCTCTATCTATTTTTTTACCTTGCCAATCACTTGTCCATGTACCATTAACTTTCTTTTGGACAGTGTTAGGCATTGCTGTCATAAGGTATGTGGTAGTCATGTTTTCAAGAATTGCTCGCTTATTTTTAAGCAAATACTTTCTGAGCTCTCCGTCTTTTAAACCGCCCATTTCTTTCTTAAAAATAATGTCAGCTTGCTTACCTATGCTTTTCTTAATTTCAGCAACATAAGGTTTAACGGTAACGTTTTTAGAAACCGCTTGATCTATTCTTGTTTTTAACGTTCTGGCTGTTCTTTGCACTATTTTACCAACCGCGGCAAATCCTTCCTCTGATAAAACCTTTCTTTCAACGAGATTTTTATACTCAGGCATTTCTTGCCGTGAAGTAGTAGTGGTTTCCGCAGCAGTAATTTGGTTTGCTTGTTTACTATCAGTGCTTTCAAGACGGGCTCTTTCTTGGCTTTCTTCAAACAAAGCTTTTCTAGCGTCTAGTTTACCGAAGTGTACATTAGAAAACAAAAATTCACCAAATGTAATTCGAGCATTACCAGATTTACGCGTAGCAGCTGGATTAAAGTTAACCAATCTGTCCGCAACGCTTTCAATAATTTTGTTAGCTTCTTCCTGGCTTACCGACCTTGAGCGTATGTAATTTGTAATAGCAGGGTGAAGATTACCGTCATTGTAAATAGGATTAAATACCTTGCGGTCAAAAAACTGCTCTTGAGTTTCAATAGACTCTGGCACTAATGAATTAATTTCATCTAATAATGCCATAGAAGCCTTTCCCTCTGTAGATAATTCATCTTCCGGCAACATTGCAACCTGCTTGCCTGTTTTAAATTTATCTATAGTGTGCTCTACAAAGTTTAACGCGTCTTCGTAAGAATCTAATTTAAAATATGGCGCCGCTTTTGGATTTGCTCTTTTAATAACGCCATTTATAAACGATTTAATTTGCCAAATCTGCTTAAATCCGGAGCGTGTTATTACATTGTTACCTTTTAAATCTGTAATCAATGTAATGAGCTCTTCCGCATCATGCTGCCCTTTATTGAGTTCTTTGTATTTATTAATTCTAGCTATAATAGTATTATAAAGCTTTTCGTTTATTTGCTTAGAATCTTTTAAAAACTCAACTTGTTCTAAAACGCTCGCAACCAATCCATCGCCAATCCCTACAAGCCCCTTGTCTGTTACAATGCCGGCTTTTGCAATTTCTCTATGCCCAAACTCATGCATCGGGGCTGTAGCGGCTATCATACCCGCAAAACCGCCATTTTCGGTTATATATTTCTGTGCGTTTTCTAAAAACAATATTGTTTTGCCATTGTTATAATAAGCCGCATCGCCACGCTTTATGCGCTTTTCAATTACAGCTAATTCTTTTTCAGAATAATTATCCTTATTTAAATCTTGTATAGAATTAATTTCTGTATAATCGTCGCCCATTGTGGCGCGAGCAAACGCCCTTGAGTATTCAAGCTGTGTTAATTGAAACTCCGCTTCCGCTCCATTTTGAGAGGCTTTAGAAAGCTCTTTTATTTTTTTATCGCTTTTGTTTAATAAGCCTTCTCTTATTTGTACTTGCTCGTCAATTTGTAGCTGAATAGTATTTAATTCGTTTGTCTCAGCTGCGGAGCGTTTGGCATCTCCACCAATGCTACCAGCTTCATCTTGTAACCTTTGTATTTCTAAATCAGCTTTAGCTATTGTTAAAAGATCTTCATCTGTTAAATTTTCAAGCTTAGAAAAAATATTAATATCCAAAAGATCCTCAATAACATCTCTTCGGTTCTGTGAGGACAATTGCATGAAAGGTATAAAGGAAGAAGAACCAAGTACCACGATCTGGTGGAACGATTTATGGTTCAACTTAATTATATTTTGCTCTAAGATCTTCTGATATTCTAAAGCATTCGAATCTTGGTTCATAAGTGAACCATTCTTCCAGATCTCAAATATCTGTGGCTTCATACCACGCACAACTTTAAAATGCGCTTTACCAATAGTAAACTCTACCTCAACCAACATGTCTTTGTTATTAATTGAGTTTACCAACTGTGGCTTGTTGATCTTTCTATGTGCCTTACCGAACAAAGCATAAGAAAGTGCATCCAACATAGTAGACTTGCCAGCGCCATTCTGACCTACTATCAACGTGGTTTTTGATGCATCTAAGTCTATTTCAGTCCACGAGTTACCAGTAGAGAGAAAGTTCTTAAACTTTAATTTTTTAAATATAATCATGCTACTTCTAAGGTCTGTGCTTCTATAAGCAAGTTTCTCATTTCAGATTTGATACGCTCTTTATCAAGGTCTGTGTCTACCGCATCCACATATGAATCCAGTAGCTCATGTGTGTCTTCGACATTTATATTATTGTCTTCGATTTGCTCACCCATAAACTCACTAAAGTTTTCTGCTATTTTGAGTTCGTGGATCTTTTTCTCTTGTATTCTATCAACAAATCGATCGAATGTAAACAAATCTTTTTTATGGATAACAACTAATTTTACAAATTTATTATCCAAGTGATCTAAATTTAATTGGTTATAATCGGTTACACGATCGTCATAGTTGATACGTTCAAAGAGAGTGATCGGATTTCGTATGGCTGTGATCTCTCTAGTTTCTGTGTCCAGGACGTGGAAATGCTTTGGATCGTGGGCATCGTTTGCGAAGAATTCCATTTGGGATCCAAAGTAAAGTACATTTGCTTTTTCAGATCTTGTATGGTAGTGACCTGATAATACTTTTTCAAAACGGGAAAATAATTTGTGGTCCATGCCATGAGGGGAGGGAAATCCTTTCATTACTTCAAAACCTTCTAACTCCAGATGGCCAGCTAACCAATCTGCGTTACAGGTCTTTACAAACTCTATAGACTTTTTTTCATTCTCTGCACATATCCATGGCAGCAGAGCAAGATTAAACCCATCAAGGTTTAATACTGTTGGATCCATATGGATAGTAACTTCACCCATATAGTGACCGAGCAATTCTTTTAAAGCGTTTAAGTCATTAGTGTTTTTATAGAATACATCATGATTCCCAGGGATAATATCCATATGGATTCCATGGGTTCTCAGTTTAGCTAGGAAGTGTTTTCTATATCGATGTAAAGCTTTAAAATTAATAAACTTACGATTATCAAAAGCATCGCCAAGATGGATAATGCGTTTAATATTATTTTCGATTAAATATGGAAAAAATATTTCTTCGTAGAATCTTTCCTGATAGTCAATAAAGATCTCTGAAGACCCCCTTATACCGCAATGCGTGTCATTTAAAAAGGCAATATTCATGCTAGGATCTCTTCTAAATCAGAGTCTCTGGTGGAAACCACTCTTTTTTTCTTTTTCTTTTCAGCCTTTTCAATCTCGTCATAATAGCTGTCTTTTTCCTTGATCTGATCGATCTTAGACCTTAATTGATCAACGAAAGCATGTGCTGCAGCAATTGATTCTTCATCACCATCAGCAATAAAATCTCCGAATGGTGATTGTGCAATATACTTCAGTTTAATATCTTGCTGCTTTTTTTCTTTTGCAATTCGACGAAGAAAAGCGTACCAGCAGATCTGTGTGAAATATGCAAAAGCATTTGGATTACCTGATCGTGTAGCAGCATCCACATCATAGTTGTGAATTGCTTTTAAGCAGTTTTCTACTGCATCCATAACCATTTCTTCACGATAAGTGTACCGTATAAAGTTTGCCTTATGGGATAATCCCTGAGCAATCTTTAGGAAAGACATAGCAATATAATCTGTGACTTTTGGTATTTCCTTATTCGAAGCCTCTGCTTCATTTACAGACTTGACGTAATCTACTACCGCCTGACTAAATTCTTTATTATTAACGTAATGTGGTTTTTCTTTCATAATATTCTCCTAGCGTATGTTTCCTATTATATCATAGGATCTGAGGAATTAAAATACCATTTTAGGGGTTTACAAAGTTAAAAAAAGCCGGTATAATAAATTACCACCTTTGGGAGGGATAGAATACTAATGTAACTTCTTTCTAAAGTCAATCACATTTTCCGCCATCTCATCCGAATCTCTCAAAGATGCTACTAGCTCATCCAATTGATCTATTCTCTTATCAATAGGATCTGGTTCTTGTTCATCCAGTAGTTCATTGACCTTACGCATGAACTCCAACCATTGCTTCACTATATATGGATTCGGCTCAGCCATAGAGGTGATATGTGATGCATTGATGGTCACTTGTTGGCCTGGTCTCTCTTGGTACATCATGAATGGTTTAAATGCGTAATACCGAATATTTTCTTGTAGGTTGACCTCGGCAACAAGAGAGTAAGCATTCGTTACGACTACAAAATCAAATGCATCATCGTCGTGAACAGATTGCCATTCCAAGACTTCGCACACGACCTCTTCGCCACTAAAAAGCTTAAATTGTTGGTAGACCGGATCGCTCATGTTAATTCCACTTCATATATTTTATATTTAAATTCTTGATTCACGTACATCTTTATCCGCTCAGCAGAATGCTCTAGCGTGTAGTTCTTTCTACCTCTCCAATGCAGGTCATCAGCGAGATCATACAATGTAGCGGCTGATCCGTCTTCACTTTTTCTGAGACCTCTACCGATGGACTGTAAGACTCTGATTTGAGACTTTGAAGGTGAAGCAAAAATAATATTGTGAAGGTTCCGGATGTTAATACCAGTACTAAATGTACCCAAACTAGCAACGATAATCGCATTTTTCTGTGTCTCTACAATCTTACGAATAGCTTCTCGATCTGAAGTGTCTGTATCACCTGATACAAAAAATATTTTTCTTTTCTCATGGGCTTTGCTCTTGATTAGATCATAGAGTTTTTTGCCATGCTTGTCAACAAACTGAAATAGGACGAGTGTATTGCCGTCAAGGTCCAGAGCCAAATTGCTAATAAGGTTATTTCTACCATCATGTCGGACAATAAAATCCAGCTCGGCCTGGTAGTCTTTCTTACCCCAATCTTTTCTAAGCTGTTCAGGGTATTTGAGCAAAAGGATATTGATCTTGAGGTCTGAGAGTGTTTTTTCATCTTGTAGCTTCTTTGTTGTTGTCACATTATATATCTTACCGAAAAGGCCTTGGAGAACAAGTTCGTGCGTCTGCGTACCATCCAAAGTACCTGTCGTGCCGAATCTATATTCAGCCTCACGACATTTGTTCATAATTGTGGTAAGAGATTTTGATTTAAATCCATGGCACTCGTCTCCGATTACACAACCGAACTGTTCAAACCAATCTGCACTTAATTTATAGATTGATTGCCATGTGGAAATAATAATATCTTTATCTGTCTTTTTATCTTTACCTGAATAGATCTTATGAACATTATCATAACCATATTCAGCAAAGTCGTTTGCCATTTGTTCCACCAAAGATGTGGTAGGAACAATGACTAACAATTTCATATTCTCATTGCGTCTTATATGATCCAAGTAATATTTGGACATCACGTATATGATAAGTGATTTACCAGATCCTGTTGGAGAGATCAATATGGCACGTTTACGATGTAGACCTTCACAAACTGCTTCAAACTGGTAATCACGAATTTCGAATGGTAACTTTAAGGAAGTGGTGATATAATCCATAATATGATTAGCGTCAATAGAAACATTGGAATCTGGTCTGCCATAGTAGTTATCATGTAAAACCTCAACACTGTAATTTCTTGGTTTAGCGAATTCTTCTAGAAAAGGATATAACCCACAGGGAAGATCCATGGTCTGCGAATTAAATAAACGAATCTTGACATCCCAAAACCGGTTTTTATAAGCTGGCATAAACTTATAACCGGGAACGAAAAAAGAAAAGTAATCGCTTAATTCGTTTGCAATACCATAATCACAACCGATCTGCATCACTGAATAATTTTTATTTTTTACTTTTATCATTTCCAAAAAATTATATATACTAAGAGTTAAATGGACGGAGCTTAACTTGTGGCTAAAAAAATCGAAACCAATGTTTTCAGACCCTATAC
>BCSF01000918.1_pt1 | contig 10115 bp, 10 predicted proteins | sample 1016431 | NCBI WGS metagenome assembly BCSF01 (sample SAMD00045685;SAMD00045686;SAMD00045687;SAMD00045688;SAMD00045689;SAMD00045690;SAMD00045691;SAMD00045692;SAMD00045684;SAMD00045690;SAMD00045691;SAMD00045692;SAMD00045684;SAMD00045685;SAMD00045686;SAMD00045687;SAMD00045688;SAMD00045689, study...
AAATAGGACTTAATCGCTTCGGATAGATAGCGACGCCTATTCCACTCCATACTATACGGTTTGTAATTCATGATAAAAGGTCATATGATTTGATTGTACATGATCTAGGATTGTTTGTCAAGCATACCCAATCTCTTAAGGTATTTCAAGGTTTCATTCATGTTACCAATGTGCTTTTCATTGATTGCAATCTGGGGATACGATGCATCTCCACCAAATTCCATTTGAAACTGTTGCTTTGAGAAGTGTCTGTCTAACTCATATCTATGAAAGTCAGAGACACCTTTGAGATTTTCCAAGAGTGCCGCCATACGCTCACACTCCTGGCTCCCGTTGCTGTAAATTACTGCGGTGGTCATATTCAATTACGATTTTTCTGTGAGAAGTTTTCTTATCAGCAACTATGTAGTAGTGTGCTTTCCCATCAAGTAACTTTTCAATACTCTCTATAAGATTTTTAGCAATTACTTTGTTGGTTTCCTCACGCCATTCTTCTGTCATTGTTTAGATGCTTTCAGGACTACAATTTCTGCCTTGAGTTCTTCAATTTCTCTTTTTAGAGCAGAGATGCTATCTCTATGCGCTTTTCTATATTGTTGCGCTGCTAGATTGTCTAGAAAATCACTAGTCACGTTGCCTCCAGTCATCAGGTTTGTCTTGTCGGAACCAATCGATTATTTCGTCAGCACCGTCAAATCTTGTCTTATGGTTGGATGGATCAGGATCACCTAAACCCATCCTATTCATAAAATCATCTACACTTCCCTCCTCAATCCCCTTGGATTGGCGTCGTGCTTGTCTTAACCAATCACGAGCGGTAGTGTGTGCCTTTGCTAGCTTCTCTGCCCAAATCATATCGGACAGTTCAACTACATCATTATTTGCAATTTTCTTGCAAATGCCTTCTAAGCGCAATCTATATTGAGTAGATAGCATAAATTCCCCATCAACAATGATATTTAGAATGAAAAAGGGGATCCGAAGATCCCCTGTCATTATATCACATTAACCAGATTATGCAAATCAGAAGGAATACTTCAGACCTAGCTTAGTACCATAACCACGGTCAACGGAGTCAGAACCAGAACCGACGAAGGAGACTTCACCGTAGGCACCGAGTGCATCAGTCAAACCGATGCCGAGACCTGCCTTACCAGAAGGAACAGTGTCAGTAGCGCCGCCGTCTGGAGAAAGGACGGTAGCACCCGCTTGAACGTAGTAAGAACCAGTTTCACCCAATGCACCTTCATATCCAACGTGCAGATCTGTATTTGTCCCAGTGTAGTCAGATCCAGTCCAACCCGAGTTTGCCTCTACGTTAACGTAAGGTCCTGCCAGGGCAGCACCAGGAGCAGCAAAAGCAACAGCTGCAGCGGCAGCAGCGAAAGCAGTTTTGATCATTTGTTTTTTTCCTCTATAGAGTTTACATCGCAATTAGGTCTTTCCCAATTGCATGAAGATAATTTATCAGGGTTGTGAGGAAAAAGCAAGGGGGCTTGTGCCAGTTTGCCCCCATTCACATTTTGTATTACTTATGACTATAATAAGTATTACTTATCGTTTAACCATTTTTGGCAGATAAATCAGCATAAATGCTAATGTCCAAAAGGAAATGAAGACATATAGGTGACTAGCTCTGTGTGGGGAGAAAGTAAACCCCAGAGCGATAATTATAACCCACAAATAGTCTACCATACCATGAAAGGTTTGCCAACCCTCACCGTACTTTTCTATAAGGTTATCTCTTTGCTTTGAGAACCACGGTGATACGTGTCTCATCATGACGAATCCTTCATTGATAAACATGATGAAGAATCCAATCCAAAAAATCATATTGTTTAATTGAGAAATACTAACAGTCCTTTTATGGCAGTATTTCCTGCTACGGAGGAAATCTCTGTATTGCCTAAAATAGACTTCACTTTATATGTATTAAATCTATCTTTCACCAAAGGTATGGACATTGGAGCACCTGCAACAGTGATATTAGACACACCACCAATGTATTGTTTATAATCTCCAGCAATGATGTGACTAATGTGTCCAGGAGAAACAACTGCTTGGTTTGCTCTAGGATCAAATTGCACTGATGTTTCCTCACCAGCACCAAAGGTCATCTTCTGACCTAAAACAATATCCTTCTTATTAATCTGTGCTGTATTGATAGCACTACCTGCCATTTCAAGATCAGATTCAGATTGAATTTTAACAGATCCACCCTTAAGAACTAATTCACTGGTAGCTTCAATAAGAATTTTTTCTGCTCTGATGTGTCTCTCACTTCCTATGCACTGTTCTACATAATCACCATAACAAATAATGTTTAATGCTTGTCCGTCACCTTGTGGTTTCTGGTCATCACCTTCGTTGAATTCTGGATCAACGCGACTTAAATATTGTTGTTGACCACCACCTGCTTTGATGTTCAACTTTCCACTACCAGCACCCTTGTTAGGATCTCTCTTTCCAGTCATGAGAGAAATTCTACCATCACTATGGAAAGTCATTGCATTGTCGGCATTTAAGGGACCATCAATGCAAAGTGCTGTTGTAAGTTTGTCTGGGAAAGTTCTTTCGTAAATAGACGATCTTGTTTTAAATCCCTTCCATGCATAACACAGGCGAATACCATCAACCTCTTGTGTTTCATCAGGAGTAGTTGGGGTAGCTAAACCCCCTTGTCTTATACTATTATAGGTTTCTTGTGTTGCAGCTGACATTATCTACACTCCTTATGGACAATCAACATAACGACCTGTACCAATCTTGGTAGCACCAACTCTAGATAGTGCATCTGTATCTAGACAAACTAGAGAAGGAAGGAGTTGTGCTCCATACCCACCACCACCAATTACTTTGATATCAGGGAACCCTGTAAAGGTTTTTGTTCTGTCAAGCATTCTAGCACCAATTACAAATCCTTTTTCATCTAATATAGCTTCTGCCAATCCTTTTTCATTATTGATAAAGATATCTGGTTTTGATAAGTATCCTACTCCAAATTTAACGGCAGTAAAAGAGTCAATAATACATCTCTTATCATTATCATCAGAAAGATTCTTCTTGTATCCAAATCCAGGAGAAAGAACACGAATCTCTGTCAAGAATCCTTCTCCATCTAAGAGTGCTAGTGCAGTAGCACCAAATCCATTACCACCAACAAAGACATATGGTGGTTCTGCCCATGGATCACCTGGATTATCCACAGGAATTTCAATGATTCCTCCATTGTCATCTGTAATTACATCACCAATATTAACAACAGGTGGTTTAAATTCCTCAAATACTGTTTCTGGAGTATCACCAACACCCTCATCAAAATCAGGGATGGTTAGATCATCCTTGTCAACAATCAATACGTCAACTGATGCTCCCCTTCCTGCAATTGTAAAAGTTAGAAGTTCTTGTTCTTCTACGACATCATCTTCTGCAATACCAACAGTAACTGTTGCTTGATTATCCTGAATTACAAATTCACCTACTAGAGATCCACCAATAATGTCATCAGAAGTAATTCCATTACCAGACAGATTGTAATACAATATAGTACCGTTATCTACGTTGGTAGTGGTAATAGTATAGACGATAAACTGATCTTCTGGACATACTGACCTGTTAGCAGTTACCGCATAAGTTTGTATTACTGTTGTATCATCAGTGCCATCTCCAGTATCTCCACCATCAGTACCATCTCCACCGTCTCCAGTATCAGGTGTGGTAACTTCATCTACAGGAACCTCAATATCATCAATTGGATTTGTTGTTGGTGGTTTATATGGATTATAAGATTCTTTTTGATCAACTGGGACAATATTACACCTAGCAGTATTAGCTATGAATAGTGTTTTAATTCCACTGCCTTCACCAGGACTATTCTTTGTAAGTTTTACATAAAAATCTTCTTGGTCTCTTTCAGTTGCTGGATCACCAAAGGTTTGAATATTTACATCTTTACTAGTTTCTTGTGGTTGGAAACCAATGATAGTATCAATAGGTAAGAAATCCTCATCAGGTGTTGCTGTACCTTGTGTTAATGTTTTAAATTTTACCGATGAAGCGGTTGATAGATCTCCAGAACGAGTAATAGTAAATACTGCAATATCTCCTCTGGTTACTTTTATATCTTCAATATTGTATGTAATTTTCGGTTTCTTAGTTCCTCCTCCTCCACCGCCTGGCAATGGAACACCACCAGTGAAACCAACTGTAGTTGCAGATAATGGGTTACCAGTATATGCCTCTTCACAAACATACTGTGTATAATCACCAGGAGTATCACCAAATAAGTTATCAATACTTCCTAATAGATTATCTAAGAAGTCCTTATCCTTATCATCTTTTTTCTTCTCACCACTTGTACATACTTTCTTGTACTTGTTACATGTTTGATCAGGACCAGAACACGAAATTCCTAACAGTTTAAGTACAAAGTTAACAGCTTGTCCAATAATATTTAAAGGTGCTGCAATCGCACCAAGAATATCTTGCAAAGGTCCTAAGATATCACCAAGAATATCATTGATAAACTGATTGATCTTTGAAATAATTCCATTTACAAATTCGTCAATATGACATACAGCAGCACGATATACTTTATTGACATAACTCATCAATACATTAGTCAACCAGTCTGACAAACGTTCACCTAGATCTGCCATTTTACAACCTAGGTCTTTCAAAGCATTATTAAAGAACTCTGTTACTGGAGTTAATCTGTTACCCTTATCATCTGGTGCTAAAAGTGCTTTGACCAATGCATCTACTGCATCTTGAAGTAATTTTTTAATATACCCCTTTACTTTAGCTACAAATTCTGTGACAACACGTTGTGCTTTATTAATGTAGTCTCTTGCTGTAGAAATTGAACTGTTTACACCACCAGTAATTTTATTGGTATAGTAATCTCCAATGTTTCCACCATTATCTTGTATATCCTTTAACATCTGACCAACGATAGTGGTCATCTTTGTTTTCAGATCTTGATCTTTACATTTTTCAGCAACACTCTGACACCACTCTTCTCTCTTGAGTCTTTCCTGAGGTCCTGGTGGTACTGGTACATCTTCTACTTCAGGTTCACCATCATCTTCTGCAGGTCTCTTTCTTCCAGTAGGAAGACCCGCTCCTGTTCTAGCACCTTTCTCAGATGTACTAGGGGTTTCAGAATCTCCTGCTTCAGTAATTTCTTCTACACCATCCTTATAAGGATCTGGTAGATACTCGGCATTAGTTCCAGTAATAAATGCTGGTCTATCTGGTCCTGGTGTATTAACTATTCTAGTTGCACCAGGAGTTTGACCGATAGAACCCATGATAATGGGTTTTTGTTTATCACCGTCAATATAAAATCCAACTACCCAGCAACCTTCAATTAACTGGGAAGATGAACCGCCAACGTTACCTGGCATGAATGGCGCAGTAACTGGCATCATCACATTTGCCCATGGCAAAGCAGAAGTAGGAAGAACATCCTTACTACCAGGATGATCTCCTACAATTCTTACCTTATAACGAAGTCCACCTTTATTGTTCTTATCGTCATCTGTAGTAAGTTCTACTTGTCCAACCCACCAAGGAAAACCATCGTCTCCTATACGGTGAGTGGGCATCAATCGTGATAATGCCTCATCCATACTTAATCCTCATAAACTAGGCACTCAGGTTCTGATGGATTTTGATCACAATAGAGTTCTAAGTATGATGGATCGTGATGATCTCCTGCCTCAATCTCTTTTTTATGGTTCTCAACATATTCTTCCAAATCATGTAGTTCGCCCTCAATGTGACGACGCATCTGTGGATTTGTAGTTGGATCTTGAAGAATCTCTTTATCCTTCTTGATCTGCTCTTCGATGTTGTCCATAGGTAATTACCTCCTTTAGTTATTTATTTGCTATGTGCTGATACTTTTCTCTTCTCTCCGTAAGAATCTCTCACTAAACGTAATGTTGTAAGAAATCTTCCATTGCTGCCGATGCTAGTGTCGTAGCTATGAGTAACTGATTCAATTAGATACTGTCCGCTACTTTCTGGATCATAAATTTGAGTTAATCGTCTTTCATCTGGCAACTTGCTTATTAGTCTAACATTAATTCTGTCTCCTGCACAAATTTCAGCATTTCCTGGTATAACGATACTACATTGTTGACTCTGTAATAATCTATATCTAGTTAAGGACTGTGCTGTCACGTATTTTTGCCAATCAGCAAATTGCGTAGGTTTCTTTGATTTATCTCCTGGTTCAGGCGAAGCAGGTTCAACACTATTAGACCATGACTCATGATCTAAGAAAACAGACATCACTCTAGCAGGATAATCAGAAAGTTCTTTATCTTTAACAGGTATCAATGTTGCCTTGTCTTGCCCTCCTAGATGTGCCATATTGTCATAACTTTGAGTCAGTTTATACTGATACTCCTCATACTGACCAGTTGAGTGGTTGAAGAATACAATAAGAGAAGAGTATTTGCCTCTTCTCAAAGAATCCATCATATCAATTTCGGATCCAAACAGAGATTTTTTGATTGTAAATCTATCGTCTGCACCGTCATCCATATTTCCAAGTCTCTCAGTATATGGTTCGTCTGGTTCAGCACCCCATGCTTTCACTTTCAATCTATCTGATTTTAAAGGACTTTTATCATCGGCACACATAGAATCAACTGCAAAGAAATTATACCCTCTACGTGTCTCCCAGAATAAAAATCCACCACTTCCCTTAAGTTCTTGAGCAGTTTTGTTAGTGTTTGTTGAATTAGTGCTTTCAAACTTAGCTTTAGGAGAAACACATTTTACTGCTAGTTTTGCAGCTAAATCAAAAGGTCTCAATTTAGGGGGAATCATTCTAACATCAAATAATGAAGGTTCTGAAAAGAATTCCTTTTGAGTACCAATATATTCCGAACTTTTCAAAACTTTTTAATAATAGCCTCAGGATTTCCCTCCATCAATACATTGACTCTTGTAATTTCATTTTGCAGTGCTTCTGCAGATACTAAACCAAGAGTGTATGTTTGTTGTTTTTGCTGTGCAAATCGGTTGGCAACTTTCCAAATTAACAACTCATATTTAAAAGGAGTATCACTTGCATTAGTAACAACTTCAATAAGTACCTTTTCTCCTCCTCTAATAGGTAGATCGTTAATCACACCAGCACTATCAACAACCGTTGCTGCTGCTGTTAAAAACGGTTCAGTAATAGATTCTACATACTCAAAGTCTACAATAAGACTCTTCATATCTTGCCCTTTTGCAGCACCATGTGGAAAAACTGCAAATGTTTTAAGTGAAAATTCTGTAGTCGAAGAAAATTCCATATCAACCTAATGCCTGCGTAAACATTCTACTCATATGAGTCAATCCCATTGAATCCTTTGAACTTCCAAATGGAACATCTCCTGCTTGAGCAGAAGCTGTTTGTGTTCCAGGATTAGTAACGTTATTAATCACTGTAGTACCACCAGTGTTATTTGCTGCTGTTTCAGTAGAAGCTGCAGATAACGTCGCTCCAGTCTCTGTATTAGTAGGAGTAATAGAAGATATATCAAACTTTTTCTTTACAGCATTCAATTTCTGCTGGAATTGTTCTCCAGTAATTAGATTTCCTTCAGTGTCTCTGTATATAGATTCGTAGCTAGCAATTCCTTTTCTAGTTCCTGATTGTGTTCTAGTGAAAGTTCCAACACCATCAACCTTTTGAGATCCTTCCGTAGAAGCATTTGACATCAATCCAGTAAGACCTTGAACTTGAGATTTTACCTGCTCAGAAGTAGTGCTAGGATCTGCTTTAGTTTCTACTGGTTCTAATTTTGAAGGGTCGATTGCTTCATTCTGCATCATCCATTTGATAGGATCAATTTTTGTACCGTCTGATTGAAGTCTCTCTAAATGCAAATGAGTATAATCTGATTTTCCGTCTGGTGATGGATAAAAAACTAATTTACCCAACTCTGCACCAACACCTACTTCATCACCTACACTAACAGAAGGTGTGATATGTCCATATACAAATTGAGATCCATCTTCATGTTCAACAACCGCTGCACCACCATATTTACCAAATCCTGTATTATATGCATCAACAACCTTTCCTTTCTGAATGTTGATTACTGGAGAACCAGCATCCATTCCAATATCAGAACCCTCATGATAACCACCAGTATTATTATTATAATATGATCTATATTGTCCAAAGTTAGAAATTGGGTTATTTCCTGTTGAATCTTTAGTAATTGTTGGTGGTCGTTGACCTACAGAAGTAGGGAGAACTCTACCCAAAACACCAGATGCTTTTGTTGCATCCACATCTATATTTTCAAGATCCAAGTTTTCAAACTGTCTTCCACCTGATGCATTAGGATCTCTCGGTAAAAATGGAATAGCATTTCTAAGCATACCTAATAGATTGAACCCGCCGCCACTTTCTCCTTTATTAAAGAACTCTTTTAGTCCTAAAGCTTGAAGTTTGGCAAATTTGACTTTATTCTTTTGCTGTGCTTCCAGAATTCCTTCGCCAAACTGTAAGAAGGTTTTCTTTCCTCTGCTTCCTTCTAATGGGAAAACTGCTTCTTTACCTTCTTCACCAAGAATAGCATTAGTAGCACCATCAACAATACCACCATCTGCCATCATCGTCATGTCTCTGGCAGCTAGAGCAGCATCAATACCAATAGATCCTGCAGTACCAATACCAGGAACAGTAGATGCTGCACCAGATGCTAATTCAAGACCAGCGCCAAGGAAGTCACCTTGCATTGCTCTTTGAGCAGCAAAGACAGCACCTAATCCTAGTCCTACTAGCGGAATCTTCTTACCTAAACTCTTTGCAATTGCTCCACCAGCAACCTTACCAATTGCCTTTCCACCTATTTTAGCACCTGCTTTTTTACCTAGACCACCAAGCATCTTACCGCCCAAGGCAGCACCCAATCTAGTACCTGTTCTAGAAGCACCTCTTCTAGTAGCAGCGCCAAGCATTCTCCTTGCCATAACTTTGCCGCCGATGCCCATTCCAGGACCACCACCGCCACCACGACCAATCATGCCAGTGCCTGCTGCCAGCATTGATTTTTCATAGGCAATGTTACCAGAAAGATCAGCACCCTTTTCTAAAAAATTCTCTTCAGCAGATGCTTTTGCATTTCTAGCTAACTGCTCTGCCTGTTGTTGCTGTGCTGCAGCAATCTGCTTCTGACTATTTGTTTGTTCTTTAGTAGCTTGAACCAAACTCATTGTGACAAACGTTAGTCTGTCAATTGCCTGAACTACCTCTCCTTGATCATTATCAACAGGTCCCATGCGTTTGACAAACATGTCATCACCAGGCAGATCTCTCTCAACACCTAGATCTGTAGCACCAATGTTGACAATAGCATCACTAGCAAAACCCTCTGGTCTCAATGGTCTTGCATTAAATGCAGATGAACGAGCTAAACCACCACCCATAACTTCTGGGTTAACTGCAGCAGCACCACCTGGAAGTGATCTTTGCAGTACAGTTCCACCAAGCATTTTCTGCAATGGTGATCCTGCTAATTCTTTATTACTGCCACCTTTTAAAAGTGGTGTTTCTGCCGCTGATGGCAGTGCTGGTTTATCATTTACAATCTCCACTTTCGTGGCGATCATGTCCGCGACTTTTTCCTTCTCTTCGCGTTGATCTAGATACTTTTTTACAGCTTTAATGACATCGCCTAGGAAGAATGCTTCACCCCTAGTGTCTTGATATGATAAGTATCCGTGTGCCATTATCGTTGTTTAGCTGCTTCTTGTTGTTTCTTGAGATTTTCTAAATGCTGCATAAGAAGAGTGGTATATACCTGTCTCTCCCATGGCATCATGTTTTCAATCTCCGTCAAGCTATATTTATGATGTTGCATCAAAGCAAAGTTAGTTTCATAATAGTTTTCTAAACTATCGTGTGAGAGGGCTATCCGAAAAAATCGGCCAGACCTTTCAGTGTAACTTCACTCTCCACCTTGGTTTTTGAGTTAGTTACTTTGACTTTCTGCTCTAATCTAGGCATGGTTTCAAAGAATTTCTGTATATTTTTCATCTGTTCGCCAGATAAATTATTAACAAAATCCTCTAGTTCTTTCTTATCTGTATCTTTAGCC
>BCSF01000919.1_pt1 | contig 10111 bp, 12 predicted proteins | sample 1016431 | NCBI WGS metagenome assembly BCSF01 (sample SAMD00045685;SAMD00045686;SAMD00045687;SAMD00045688;SAMD00045689;SAMD00045690;SAMD00045691;SAMD00045692;SAMD00045684;SAMD00045690;SAMD00045691;SAMD00045692;SAMD00045684;SAMD00045685;SAMD00045686;SAMD00045687;SAMD00045688;SAMD00045689, study...
TTTTATTCACAGCCTACAGTTAGAATAATTGAAAGCTCATTGCAAAGAAACTTGCGGATGAAGAAAAAGTAATGGCTACTCCAACAAACAAAGCCTTGTACAATCGAGTCAAGGCTGAAGCAAAAAAGAAGTTCAAGGTTTGGCCTTCAGCATATGCCTCGGGTTGGTTAACTAAGGAGTACAAGAAACGTGGCGGCAAGTACAAGTAAAAAACCTAAAGGCGGCTTAACTAAATGGTTCAAAGAAGAGTGGACAGACCTGAAGACAGGAAAGCCGTGTGGTCGAAAGAGTGCGAAAGGGAAATCAAAGAGACCTTATCCTTCTTGCAGACCCAAAGCGGTTGCCGCCAAGATGAGCAAAGCAGAAAAAGCATCAAGCATCCGAAGAAAAACTGGCCCTGCAAAAATTAAACACAAAGTTACTGCATCAGGTAGACGGAGAAAATAATGGCTACAAAAAAAGACCCTAGACTAGCCAGAGCAGGGGTATCAGGATTTAACAAACCTAAACGTACACCTAGCCATCCTACAAAATCGCATGTTGTCGTAGCTAAGGTTGGCGATAAAATTAAAACTATTCGGTTTGGTCAGCAGGGTGTTCGGGGTGCAGGGAAGAATCCAACCAGTGCAAAAGATAAAGCACGAAAGCGTAGCTATTATGCCCGACATAATGCACAAGACTCAAGCCCGAGTAAGTTATCTGCTCGCTATTGGAGCCATAAAGTAAAATGGTAAGAGTTGACAAATCAAGCAAAGTATGCTATAATAGTAATCTCTTACGTAGGAAATGCAAATGACATATTTAACATTAGTGCAAAATCTTTTAAAGCGTTTAAGAGAACGTAGCGTTAACACCGTTGATGAAAATACATATTCATCTATGCTTGGTGTTCTTATTAATGATGCTAAATCTGAAGTTGAAAATGCATGGAACTGGTCAGCCTTACGTCAAACGTTAACACTTCAAACTACTTCTGGTGTATTTAACTACGAGCTAAATGGAACTGGCAATAACTTTACAGTTATGGATGTTGTCAATGACCAAGGTAATTTTTTTCTAGAGTATAGAACTCAACATCAATTTAATGAATTTTATCTTAATCAAAATCCACAAATTGGTAATCCTAGATATTATAACTTTAACGGGGTTAGTGCTGATGGAGATACGCTTGTTGATTTATACCCAAAACCAAATGGGCAGTACAATATTTTCTTTAATATAATTCAACGTACATCCGATCTTGTGAATGATAGCGACACTCTAATTGTTCCGCATCTTCCTGTTATGTTACTTGCATATGCTAAAGCAGTAGAAGAACGTGGCGAAGACGGCGGTGCTTCTGCATCAACTGCATATGCTACAGCCGCCCGTGTACTCAATGACGCAATTGCACAAGACTCTCAGCGTCATGTTGAAGAACTACAGTGGAACTATTAAATGGCATCTCCTTTACAGTCAGCTAGTATTGCCGCACCAGGATTCTTTGGATTAAACACCCAAGAGTCTGGTATTACTCTGGAATCAGGATTTGCACTTGAGGCTACTAACTGTGTTATTGATAAGTTCGGTAGGCTCGGTGCTAGAAAAGGATGGCAGTATTTAACACAAACTGTGCATGGCGTTGCTCAAAGTGGGCTTGCTAACGCTACAAGTTCGTTGTCTAGTGTTGCTTCTGTAGCGCATGGCTTAACTACTGGTAATACAATTTTAGTATCAGGCGGTACTAGTCCTGAATATAATGGCACTTTTACGGTTACTGTAGCTGATGCCAATTCGTTTACATATACAATGACAGGAACCCCAAGTAATTCTTCTTCTAGTATTACATATAAAAAAGTTTCATCTGCGACAGATTTACAAGGTAGTCACCGTTTTGTAGACATTGATGGAACAGAAGAAATTATTGTTTGGTCGTCTTCTAAATTTTACAGTTATACAAACAACATTTTACAAGAGTATTCATACTTAGGCTCGCAAACATTTACAGAAGGTAACTGGCAAGCTGTTACATTAAACGATGCGGTTTACTTTTTTCAACGTGGGTACGAACCTTTATACCACGATACAACTTCAAATACTATTAAAGATATTTCGCAAGCCGCAACAACTGCAACCGTTACTATTACATCAGCGCAACAAACTGCTACTGTAACACACAGTTCTCACGGACTAACTACCGGAACATCCGTTACGTTTGCAGGAGCAAATGAGTCAGACTATAACGGAACATTTAGCATTACTGTTGTTGATGTCGATACCTATACGTATACCCTGCATAACGCTACCTCTAGCCCCGCTACAGGGACGATCACCGCTACATGGTCTCATGGTACTGCACCCCAAGGAAACGCGGCTCTAGCGGCTTATGGTAGGCTTTGGGTAGCTGATACAACCAATCTTAAAACAAAGTTATACTGGTCTAATCTATTAGACGGCACAGACTTTTTAAACGGTACAGCCGGTGAGTTAGATATTTCAGGCATTCTTGTTTATGGTAACGATGAAATTGTAGGGCTTGGAGCGCATAACGGATTCTTGATTGTCTTCTGCAAAAAGAATGTAATTATATTTGGTGATACGGATAACAATCAACAATATCTTGATCCTGCTACTCTTCAGTTAGTGGAAGTTATTTCAGGCGTAGGATGTATTGCACGAGACAGTATTCAAAACACAGGGACAGACATTCTTTTCTTGTCTGAGTCTGGTCTACGTAGTCTTGGACGAGTAATTCAAGAAAAGTCCACACCTATGCGGGACTTGTCTAAAAACATTCGGGATGATTTAGTTCAGATACTTGATGCAGAAACAGCTTCTAAAATTAAAAGTGTTTACTCAGAACATGATGCATTTTACTTACTAACCTTCCCAACGTATGGAAAAGTTTACTGCTTTGATACTCGTTCTGTTTTAGAAGATGGGTCAGCCAGAGCGACTATCTGGAACAATATGAATTTTACAAACTGGATGGCGTTTGAAGATAAAATTTACATGACTCATGTTAGCGGGCTTGCACAATATAGTGGTTATCAAGATAATAACTCTGCTTATCGGATGATTTATTTTACTAACTATTTTGATCTTGGTAACCCATCGCAAACAAAAATTCTTAAACGTCTGGCGTTTAGTTTAGTTGGAGCAACAGGGCAAAACTTTATTGTTAAGTCAGGGTTTGACTATAGTGACCTGTACAATAACTCTCCACTAAGTATTTCACAGGGAACTGTTTCAGAATATAATGATTCAGAATATAATATTGCAGAGTACTCAGGAGGAACGCTTGTAGAAACTATACGAGTTCCCGGCGTTGGTAGTGGTTCTGTAATTCAATTAGGGTTTGAGGCTGATCTTAATGGAGGAGCCTTGTCAATTCAAAAGATAGATATTTATGTAAAACAAGGTAGGATTCTCTAATGAGTTCATATACTAAATCAACGGACTTTGCATCTAAGGATTCGTTGCTGACAGGTAATCCCCTTAAAACTGTTAAGGGTACGGAAATTGATGACGAGTTTAACTCTATTCAAACTGCGGTTAATACTAAAGCAGACTTAAACGCACCCGCATTAGTGAACCCTACAGCAACTACGCAAGCGGCTTCTGATGATTCTACAAAAGTAGCAACAACAGCGTTTGTACAAGATCAGAAAGCTTCTCCTGCTTTAACAGGAACACCAACAGCGCCGACAGCCTCTACAACTACAAATACAACGCAGATTGCTACTACTGCATTTGTACAGCAAGAGATTACTGCAAACGCATATACTGAACCTTATGCAAGCCAAACGCAAAAAGGTGTAGCACGTATTTATGTTTCTAACGGTGATTTGTACATTTATACTCAGGACTAATCATGGCAATCTATCATAACGGTACAAAGCTAAACTGGTATGAAGCTGACATTAACGTCAACGGTACGGTAATTAGTTCTAATGAAGACCTTAATGATGTGTATCATAATGGTACTAAAGTGCATGGGTCATCTAATTTTGCATCTGAAACCCAACTAAAATCATTTGGAATGGCTCCAGATTCTTTTAATTTAAATAATGCCATCACTGATATGATTGATAACTATAGCGATGCAATTGATAATTACTGGTTTCAAGAAGGAAGTGTCGCGGCTAAAAATAATACTCGATGGTATGTAAGGTTACACCGTGGTTATCGTTTTGTTACGGATGACGGTACATTTACCGGAGGCCCGGAAAATACTACGTTAAGCGGTAATGGCGAAAATTGGACTTGTTATCTATGGGAAGGTGTATCAGTTACAGGTGTTAATACGTCACACAATGGTGGTACAAACGTATCTTTACGTAGAGACAACGGCATTTGACAAAGACACCAGTAGCAATTCAACCTGCATACACTATTTACTTTGAGCGTTTTGCAGACAGGACTTGGACACACGCAGATGTACACAATTGGACACCTGCAATTAAAAAAGAATTTATGAAAGTACATGGATTATTACAAGCAATGCATAGCGAACCATTTTACTGTTTAACAGACAATAGCAAACTTGAAAAATTTGTAAAGTCAATTGGATATAACTATGTACAAACACTTCCATGTGATGATGGAATAGACAGACCTATGTGGAGATATATAAATGGGTAGTGTAGTAAGTGGACTGTTCGGTAAAGGCGGTTCAGGAATTGCAGGGCAAGGCATAAAAGAGGCGGCTCGTCGTGCTGAGTCTGCTTACTTTAAACCTTATACAGTCACAACAGGTACAGGAACAACGTCTTATGGGAATGATGGCTTTAATGTGTCATTATCTCCTGAGTATCAAAAGTTATTAGGCACATCTTTAGGAGGCGCTCAAGGACTTTTTGACCAGTTTGCCTCGTTTGATCCGTCTGCACGAGCAGGTGAAATCTTTGGAGAGCAATCTGCTTTATTGCAACCTGAATTCCAACGACAAGCAACAGAGCTACAAAGCACATTGTTTGGCCGTGGAACTCTAGGTAAGAAACTCGCAGGTGAATCTGTTGGTTTAGGCCGTGGAGCAGGGATGGTTCAAGCAGATGCATTAGGTCTTGGACAAGCACAACAACAGACCTTGGCAAACCTAGCCGCACAAAGCAGAAACCAAGCATTCGGAGAACAGGCTCAGTTAGGCCAGATGGCAACAGGAGCCTTACAATCAGCACTAGGTATTAGCAATCTTGAGCAGTCCTTGATGGGTATGGGACTCAACGCAGAACAAGCTCGTGCGGCGGCGGCGTTAGGTGCGGGTAATCTTGCAATCTCTCCATACGCTACAGCGGCTGATATGGCTCAACGTCAGCAAGAAAGCAATGCAGGGTTCTTTGGTTCTCTTGTCGGTGGAATCGGTACGGCAGGAGGTCTTGGCGGCTTCTTAGGTGGTGCAGGAACAACAGCGGGTGCTAATGCGGCGTTGTTAGCTATGTCAGATGTAAGGATTAAACAAAACATTCAACACGTTGATACGCTTTCCAATGGAATCAAAGTGTATACATGGGAATGGAATGAGCTTGCGCCTGAACCTGCTCCAGGAGGAACAGTTAAGGGGGTAATTGCTCAAGAGATATTAGAACAATTCCCTGAAGCTGTGCTAACACATGATAGTGGGTACTTGATGGTAGACTACTCGCATCCTGAATTACAAGGAGTTCACTAATGGCAAAGCCAAGCTCAGTATATTCAATCTTAGGAATGAAAACGCCTGAACAGGTTGCCCAAGAAGAGCGTGAAAAAGCGTTTGAGTATTTTACAGGGCAACGAACAGGATATGAGAAAGCCGGTGCAGGTTTAGGATTACTCTTAGGCTCATTGTTTGGAGGAGAGTCAGATGATATGGCTCGATCTAGAGAGGGCATGGAGATTATTCAAAGTGCTAGGGCGGCTACAGACAAGCAAAGGGCGATACTTGCAGAGGCAGAAGCACAAGCAACAGAAGCGAATCGTCCTCCGTTAAGCGCAGGAAAGCAGTTAATGAATGAGTATCAAATTAGGTACGAAAATTTTACTAAGATTGCTGATGCGCTTGAAGAAAGAGGTTTTCTTGAGGAAGCAGAAAATGCCAGAGCCGTTGCTCGTGAGGCCGCCTCTGGGATTCTTGCAACAGAGGCAGACTTGGCTTCACTGAAATTAACTGAAGCAAAAACCCAAGCTGAAAACGCTCCAAACTTTAGTGTTACCAAACCATATCTTGACGCAGAAGGAAATCTATTTCCGGGTAGAGAAGATTTAACAACCGGAATAATTTATAATAAGAACACTGGACAGCCTGTTCAGAGTGCTATGCCTTACGCTCAAGGACTTGTTACAGGCCCGAATCAAGCCGCATTAGCAGGAAGAGCCGAAGATGTTGCAGGAATATTAATTAATGACCCTGAGTTTAAGGGATTAAGCCCAGAAGATCGGCAAGAACAAGCGGGTTATATTGCCGCTGAAGCAAACCTGAGACTAAACAAACTTCCTGCAAAGGATCGAACTGCAAACCAAGCTCAAATTTACCAACAAATTTGGAATGAAATTAAAAACGCCGGTGGAGTTCAAAAAACTCAGTGGTGGGAATTTTGGAAAGATGAGTATGAAATTATTCAAAAGCAAGCCACAGAAGCTGAACACAAAGCCGCGAATGCCGCCGCCAAAGCCGCAGGACAAACAACTTATACCCTTAAAGGGAAACAATATAACGTTCAATAGGAGTATACATGGCTCAGTTTATTCCACAGCCTGTTGTTGCACAGCCTGATACGTTTGTACCACAACCGGTTGATCCAGATGTGTTTGTACCACAGCCGGTTGAAGATTCAGAACCAGTTGATTCTGATACGTTTGAACAGCTTTCGTATGGTTACGATTCTACTCCATCTTTTGTAAATAACATGGCCTTATGGATGCAATCCAGGATTCCATTGGGAGAGGCCGTCTTTGATGAAAATGGATTTAGCTATAAAACAGCAGAAGAAATATATGGATCAGACTTTATAAATGCTGATCCTGAAGAAAGACGGGTTATACTATTAGAGCAACGTCAGAAACAAATTGAAGAAGAGTACAAAGATCTTATCGCATCGGGGCAAACTGACACAGCCGCGACTACGATAGGTGGATTTGCCGGTGCAGTAACTGACCCAACTACTTTGTTACCTGTAGGACAGGGCTATAAAGTTATGACAGTTATTGGAGGTCTGCTTGGCTTTGGTTACAGTGCGGCAGATCAACTTGCTCAGACAGGCGAGGTTGATCCTGTAGAAGCAGGACAGGTTGCGGCTGTAACTGCAATTGCTACACCGGCAGTAGCGGCTACTCTAAAAACAGTTACCAAAGCTGTTAGAGGTGTAAACGCAAAACTCACTTCAAAGAAATCTGCTGACCCTGAAGTTCAAGATGCAGCCTCTGTTCGGATGAATCAAATAAATGAAACCGTTGCTGAAGCTGTAGTCAAAGGTCTCCCAGAGAATAAGGTAGCACCTTACGTACAACAAAAGTTAAACCTAACACCCGACGAGTTTGCTAGTGTAGGAGTAAATGCTCAATCAAAGTTTAGAATACCTACGCCTGATGAAGCCAAGATGATCTTGGAAGCCAAAGCATACAAGAAAGACCCTGTTGGCTCACGCAGTAGATTCCCAACAATTGATAAATTGTTTGGTGCGCTTCATACTCGCATCAAAAATATTTCTGCTCCAGTAGCAGGTGCATTGCGTAAGTTTGAGCTTGATAGTCACATGAACTCTGAGCTTTACATGCGCAGGGTGACACCATTTATTAAAGGCTTTAATGACCTAAATAAAAAGACACAACAAACGCTGTCTCGTCTGTTATTCAACGGAGACTTCAAAGCGGCTAAGGCCTTAATGCGATCTCAAAATGCAAAATTAGCAGATGATTTTGACGAGGTAGATACAGTCCTTCAAAGTTTATTTAATGACTTGAAGGGTGCGGGATACGATGTATCAAAAGTTCCAAACTATTTCCCTCGTTTAGTCAAGGACGTAGACAAGTTACGTGAGAAACTGACAGGCCAACAAAATGGTTTGATCGAGGCCGCTTGGAAAGCACGAGCCAAACAACTTAACACAAGCGTTGCTAAACTATCAGAAGAAGATAAGATTGAGATTGTAAATAACATTGCCAGAGGCTACATACCAAAGTCTGTGGGTACTACCAGTATGACATTTGTTAAGGGCAGAACCATTCAGAATGTAACAGATGATATCCTGGATGACTACGCCAATCCAATGGAATCGTTACACGCCTACATTAGACAGACTGTACACAACGTAGAGAAGCGTAAGTTCTTTGGTCAGGTAGGTACGGGAGCTAAGAATAACGGAGCTACCAGTATTGATCTAGACGAGTCTATCGGTGGTATTATTACAAAACAAATTGCAGATAAAAATATAGCGCCAAGGGATCAAGCAACTTTGGCTGATCTTCTAAACTCTCGTTTTGGGTTTGGCGAACGAACTCCGTCTTCAGGGCTACAACATATTCGGAATACAAGCTATGCGGTTACAATTGGTAACCCTATATCTGCATTAACACAGCTTGGTGATGTTGGTGTAGCGGCATACATGAACGGACTCCGTAATACTATCAACGCTATCTTGGCTCCAAAGAAAATTAAAATGCAAGACCTTGGTTTAGAGGATCACATTGCACAGGAATTTGTAAGCACCAACAGCACTGGTAAGTTCTTGAATAAGTTGTTCACAGCTACCGGATTTCGGATGATAGACAGGTTCGGTAAAAATGTGCTACTCAACGGATCATTGCGGAAAGGACAGGCGTTCTCTAAGAGCGCGAAAGGCGTAGAAAAACTGCGATCTAAATACGGAGAATCTTTTGGGGATGAGTTTGATCTGTTGGTCAATGACCTACGAGCCGGTAAGATGTCAGATAATGTCAAACTATATCTGTGGAATGAGCTATCCGATGTACAGCCAATCTCTTTATCGGAAATGCCACAAACTTATCTGAATATTCCCAATGGAAGAATATTCTATGCATTAAAAAGTTTTACCCTGAAGCAACTTGACCTAATTCGTAATGATGTTTTTGCGCAGATAGCAAGGGGCAACATTGTAGAAGGCGGGAAAAATTTATTGCGGTACGCCACGATTGTACCTTTGATGGGCGCGACAGTCGATGAAGTTAAAGACATGGTCATGGGCAGAAAGTTTCGCGTAGATGAAATTCCTGATAACTATATTGACAACCTGTTCAAAGTCTTTGCCATATCAGAATACGCAAGGGAGAAATCTTTAGAGCAAGGGAAACTTGGTACATTTGCCAGAGATGCTTTTACCCCTGCTATTGTGCAACAAGTTGATAGGCTTGGTTCGGATGCTCTAAAAATTATGAAGGGTGAGGTAGAGAGTACGAATGACATAGAGTCGATACGTCAGCTACCGGGCGCGGGAACCATGTACTACAATTTCTTTGGTGGTGGTCTAGAAAAATTTGAGCAGGAAGAAATAAGAAAATTTAAAAACTTTGAAAAGTAAAAAGCCCCGCGAACGGGGCAAGCTCACTGGCTATTGAAAAAAATCAAACACCTCTCCTATGTGAATTTTAAGGAAAGGAAAGTTTAGGATTATCCCATCAAAGAAATAAACCTGAGCCTCGTGAATTGTTTGAGTGTCGTTTGTCCAACCAAGCACTGGCTGTGACTGAACAGACTCAATCGACAGTCCAAACTGGTGATGAAACTTACAGCTAACCACGGCGATACACCTCCTTAGCTTTGTACATATGACGTGCATTACCCGTATACTTGGATGCACTCCCTGTTTTCATGTATGCTTGATTGATTGCACCGTCTGCGGATAGGTCTTTGTAGTTACCTATAAAACGATCTCCACAATAAACTTCATAAACTCTAAACATTACCACCCCCAAGTTCCTGTCATGCCCTGTGCGTTGTAGTCCGTCACACGCTTCTCAAAGAAATTACTAATACTAGACCCGCCAATTAACTCTTCCATCCACGGGAGAGGGTTGTCTTTAACTTTCCAATTCGGTTTGAGACCCAGTTGGATAAGCCTTCTATCTGCAAGGTAACGTATATACTGCTTAACTTCTCCCGCAGTGAGTCCTTCCAAAGCTCCCATCTCATAAGCAAGGT
>BCSF01000920.1_pt1 | contig 10111 bp, 24 predicted proteins | sample 1016431 | NCBI WGS metagenome assembly BCSF01 (sample SAMD00045685;SAMD00045686;SAMD00045687;SAMD00045688;SAMD00045689;SAMD00045690;SAMD00045691;SAMD00045692;SAMD00045684;SAMD00045690;SAMD00045691;SAMD00045692;SAMD00045684;SAMD00045685;SAMD00045686;SAMD00045687;SAMD00045688;SAMD00045689, study...
TTTTTGGGGGCCCGTTCTACCCCAGTCTTTTTTAAATTTTTTCTCGGTGTCGGTCAAAAACGATTTTTCGTCGTCGTTATTTGTTTCCTATTGATAGTTTCCACCTATTCCGTTTATCCGCAGTTGTGAACTTATGAGTAATGATTCTCAACAATTCTCCCGTTGGATTATTTCCTAATAGGTATCTCATTTTACTTCTATGTGGTATGGCTCTCATTCTTTTTGTTATTTAGACTCATTATAAGTATTACCTAACTTTTCTTTCGGAACGAATAATCACCCATATCCACAACCCTATAAGAGCGCCACATACCCAAGCCACTCCCATTACCTACGATGCCTTCCCTTTTGAGGAGGAACAACCTTCATTATCCCTCTTCGGATTCCCTTAGAAGGAAGTACATCTTTAGGTTCATCAAAATCAATCCATCGAAGGCCAAAAAAGAATCTAGCCATCAATCGGTGAAACCAATGAGGTTTTTGTTTTAAAGCAAAGGAAATGAAATCCGTATCATCTCCTATCTTCCATTCCCCTATGGGTAATTTAGAAGAGTTGTTTGTATATTCCTTTTTTTTCATGTTCTTCATATAAGTTCATTATATCCCATACAACCTTACAATCCTCATATCTCTCTTCCGATTCTAATTCGGACAAGAGTTTAGATAAGGATGTATAAGGTATGAGTTCTACTATTGTCTTTCTTCGTATAGAACCTGAATTAGAAGATAAGTTATCCCATACCCAATATAAGGAAGTAATCCTTACCTCCCTCATATTCTTAAAGTATTGGTTATTAAACTTATCTAAGTAATGGAATTCTTCAGGCCCCATAAATCTCTTTTATAGATAAATATCATCGTATAGGGAATACTGAGTAACAATCACACATCCAATTCACTTCTCAATTCACTAAGGAGTTCCATTACTCTTTCTCTATAACAAGTAATCCCACAACATTCCTCACACTCCGATTCTAACTCAATAAGAATTTCCTTTATCTTTTCTTTAGCCATTCTTTCTCTTAATCCAATTGTTCCCTTTAATGTAACATTCTCTAGCAAGATTAAGAATCCCTCTATCTCTTTCATAGTAGAACCCACATTCAAATACTGCCTCTAAGGTTTCCCTTATCTTTGAATCACTAATATAGAAATCATCTCCTAATACCTTCTCTAACATATCCGCTTGAGCCTTCGTTATAGGAATCTCATTCTCCTTCTCAAAGAGATTATCGATATCAAACTTATGAACCTTTAGGATTTCCTTTTGCCAATCTTGCAAACCCTCTAAAGCTAATTGTTCCTTCCTTATTGATTGTTCTTCCGTTTCCATAACTTATTCACTTCCTCTTTTAATTCTTTTAATCTTCTTAACCTTATTCTATCTCTCAAAGGAGTAGAATGTCCTTCGTTATCTCTACTTCTTTTTAATCTTTTCTTTAACTGATTCATTTTATGAATCTTCTTACCAAAATCCTTGCTCATTCTTTTCCTCAACTTCTTTTACACCGATAGTGAGTTCACTATCTGTTAACTTGCGTAACCAACCCCACATTGTACCATTGGTTATTCTATTTTTAATTGTTGTCCAATCCTTTACTTCTTCACACCAAAGGAAATCCCTCAATAACTGATTAGCCCTTTGGGGTTCTTCAATTATCTCATAGGTGATTCCCTTAAATGTATAAGTTACCTTATTCCGCTTGTCTAACTGCATCGTAATAAGTGATTCCATCCACTACAATGAATTCCTTACAAAAGTACTTTCCTCCTAATGAATAATGATAAAATTGTTTACCTCCTACGTTAATTGTTTCTTTTAATGATAATGGTTGCATAATTTCTTAATTTAGATTTATACAAATATACAAAAAAATTATCACATATCCAAATAAAATGAGGTAAAAATAAATGAGCTAATTTCACACAATGGGCTTTATATCCTCTTAGGATAAACCGAAGGGGTATAAAAGGGTATTTTTTCTATACCGGAAAAAACCAGGCTCGATATAAAAACGGACCAGACCCGGCTTGAGCCAAAGCGAAAATCCGGTAGTTACAAGAAACCTGTCTAAGGGGGGTGGGGGGTCCCCTCCGCTCGCTTACGCTCGCTTACAGCTTTGACTCTCCTTTAGCCACTTTTCCACAGTGGGGGCATTCGTATAGGGTGAGTGTACCACTCTCCCATTCCCAATTACAATGGTAACAGCGGATAGTGTTCTGAGTGTTGTTATATATACTATGTGTTTTCTTTATTGCCATAGTGTGTATAAGTATAGTATATATAGTGTTATGCTATATATGGGTAATCTTAGCTATATTTTTATTAGCTAGTCTTTCACACTTCGAGCTTGAGATTTGCGCATAAGAAAAGAGGGGAGAACCACCAACCCCTCTATTTCCCAATTAAAAATAACAAATGAGTATTACAAATAAAAAAATATCTTAGCTTCCGTAATAGTAACGGTTGTACTCTATACCCTTCTCCCAATCATTAGCCGTTAGGTATCCGAACCCATTATAATTGCCAGATTCCGTAAGTACCTTCTCTATCATATGGGAGATACCAGCTTTAAAGCTTTGAGTAGCGAACTCATCTTTACGAGCTAACTGAGTGTTAGCCCATTGTAACATACCTTCTACGTTAATAGTCTTTCTACCTTTCATATCTCCATTAGGGTTTTAATTTTATTCATCATCTCTTTCTCAATCACAGTACTAACATACGAATAATTCCTGAGATATCCAAATTTATTTCAAACTTTTTTTCATTTATTTTTAGCACTCAAGGCGCCGCATATGGAAGCTCTTTCTCTATAAGTCTCCCACCCAACCACCCTAAATATACGAAAAAAATATGAAACATGCAAGCTTTTTTATGTGAAATATGTGTTTTTTGAGCATAAAAAAAGGAGTACATTCCTGCACTCCTCTCTCAAACCTCAACCCACTACTAATATGCTTTTTGTAGGAAAATCTCATTATAGGCCATCTCATAGGCATCTCTAAATGGGATATTACTTCCTGGCTCCGATAGTTGAAGTTGTAGTTGTTTAGCTAACTCATTGACTTCCAATGATTTGCCCGATTGCTCTACTTTCCTCCGTATCTGATAGTAACTCATCACTTCCATTCGTTTACCTCAGCAGATAATCCTCTTAGAACTTCTAGCCTTTGATTGGCTTTTTCACAAACCTTCTCCGAATCCGAAATCAGATGTTGGAGTAAGTGTTCAGCGGCTTTCTTTCTTCCCCACTTCTTAGGATATACAAGTCTATTGCCAATAGGTAAGTATTCCTTCTTCACCAAGCCTGGTGATTTAGGTTCGGATAGGATGTACCACTTTCCATCATCTTGGTGGAGATACATCACTTCCTGCACTTCTCTATTGTTTGCTACTTGTTCTCCCATAATATGTTAAGATGATGCTACCTCCCCAATCGGAGCCGAGTTATCCTTACTCTCATCATCTTGTTGAGCGGGAGGATGGAACCGCCCCACCTTCTCCGAGCTGGTAGCCCGGCGCGTTTCTCTTAACGCTTCTCCCGCAAATTGTCAGCCCGTTTGAAGTACGTCTACCCCAAGGGACCGTTATTTTTTTAGTTAGGGTTAGAGTACATCTCAATCACCTCAACCAATTACACTACTAATATACGAAATAAATCTGATATATCCAAATTTATTTCAAACTTTTTTACAAAGAATTTAAAATATTTAAACTCTCACTAAAATCAACACCGGCAATATTGTAATTACCATACACTTCTTTCTGGCGTTTCACAAAGTAAGCCAATTTAGAACTAGCGAAGGTAACCCCTTCAGAATCAAGGGCCTCCACAGCTTTGTTCAATTTGTACTGCCAGTACCCAATCTTCTCCATATAACCATTTACATACTTACTCATCTTAAATCAATTTTAGAGCTTTGTTAATATTGTTATCAGTAGCGCCATATCCCTTAACTTGCTCAATGGCCTTTTCTATCGAAATCATTCCGAACACATAGTTCTCAGTAGTAGTCATCTCTTTCAACATTCGAACCACATCAGGCAGAGAACAAAACTTTGGACGGTTGTTAACTGAAAGATACTTAATGTTTCCAGTGATGGTAGTACCACTCTCACTCACGGCGCCGGATTCTTTTGATTCATACATATCAATCATTCCGTTGAACTTCCCATACACAAAGGTATCACCAAAAGATTTGACATCTTCAATAATACTCCTATCAACCTCAGCACCATACTCATCAGAGATATACACATCGACTGAGTTACCCATAGAGAAGGTAGAAGAAGAAACACTCACTACCACATTAGGGAACTTCGCTTTCACATATTGTTTCAGAAGGTTTGACCCAGCTGAATGGTTTATTGAAATCTCTGGTTTGGTAGGGTTACCATTCCAATCAGTTGTTTTTAGGTGTTTAATAGGAAGGTTGAACTCCATCCCATTTAGCTTAAATTTGAATTTCTTACTCATATTTGTTTTAGGTTTTAACTTATCTCTCAATTACAGAACTAATATACAAAATTAATTTGAATCATGCAAGCCTTTTACCAACTTTTTTCAAATTATTTTTCGGACTGGCTTAGTTCAACCATAGGTTATATACATAACCATAACTAGTATCTAAGATTTCAGCAAGGTGTTCAAACAACCTCTCTCTCACTAAAGAATCATAAACACCAATGTACTCATATACATCACCATCGTTATACAACTCATTCAGCAGGCCTGTAAAGTTGGCTTCCCCATCCAGTTCAACTCCCAGCTCATCCGTTGGGTAGTTCTCTAAGTAATAGTTCTTAATCTTCATATGAATCGTTTTAGGGTTATCTCTCAATTACAGTACTAACATACGAATAATTCCTGAAACATGCAAGCTTTTCACCAATTTTTTTTAAATTTATTTTGTCGTGACTGCCGGTAAACCTAATCCCTGCGGCAGTATTCGCTATTCTACTCCCACCCAGCCACCCTTAAAGATACAAAAAATAAATGAGAATTCCAAATTATTTGTATGACAATTTGTCAAATCTAGCCAAAAAGTTATCAACATTTTGGTGTTAATAAAAAAAGTTATCCACAATGACACATTGTCAGGCCATTAGGGCTTGTATATCTCATTTCTTTTTTGTATATTAGCTCTTACAGCCCATTTTACAAGCTCTCTCAGGGATTGTCTCTAAGCGCTTATGGGTGTATGGGGCTATTGGGGTAAGGTGGCTCTCAGGGAGTATCAGAATCAGGTACAGGAAATTTTGCAGCGCTACGAACACACACACAAGCGTGATTAGTACCTTGATATATTACTTTTCAAGCTCTTTATTTTCGTACTCTATTAAGAAGTGGAGAAAAGTGGGGGAAAGTGGTAGGAAGTGGGATAGGGTAATGGATTAACCTATTTGTATATAAGTATTAGAATATATGCTTATACCTATATTTAGGGTAAGTTAATTATTTGTATGTGTTAAAATGATTATTTAGGAGCTTCATCCACTCTATTGATTATCATCTTTTTTAAATCTTCTGTCAGGGTTAGTATCTTATCTTGTGGGAAGGGATTGATATGTAGTTCCTCTTCTATATCACATATCTTATAGTACATTAGAATAAGTTCTTTCTGAGTTATCATAGCTGGGAAGTGTGTTATACGTTATCTAATATAACTATGTATTATATCTTCTTTTTATATTCTATTACATATACTTCTATTACTTATACTACTACTCTTATTACTATTCTTAGCTATATTTTTTTTATCTATGTTTTCCGAGTTCGAGTTCGTTTGAATTTGGCGCAAAAGAAAACCCACCTTTTTGGGGTGGGTTCTTTACTATTGGATTTGAACCAATGAGGATTCTAATGTGATTTTGTGTCTACAAGGGAACATTCCGTATTTCGTTGAGTAAGAATAATGTTCGGTTGGAACATCATCTTTATGTAGGGTTTCAACTTTGATTGGTTTCCCTTCCCAATAGGAGTAGGAGTTTCCACTTTTGAGTTTCACAATCATTGATTTTCCAATCAAGCTTTCAGCTCTTAACTTATCGTTTTTGTTTGATGCGTAGTACTCATTCTTTCCAGCGAAACAAGGTGCTTGTGGTGAATGAGAAAATAAATCATAATTCATAATTTTAATTTAAATTTCTAATTGAGTCTCTCTCAATCTTATATTACTAATGTAGGAAAAAATTGATGGTAGTACAAGCCCTTTCAAACTTTAACACTATCGTAATTATTTTTAAATGTAATAAGTTAGGAGCGCTTCCTCTCTTTGTTTGTGATATCTTTTTGAATCAACATTTAAATCTAATAATTCGATAAGTTCTTCACCTCTATTCCAAGCATCCAATTCATTTATAAATTGGTACATATTATATTCTTTGGGTTTCTCCATATCATCCACAGTTTTATAATGTTCATAAACACCACCAACATTATTTTGAAGTACGTGTCCAGCTTCGTGGAGTAGAGCGATTAACCCATTTTTTTCTAAATCATAATTGTGGTGAATACATATGGATTGTTCATCATCTGTCTTTATGTAATATGTAACTGAATCTATCATTACATTCACATCGTAAGATTTTAGAAAATCTACTACTTTTTGGAAATCTTTTGGAAAGGTTCTCATTATATCTGAGTCCCTCTTTCTCTAGCTTCTCTCGCTATTCTTTGAATTCTACTATTTTGAACAATAGCTCTTCTATTCCAAATATCTCGCATTATTTCACGATTTCTTCTACTTCTATCTTCATGCCCTAATTCGGCTCTCATTTCTCTTTCATTCCAAATTCTATCTCTATTTCTCATATCAGTAAAGGGTTTAATTATCATTAACTCAACACTTCTAACATACAAAGATATTTTGTAAATGTCAAGCCTTTTCTTAATTATTTTTAAAAATTTCTTCTTATGAAATCATCAATAACTTGAATCATTCCCAATATGAATCCAATAACCCAGGCTCCAACGGGAATAGGCCAAAGTAGAAGTTGCCTAAATCTAGTACCCATTGTAGTTTCTTCGGTATTTACTTTTAGTTCAAAAAGTAATGCCCAAATTGTTCCAATTAAAAGGTAAGTAATCATATAAATTTTTTCTTATCTATCTCCACTTTTTTTCGAACATCTCTTAGATATTCTGTAAGATAATGTTTAGCGTACTCTTCCATCAAAGTATCTAACATTGTATAATGAGAAAATGCATCGGATTCTATCGGTCTATTTTCCCACTCATTTTTATCCAACCATTCTTTAGCGCTCATAGAAGATTGTTTTTGATAAACCAATAGATAAACATAAATAAAAATAGAGGCCATAGAACAATACAAAGTACCCTTTCGAAATTGTTCATCGAATTTTCAGTATTTCGTAATGCAAAATCAAAGAATAGGGTAACTAATCCACCCCAAAGTATATAAGTTATCATTCTTCTTTTTTATAGTGATTTTTGTAGTAATTCTCACTCATCAAATGTCCATCTAACATAGTATTAACTGTAACAGCTTCATTGAAGGTTTCATATCTGAAAACCTCATCACCTCTCACAATAACCCAATTTTTTTCATTGTGTAGACCGGGTCTATCCATCCAACTCCATTCGTTAATACTCATTACTTTATGATTTACGGTCTAATAACCAAGATGAAGATTGAACCTTAACACCTAATCCATCGATTAACTCAATACCATTTTCTTTACAAACCTCAGCTTCTGGGATTGTATCATTATTTTGGTCACCACCATTAGCGAATGCCAAATCATAAACCTCACCAAACATTTCACCGAATTGTTTGAGGGTTTCACATTGTGTTTTATCAGTATCTTGAGAAATCAGAGCGTAATCTACATATCGTATAGCTTTTACGATTTGTAATCTCTCATCCTCATCCATAAAATATTCTGAACCTTTCAGTTCTCTTTGTTTATCGGAATTTACGATAACCCAAAGTTTGTCAGCTTGCTGTTTTGCCAATTCGAACAACTCTAAATGTCCTTTGTGAATTGGATTAAAATAACCACTAACTATAACTGCTTTTTTCTTATTCATATTATTGTTTCAAATAAACTTCTTTGTAATATCTTTCATCCATCAAAGTTCCTTCCAATGATGATTTTAGGGCTTCTTCTTTTGTTTTAAAATGTAAATGGTGTTCCACACCTTCTCTTTTACCTACAATTACCCAACCATACATTTGGTGTATTTCTCTTGGTTTATGTTGTTGTTGACTCATAATTTTTTTCCTTTTTGTATAAATATAATTCAATATCTCTTTTTCATTTCAATATCCCACAACATTTCAAGCTCTCTAATCTTTCTCTTCAAGCTCAAATTCTCATCTTTTTGAGCTCGAATGTGTTCTTGCATGAGCTTGATTTGGTGTTTTAACCTTCCAATTTCATCTCTCAACGATTTATGTGTTCTGAACCATTTTATCATAAAAGATGCGGTTTAGCTTCGTTCTGTCCAGCGTTGGTAACTACCACATACTCAGGGTAATATGATTTTAAATCTTCAGCTCCAGCATAACTTAATGCGGATTTCACCCCATCCAATAGACCTGTAAGGATATATTTCACACCACCCTTATATGGAATGGTAGTTGCCTCACCTTCTACATTTCTCGCAGCTTGCCCATGCGTTACTTTGGTTTCCAATGATGCTGAACCTCGATATCTTTTGTATAATCCCTTTGGGTTTTCCACAATTTGACCTGGCTCTTCCTCCGTTCCAGCTAAGAGTGAACCCAACATTACAGTATCTGCTCCAATGGCTAGTGCTTTTGCAATATCACCAGAAGTTCGGATACCCCCATCAGCCATAATGGGTACATTAGTTACCTTAGCGATATCTTCTAATGAAGTTACATTTGGAACACCAAACCCAGTTTTGATTCTCGTTGTACATAGTGAACCTCCACCAATACCAACTCTCAATCCATTTACTCCATAAGTTCCTAAGTGTTCTGCAGCTTCGGCAGTTGCGATATTACCAGCAATGATATCTACATGCTCTGGTAGATTCTCTTTACACCAATCAATCATATCCAACACATTTTGGTGATGTCCATGCGCTACATCAATCAAAAGTACATTTGCCCCAGCGTTAACCAATTGTTCTGCTCGTTTCTTATCTTCTTTTTGAACTCCAATTGCTACCATAATAGGTACAGCTTTGATTTCCGCATGCCAATCATCGTACATTACACCCCATTGTTCGGCAATTCCAAACTCATCTGAGTAAATTGCATTGTATAATCTTTCTACGATTTTGGTTTGCTCTTCAATACTCATAAATCTATGAATACATCCAACTCCTCCCATTTCAGCCATTTTGTAAGCCATCTCAAATCCACACACCGTATCCATTGGTGAAGCTACGATTGGATTGAGTAACCCATACCTCTCACTCAACAAAGTGTGTAGTTTGATATTTTGGCGGGATTTGATTGATGAATACGCTGGTACTAATTGAATATCATCGTATGTTAGTGCATATTGCATATTTATTATTTTGTTAGTGATTTTGTTTTATAAACCAATGTATCAACATCAGTAAAAGGTGCATTCATAATCTTCTTATATACGAAACACGCGTATTTTCCACCTCTAGCTCCAGTTTCGGTATCCGCATATTTTTGAGCTATGAATTGATTATCACAAACAGCTACTAAATAAGAGTGGTCATTAAACGAACCCCATCGATGTGCCATTACTATATAAGTTTCCATTATTGTATTTGATTTTTAAACCATTTTATTAAAATACTAGCAGTTTTATAATTTGTTGCTAGGGGTACATTATGTACATCACATAACCTCATCAACATTGAAATATCTACATCATGTGGGTGTTTATCTAATGGGTCTCTCATAAAAATAACACCAGTTATTTCACCTCTCGAAACCATAGCTGCTATTTCAGCATCGCCACCCAATGGACCAGATTGAACTTTTTCAACTTTATCAATCCCAGCATGCTCACAATGAGCTCCAGTTGTTCCTGTGGTTACGATATCTATATCTTCTCTATTAAAGAAATCCAATCTTTTAGTTACAAATGCAACCATATCAGCTTTCTTGTTATCATGGGCAATAAGTGCAA
>BCSF01000921.1_pt1 | contig 10109 bp, 16 predicted proteins | sample 1016431 | NCBI WGS metagenome assembly BCSF01 (sample SAMD00045685;SAMD00045686;SAMD00045687;SAMD00045688;SAMD00045689;SAMD00045690;SAMD00045691;SAMD00045692;SAMD00045684;SAMD00045690;SAMD00045691;SAMD00045692;SAMD00045684;SAMD00045685;SAMD00045686;SAMD00045687;SAMD00045688;SAMD00045689, study...
AAATGATGTTGTAAAAATGAAAAACAACTTACACGCTTTAGCAGGAGCAGTACAACAATCTGAGAGATTAATTAAGATTGCTTCTGAACATGGTAAAAATGATGATTGGGTGGAAGATTTTTATAAAAAACATCAAAAAGAAAAGAAAAAGAAAAAATGAAAACTCTAAAACAACACATTAAAGAAAAACATTTAGAGGATTTTGAAGAAGATTTAACAGGAGAAGAGATGAAAACTTTAAAACAACACATAAAAGAATCTCAATCCAAATATGGTAAAGGTAATGTTGGTACACCTGAAGTGAACTCTGTAGAAGATGGTAACATTGGTGTACATAACATACATGACCCTAAAATTTTGGAAAGAGTAAACGCATTTGTTGGCTCTATTGCTTCACAGGAATATATTAATCCTATGGGTGCAGTTGAACAGTTAACAAACAAACTAAAAACACTAGGCCTAGATGTAAAACTTCCAGCAATGGAAGGTGCAACTGGCAAAGTTGTTGGTGAAATAAGCCAATTTGGTGGAAGATTTGGAAAAGACCTTGACGGTTCTGATATTAATGATGATGGTATATCACATAAAAAAGAAGGTGGTCTTAAACTTGAAGTCAAGTTTGAGAAACTAGAAAACGGTTCGTCAAAAGTCTTTGCTAAGTTAGTATAGACTTTTTATGTTCAAAGAAATAACCAAAGATAATTGGTTGTTGTTTGCACAACAAAACTATGACAACCCTACTCTTGAAAAAGAAGAGGAGTTTTATGATGATATTAAGCGATTTAAATATCTTAAAAGGTTATTTCGTAAATACGATATAGTAGGTGATATTAAAATAAGACTAGTCTTAAATCACCTAGTTGTATTACAAAATGTTATTGGTGTAGAGGTGGCAGTTACATTATTATTATTTAAGATTGATAAGAAATATTGGTCAATACTAAACACATGTCTTAAATATCTGGAGTATCTATATCCACATGAGTTAAATGATATAGAAACAGATAAGAACATAGAGGAAATGTTAAAAGAACTATGAGTAGAGCAATTGATTTAATAATAACTTACCGTGTGGTAAAAATGTTAGTAACACCATTCAATAAGTTTAAGGCTTTTGATTTAGGTATTATTGATGAAAAGGGTAAGTCATTAATTAAAATGAAAGATGTAAGAGGTAGTGACCGTAAACACTACACAATGTTACACAGGTTTGTATTCAACTTAAAAAGAATACTAAAGAAAGTAGGATTGGGTAGTAGATTAGGTTCATTTGCCGTTGCATTAGCTTTACTTATCAAAGAAGACAAATCAATGGCACAGCATAAAGACTTGATAGAGTCTGCTGTCATAACATATTTGAAAGAAGAAAATTTATATGATATGTTATTAAACGAAGTAAGAGAAATACCAGATATCGCTGATGAACCATACATGACATGTTTCGGCATAAGTGTTTATGAAAAGAACGGCGAACTTGTATCGGAGGACTATTATGCCAAAGCATTATAAAGAAATGATTGATGAAATAATCAATAAGATGGATGAAGACGCACCTACTAACGCAGTAGCACATGGTGGTGTTGACATGAATCCTAATGGTAGAAGAGTGAAGAAAAAAACTGATGTTGGTACAACAGCTGATGCTGAAACTAAAATAAGAGAACTTATTATGAAGAAGTTTGGTAACAATGTGAAAGAAAACACAGACAATAACAATGTAGTGTTAAGAGGTATCAACGAAACATTAAATAAACTGGAAGATAAGATTGACGAAAAGAGTGGTATTAAAAAAGAAGAGGTTAAGATTGTAGAAAAGAAACAAACCTTTCACGATAAATTTGTAAAACAATTATCTAATAATACACCACACTCTGGACAATTTGATGAAGACATTTAAAGAATATGCAGGTGTCACAGGCATAAGAGTCGGTGGCATAGATAGTGTACATCCTATCGCAAGTTTAGGTGACACACCACCTAAACGAAAAGGTAGTAGAGATAGTAGAGCTATTGTTGCACAGAAAAATCCTAGAATTGCAAGAAAACCAGGTCAAAAAGCAGGTTCAGATAAACATAGTGACCTATATACAGATGAAAATCCAAAAGGAACTATACATGGTTTAGGGTTTACTGATAGGGCAAAGGCTACTCAATCTATAAATAAAATCAAAGGTTCAGGTAAGACACATGCACATAAAATGCAGGCTGCCATTGCTATGTCACAGAGAGCCAAAGTGGCAAGTGAAAGAGCAAAGGATCCTGAAAAGAAAAAAGACTTAGCTTCAGCACATAGAGTCTATCAACAATATATAAATCAAAATAAAAAAAGTAAGGACTAATATGGAACTATTAATAACTTTAGCTATGAAATTCTGGCAATGGTCAATACTGATTGCTTTAATAATTATAGGGTTTATTATCAACCTATTTGACAAAAAGGTTGGAACAAGAGTGAACTTTAAGTATTCACAATTTCCTACAATGAGACCTATACCAATCAAGACAAAAGGTAAAGGTTTCTTTACAATGATTAAGATGTGGTTACTAGGTACTAGACATTGGGAAATTGCAAATGATTTCGATTATGAAATTAACGGAGAAAAATTCGTTATTCCGGCAGGTTTTAAATTTGATGGAGCTTCAATTCCGAAGTTTCTACATACATTTTTATCGCCAGTTGGAGTGCTTTTAATAGGTGGACTTGTACACGATTATGCTTACAAGTATCAAACACTATTAAATAAAAATAAAAAAGATACCATGGGTGTGATAACTCAAAAGAAAGCAGACGAAATCTTTAGAGATATCAATATAGAAATAAATGGTTTCTTTCTTATGAACTATCTGGCATACTGGTCACTAAGACTAGGTGGTTTTATGGCGTGGAATAAACACCGTAAAGTCAATGCTAAGATTAAACATCAAAAATAAGGAGTAAAACTTATGAACTGGTTAACAGGAAGAATAAAAGAAATGTCATCATGGTCTGGTGCAAGTTTAATTGCATTAGGTATGTTGATTATTTTAGGTGGTCCCTTTGTTAATATAGCTGCTTGGGCGGCTGTAATTTGGGGCATTATATCAGTAATTAAGAAAGACTAATAATGTTTGGTTCAATCAGAATGGTAATGATAGGTTTAATGCTGACTGGTTTAGCAGGTGGTGTCGCTTATGTGTACAAACTAAAAGCTGACAACGCAATACTAAAAGAGAACGCAGTAAAACTAGAACAAGCCGTTTCAAGCCAACAGGCTGTGATTGACCAACAAAAAAACGATTTTGAAAATATACTAAAGGCAAACAAAGAATTGAATGCCTTGAAGCTTACACTAGAAACAGAGCTGAAGGCGTTGGACACTAAATTTAATAAGACCAACGCCTCTGGCAAAAAAAGAGATATTGGTGACCTTGCAATTGCAAGAACTAAAACAATAGAAAAAATAATAAATAGAGCAAGTGACAATGCTCAAAGGTGCGTTGAAATTGCCATGGGGGCTGAACTTACAGAAAAAGAAATAAATGCTACAAAGAAATCACAAATCAATAGCGAGTGTCCTAGCATCGCTAATCCTAATTACATTCCTTACTAGTTGCTCTAGCGTTAAACAGTTAGAAGTATTTACAAAGGAAGTAGAGAGAACACCATTAAATTTGGATGCCCCAGAGGCACCAAAAATGGAGAAACTCAACTTTATTATCATCACCTCAGAGAACGCAGATGAAGTATTTGCTAAACTCAAAGAAGATGGTAAGGACCCTGTGTTGTTTGGATTATCAGATGATGATTATGAAATATTAGCAAAGAACTTCGCACACATAAGAGCATTTATTATTCAACAAGGTGCAACACTAGACCAGTATAAAGAGTATTATGAAAGTGAAAAAAGTGAATAATGGACATAGTAGATATATTAAATAGATATGGTTTTGCAACATTGGCCGCTATAGGTTTAGGTTGGTTTGTATATTTCATTTACATTTATATCACCACACAAATTAAAGTAAAGTTAGGTGAAATGAATGGTGTGTTAATTGGTCTCATAGACAGAATTCGTATGTTAGACAACGACTTAATTCGTTTAAGAACAAAATTGAATACTATTCTGACAATGAGAGAGAACCAAAAGAGAACAAAGTCAAAAAAATAACATAGTCAACTTCCCGACATACCCGATAGTCAATTAATTAGTGTCAATCCAATGACACTTTCTTATAAATAGTAGTATGAAAACATCATTAAACATAATGGTGCTAGTAGTGACCTTTACATTAACCCTCCTGACTACATCAATATTAGCATCCGACTTGGTCCACGAGTTTAAGAATCCTGCCTTTAGTGGTAATGGGTACTCGAATCATGTGTTGTCCGTAGACCAATTACAGTCACAAAGAAAAAAAGACAACGAAGCAGACGCTAAATCAGAAAAAGCAGCTGCCGAAAGAGCAGAGAAAAACACCACAATTAACAAGTTTATTGCTAATGTGGAAAGTAGAATTTATGCCAACCTTTCTAAACAACTGGTTGACAATATGTTTGGTACAAGTTGTGATTCAAGTACAACAACCTGTCCAACAAGTGGTACCTCAGAGATAGAGGGTGCGACAATCTATTGGGTCAAAGATACGACCACAGAGATTATCACATTGACTATCACAGACGCAAATGGTAATGTAACAAGTATGAGTGTACCAATAGGAGATTTCGTATTTTAATATGGAATTATTTTTTGATATTTTAGTGAAGTTTGGTTTACCCGTAGCAGCTAGTATTGTTATGGGTTTTTTCATCTTCTTAATTATAAAATATATTTTAGAATCTGTCGTAGGCCAAGTTTCAGGTATGCACGGCATTATAATGAGTTTAGAGAATAGAGTAAAGAATATGAACAATGATATGATTAAGTTAGATATTCAAATATCAGACGCATTGAATTTACGACAGGACGAGGAACGAATTAGTAGGGCAGATGGTAAAGAAGACGCAAGGAGAGATTAGTGCTAAAGTTTTTGCAAATACTAATAGTCGGTTTAGTCCTGACAGGTTGTGCTACGAATGGTACGAACACTAAAACATTTAAAGGTAGTATGCCTTATGTTGAGGGCACACCAACACATGAATTATTAAAGGCAATACCAGAATTAGATGGTCAGCCAAAGATAACAATTGCTGTATATAGATTTACCGACTTAACAGGTCAAAGAAAACCTAGTACAAAGTTTTCTCAACTATCTACTGCCGTAACACAAGGTAGTGATACATTTGTTATTAGTGCATTGAAAGCTGTTTCAAATGGCTCTTGGTTTCAAGTAGTAGAAAGAAACGGTTTAGATAATCTTGTTAAAGAAAGACAATTGATTAGAAGTACAAGAGATTTATATGATGGTGAAAATGAGATAGAAAAGGTTTTAAAACCTATGTTGTTTGCAGGCTTGATTATTGAAGGTGGTATTGTAGGTTATGATAGTAATACTCAATCAGGTGGGCAAGGTGCAAGGTATTTTGGTATAGGTTTAAGTGAACAATATAGAGTTGACCAGGTAACTGTATCAATGAGAATTGTATCAGTACAAACTGGTGAAATTTTATTAACCACAAATGTGACTAAGACCATTGCAAGTCACAGCTCAGGTGGTGATGTATTCAGGTTTTTAGACATGGGTACAAAGGCGTTAGAATTGGAAACAGGTGTTGCTGTAAACGAACCTGTTAATTATGCAATAAGGACTGCTATCGAGTTTGCAGTATTGGAACTGATACAATCAGGTGAGAAACAAGGATTTTGGAAATACAAAGAAAAGGAAATAGAAATACCAAAAGTGCATGACCTTGATAAAATCAGAGGTTAGGTACTAAGGAGGATAAGAAACTATGAAAAAAATAATAAGCTTCGTTATGTTTGTTATGTTTATGGTTACTACTCCATTATTTGCGAATGACATTTATGTTACTCAATCTGGTGCAAGTTTGACTTTAGATGTTTTACAAGACGGTGAAAACAACACCATAGGTAACAGTACAACTGCTTCTGCTTCAACAGGTGCAACAACGAGTTTAAATATAGACCAAGTCGGTGACTCGAATGTTATTAAGTATCAAATTAATGGTGCAACATACACAGGTGTTATCAACTTACAAGGTAACTCAAATGATGTTGATTTAAATTGTGATAGTGGTAATAGTAACTCATCATGTGGAAGTGTTAATGCAGTAGTTAACTTTACTGGTAACTCAAATGATATTGACCTAGACATAGGAGAAACAGCTGCAGCCACAGGCGCAGATGTAGATATCGTTGGTAACTCAGGCTCTGACTCGAATGTCGTAGCCGCTACAGTTGACGGTACAAGTGTTGTATTAACAATCACAGTAAACGGTGATACTAACAATTACTTACTAGACATAGACGGAAACGGTGATGTTAACGGTCACACATTGATACACACTCACACAGGTGGTATTGCTGATGTTGATATTACACAATCAGGTGTAAACGATAACATGATAACATTAACAACAAGTGGCGATAACGCTAATATCGACATTATACAGAGAGATTAGTATGATAACTTTTATACTATTTACAGGATTAATAATATATGCGGCTCATAAATTTTATAATTTTATGCACAGTCTTAATCCTTACGACTTTACCAGCAAGAAGTGAGTCAATTGGTGATGTTACTTTAAGTAAAGGTAACTCGGTAATAGATAGAAAAGATGGTGAGAGAGATGTTAAGGTAGAAAAAGACCTTGACATCTTCTCTTACGATACGGTAAAAACAGGTAAGGGTCAAGTTGCTATAGAATTTCTGGATGAAACCAGAGTGGACATAACACAGCATTCTAAATTAACCATAGATGAATTTGTCTATGACCCCAATGCAAAGACAGGTAAACTATCCTTAAAGGCAACTTTAGGTACCGTAAGATATGCCTCAGGTCAGATTGCAAAAAACTCAGCACAAAATATAAGTATTAAAACACCTACAGCAACTGTATCTGTAAGAGGTACAGACTTTGCTATGACAATTGATGAGATAGGTTCATCTACAATTATATTATTGCCAAGTTGTGATGGTGCTGGTAACTGTTTTGTTGGTGAAATTTCTGTAGAGAGTGACGCAGGTCAAGTAATATTAAATCAGGCATTTCAAGCTACACAAGTAGATACACCTGAAAGCAATCCTTTAAAACCAGTATTGTTAGATTTAAATGAAAGTTTAATTAACAACTTATTGATTGTACAAAAACCACCAGCATTAGAAGAAGCAATAGAAACAGAAGCAAAATTAAAAGTAGTTGCAAACGCATTAGATTTAGACTTTCTAAAGTTTGATGAATTAGATGTTGACTTATTAGAAACCGAAGAAGACGCAGAGGCAACAGCATTAGAGATAGATTTTTTAGACCAAAACTTTTTAGTAGATATACTAGAACAATTAAATAAACAACTTGCCTTACAAATGAGAAACGAATTTGATAAAGGTAAAGACAAAAGAAAAACAGGTACAGATGAATTTGGTGTTACATTATTAATTGAAGAGCCTGAATGGGTATGGATGAGAAGTGATGAGGCAGGTAATAATATTACATTAAGATTAAGCCAAGAAAATGGTTATACACTTAATGTTGTACAAGGTGATATAGAGATTAGAGATTATCAGTTAGGAGAGGGAGATAATGAAATCACTATCAACCAACAATAAAGATAATTTATTACTGGCATTTTTAGTATGTTTCATACTATTAGTTTCATCAAAAGTATGGGCTGATACAGCTCATATAAATTATGTGACTAGTACAAATGACCAATATTTAGAATTAAAAAGTGAACTAGAAGATTTAGGTTATACAGTAACAGGTACAAATAGTGGTACTGTAACTCTATCAGATTTTAGTAGCAAAGATTTACATATTAATATTGCAGGCGATTCAAATTGTGGTAGTAGTTGTAAGACGGCATACGAAACTTATATTGGTAATGGTGGTAATGTTATAATTGCAGGTAACGGAGATTATGACGGCAATAGAACAGGAAGTATTGAAGCATTAATAGAAAGTAAATTAAGTGTAGGTCAAATTACATTACACCCATATGACGCAAATTTTACCTCTCATTCAAACGGTAGTCAATATTCAGATACAAGTAACTATTGGGTAACGAGAAACTTATTTACTATGCAATCAGGTGGTACGGCGATAGCCTCAAATACATCTGGTGGAAGTATGTACAAGTCATGGGCAGTATATGATTATGGTAGTAATGGTGGTCAACTTATCGTAACCTTTGACCAAGCACAATTTAATTCTACTAATTCAACATGGTCAACAAGAATGTATACCTTTTTAGAAGAAACGCTTGAAGAGGAAGGTATATTATCAGCCACAGTAAACATAACACCAACAACAACTCAATCATCTACAATTACAACTGATAAGGCAAAAACAGGTAATGGTGTTAAGATGAATGTTGATGGCGATGGCAATACAATTAACATTGAGCAAACAGGCGAAGATAATTTTATCATAGGTACAGATTGGTCTAGTGATAGTGCAATCACAGGTAATAATAATACTGTTAATATAGACCAAGGTAATGTAACAACAAGTGGTAGTAGTGGTAATAATGGTATTGCATTAGATATAACAGGCAATACAAATACACTTAATATTTCTCAAGGCGATTATGGCACAGATACAGGTGACCATAGAATATGGTTAGATATTGACGGCTCTACAAATACACTAACTTTACAACAACGAAATGATGGCACAACTTCAAGTGAGCATTATATGAATTTAGATTTAGATTCATCTTCAAATGTCATTACAATGCAACAACTTGACAATGGAGATAAGACCTTATTTTTAGATATAAATAATAACAATAACGCAGTAGATATAAACCAATCTGGTAGCGGTGAACACTTTTTAGATTTAACTTTAGGTTCAGGCAGTTACGCTCATGATGTTGATATATCACAGACAGGTTCAGGTGACCATGCGGCTAGAGTTGACTTAGATGGTTACTCTACTGATTTTGATTTATCACAAACTGGTTCTACTGACCAAGATTATAATGTAGATATGACTTGTGGAGTACAAGCAGGTTGTACTCTATCAACAACGCAAGGTAATTAATGAAAAAACTATTAACACATTGGACTACTGCCTTCATAACATTATTTGTATTGACATATATTGGTTTACAAGATCCATGGGTGAAAGAAGTTTTAAGACTTAAATCATTTGACTATCTTTTAGCAAATGAAGAAAAGTCACCATCAAAAGATATTACAATCATAACAATAGATGAAGAAGCAATTGAGAAGTATGGTCAATGGCCTTGGCCTAGAAATGTAATCGCAGATTTAATTGTAGAGTTACGACAAGCAGAAACAGGTATTATTGTCATGCCTATATTGTTTAGTGAACAAGATAGATTTGGACATGATGAATATTTTTGTGAAACATTAGGTTACGGCACAGTTATTGCTCAAGTAGGTACAACACAAAAGAATACGAGTAACGCAGTACCAAGAGGTGTTGCAAAGATAGGTAATCCACTTAACTTTTTATATGAATGGCCAGGTATGGTAGGACCAGAACTATTTTTATCTCAATGTGCTAATGGTGTAGGTGTTATCAATACAGCACCAGAGATTGATGGTGTTGTAAGACGAGTACCATTGTTAATGAAGATAGGCGAGAATGTTTATCCGAATATGGCAATCGAAACAATACGAGTTGCAGTAGGTGATCCTAGTTATCAAGTTAAGGCAGATAACTTTGGCGTAACTGCTATGAGAGTACCTGGTTATGCAACAATCAATACAGACGCAAATGCCAGAATATGGTTAAGATGGAACAAAGAGTTTAACACAATATCAGCAGCAAGTCAAGACTTTTCCGCAGCTGCAGGAACTACTGTAATTATTGCCTTGACAGCAGAAGGATTATCGAGTATAGTAGCAACACCTACTGGTGAGAAGTATGACTATGTAATAAGTGCTAATTCACTTCAAACAATACTAGATGGTGAAACAATTACAAGATTTGATAATTTACTTGAATTAATGCTTGCATTTGCTGTAGGATGTGTTATAAT
>BCSF01000922.1_pt1 | contig 10101 bp, 7 predicted proteins | sample 1016431 | NCBI WGS metagenome assembly BCSF01 (sample SAMD00045685;SAMD00045686;SAMD00045687;SAMD00045688;SAMD00045689;SAMD00045690;SAMD00045691;SAMD00045692;SAMD00045684;SAMD00045690;SAMD00045691;SAMD00045692;SAMD00045684;SAMD00045685;SAMD00045686;SAMD00045687;SAMD00045688;SAMD00045689, study...
ATTGGGATGACCTAGAACACTTTGAGAAGGAAGACACAACTACAGGTTCGCAAGAACTAGCGTGTACTGGAGGCGCGTGTGAGATAGTCTAAAGTAAAACTAAGGGGGCGCAATGCCCCCTTTTGTTATTCTTCTTCAGTAAGACCCATCAAGCCCCTATACAACGTCCTTCCTGTTTGGAACTGTCCTGAGTTAAGTTTGTTTAATTGACCCTCTGTAATGTTCCTACTGAGAAGTATTTTCATCAACTCTGGATTTTTATAGGCTTCTTTCATTATTTTATTAGCCTGAGCATATCCCATATTCTTTAAAAAATTCGTAGCCGCGTTAGATGCTGTACCTGCTAAAACAATAGATGCTGAACCAAACAAAGTATTTACTAGTTTAATACCACCTAGTTTAGCGGCAACACCCATCCCAAGAGAAGGTTCAAACTTAAGACCTTTCGCTCCTTTAGCAGACAATGCTTTCTCTAAAGATTTAAACTGAGAAATAAGTAAGTCAAGACCTTCTCTTTCACCTTTGGATTTAAAAACCTGCATAAATGGGTCTAGTTCTTTAAGACTCTGCGATAGTTTAGCTACTTGAACAACATCTCTCTTACCCGCACCTTTCGTCTGTGCCGCAATACTATCTAATGCCTGACCAACAATACGTCTTGATAAGAAGTCTTGGAATGACTCTAACGCTCTTGGGTCTTGGCTTAGTTTTGCTTTAAGTCTTCTAGCATTAGTTACAGGGTTAGAACTTTTTAGTATAACATCTACAATCTCTACTGGTGTTTTACCAGTCAATCCTGCAAATATATCTAAATTAGCCGCTTCAGCTTTTAGCTCTGCATTCTTTAGAGTATTCCCTGCTTTGACAGCTTTTTTCCTAGCATCCTTAATCATGTTACCTACTTCAGGAAAACGCTTAAACCAAGTCTTATGTTGCGATATAAACGCATCAAACGTAGCTAAATCGTTAGGGTCAACCTGTTGTGCAAACTTAGCTAGGAACATAGCCTCAGCGGACTTAAGCATACTAGATTGTGCCGCATCACTAACAGGGGTTGCTAAATTAAACACCTCTTCAAACTCTCTGGCTACTACGTTTATATCTGTTTCACTTTTAGTTGCCCCACCCACAGCAGTCTCTAGTTTTTTCTCTGGCACTACCTTAACAACTTTAGGCATTACTGTGCCTCTGTTGAAAGTATCATTTACTCTCTTAGAGTAAGCTGTAGCGGTTAAATAAGAATCTCTAAAAGCAGGAGGAACATTATCTATGTTATTAGTTAAAATATCCACAGCGGCTTGTTGTGCCTTTACAGCGGAATCTTTATCAACACTTATATTAGGGTCACGTACCATTTCATTAAGACCTGTACGTATTGTTTTCATCACCTGAGGGCTTTGGTTGTCACCCATAGGTACTTTAGGGAAAACAACGTCCTTACCTTTCATTTCTTTTGTTCCGCGCATTTTGAGAGGAACTGTAACCCACCCTTTATCTGTACGCATTAAGCCCACGCCTAAAAACTCAGCAAATTTTTCAGCAGGTAAGTTAGTTTCTCTGTTAGAGTTTTGAACTATATCAAATATTGCGCGTTTAAAAGGAATAACATCAAGCTGAAACTTGCTGTCATTTATAGGCTTCCATAAAGCATCTTCTTGTCTGTTAATGTCATCAAATACTTTTTGAAACTCTCTATTAAACTCTTTTGACATTTTTGTGACATCGCCATTGTACAGAGGTAACAACGCTTCTAGGTTTTCTCTAGCGATACGGACTCTATCATTAACACCAGATAACAGGTCTTCCCTTATACGAGGTAACAGGTTTTCTATTGCTTCCCAATTATATGTACCTGTTTCAGGGTTTAATAGTTTACTTAATTCTTGTGTCAAAGAATATTGTGCTTGGTCTATCTGGTCGTTTATATTCCCTGCAAAAACTGAGTCTTCAACAGCCAATGCTCTCTCTAAAACCAATAGTCCTGAATCATCCATGTTTTGTGCAACAGATAAATGATTTTCTACACCGCCTTTCTTAGTGGCGGTCTCTGCGGCTTCTAAAGCTAAATGTGCCTCATAAGGGTCTGTAGAACTTTCTCTGATACGACCAGAGGCTAATCTTAAATTATCAACACCATATTTCTTTTCAAACAAGTTTAAAGTGTTTTTGTTAAGAACCTCTGTACCTGTGTCAGCATTACGAGTTACACCTGTAGTAACGTCAAAATAAGTAGGAGACCTTCTAAATATACCTGCGGCAATCTCTGCGGGTAAGCTAACAGCTAGGCTGTCTGAGCCTGTTAGTTCTGAAGCTACATAACCACCAGTAGCCATACGTACGGCTAAGTCTACTTCACCACGCAACGGTTGATTGGCTAAGTCTCTTGTAATACCTGCTCTAGTTCCCTCAACACCTGTCATAGGTTTTCCTGTAGCAGGATTAAGTCTAGCACCTTTTTTATTAAACTGAAATACACCTTTACCTAAATTACCTAAATGTCTAGCCGCGACAGCGTTAGTGCCTACACCTAAGCTAGTATATAAACCAACCTTATCGTAGTACTCAGCCATCTCAGGGTCACTTACATAGCTTTGATTCTTAAGCACCTCAGGTATAGTTAGGTTCTGACCCGCTTCCCACTCAAAGTCTACATAACGGTTATCAACAGATTCTATCATGTTTTTAAAATTTTCATAACCAGTAGAGCCTATTAAGTAAGGAGCGCGTACAGCCGCGTCATACAAAGTACCACCTACATGGGTATTAAACGCATTCATAACCTCTAACATAGGATACGTAAAAGGAGACAATGTTCTTTCAATGTCTTCACTTACTTCCTCAAAGAAACCTTTGTTTCTAGGCGGTGTGTCTTCACCTTCTAAGTCAGGCAAATTAATACCCCTACGTTGTGCTAAGGTTTCTTGTGTTTCTAAATCATGTATTGTTTCATTAGGCATATCAAAAGCTAAACCTTCTGCTGACACAACTGGCGTATCTTCAACACCCATAGTAAAAGCTAAATTTGCCATTAGTACGTTGCTCCTACTAAATTACCTGTGATGTCTGCTCTCTGTAGTACTTCCCTAGCACTATACCCCTCAAACAATCGGTTTAGTTCTGAAAAAGTATAATCTTTAGTTGTACCATCATCTTGCTTTAAAGTAAAACCTGTAGGTTCTTTACCAGAAGTCCAATACTGCCACAACTGGCTGTTATCGGTCATGGGGTAATATTTATCATAAGTAACTTCTTTATCACCTACCGTTCTTTTTGCATCTTGTTTAAGTTTACTGTAAGGTAGTTTAGTTAAGTAATCATCCCACACAACAGCGTGAGCCTGTTTAGGGGTTGTGTTTGACTCAACGTGCCAGATGTTGCGTGAATCAGCAAAACCTGCTTCAGCTATTTTTGTTACTGCACCCTCTAGCTGTAAATTAGCGGCAAGTTCATTAAACTGCCACGCTTGTTTATAACTAGGTATTACTTCCTTCAAGAAGTATTCTCTTTCCGTGTCAGTAAACCCTCTACCCTGCTCCGCAATACGAGGCAACAAACCTTGAGCAGAAATCATTTGATATTGTGCTTTAGAGGATGTTAGCTTAGACCAACCCTCTGGTACTGCAATACCTAAGTTCTGAAACAAGTCTTGACCAATCGTTGCTAAATCAGAACTTACAGCAGATATTGCACCCGTGGCGGCATTAGAATCGACAGCCGATAAAGTGTTTAAAGCGTTTTTCTTTTCCGAACTAGCTGTCTCTGCGTTGCTTGCCGTACTTTCAGCAACAGTTTTTAAAGGAACAAACAACTTGCTTCTTCTGTCTGCCATAGCTTCAGCTTCAGGGTCTGCCGCTGTACTTACTAATGGTCTTGATGGTTTAACGTATGAAGTCGAAATACCAAAACCTTCTAACTCCTCAGGACTTATAGGAGTTATACCGTCCATTTTAAACAACTTACCCTCTTTCTCTATAGCCGTTCCTACTGTTGTGTTAGTTTTTGTGTCCACTAAATTAACAATATCTGGCTTAGTTGTAGGAGTTGTTTCTTTTTTCCTACCTAACACTTCAAGAGCCTTAGGTATAGAACCTTCAATACCGTTTCTAACCGCATTAGCCAGTGAGGAGTACTCAGAAGGCAAAGCATCAGCTAGTCTTTCTATCTGTGTTAATCTTTTTTGCTCGTCTGTTCTTTGCTTCTGCCCTATTGCTGTTGCAAGCTGTTGTTGTACTGTAGGACCGCCACCCATCAGACCACGTAATCCACCGCCCATACGTTGTGCCGCTTGTGCGCCCATTTGCATTCTTTGTTGCTCAGGAGTCAACTGTGCTAGTGGGCTAATGCCACCACTAGGAATGCCTGTAAGTAATCCTGCTATATCTCTGTTAGCCATTCTTATTGTCTCCTACGGGTTTAGTATATCAAACATTTTCATTAAGTCTTCTTCGGTTTCATCTATTTCTTTTTGTTGGTCAGTCCTGTTATCAAACAAATCACTGAGTAAACCGCCCAGACTATCTAATAAAGAACTACCACCACTAGTGTCTACGTCATAAATCTGACCCAAGATTTGCTCTTGCATTGTTGGTTGTCTACCCAAAATAGCATCAGCTATTGACTGCATTTGTTGTTGCTTTAAACGACTAGCTAAGTCTTCACCTTGTATTAGTGCCTCAACACCTGACTGACCTAATCTACCAAACAACTCAGCACCCGTACGTCTACCAATGTCAGCTAGTTTACCACTTTCAATACCCATACCTAATGCTTCTAAGCCCATAGCTTGTGGTAAGTACGACTCTTTAAATAAGCCTGTTCCTATATCAAAGGCTTGCTTACGTTCAGCCATAGCCGCTTCTCTAGCACCTAGACCCGCTTTTAAACGTGCTTCAGCTAACGCTTGTTCTTGTGCTAACAACTCTGGTGAAGAACCACCGTATGCCGCTGATTGTAAACCTAAACGCCCTTGAGATAACATACGCTCTTCTAAGGCTAAACGCTCACGTTGCTCTTCAGGTCGTTGTAAGGCTCTAATGTTTTCATAGATGTCAGCAGTAGCTTGAGTAGGGTCAGCACTTGCAACATCAAACATAGAACCTGCTTGACCAAACAAGCGACTAGCCATTGCCTGTTGTTCAGGAGATAGGTCTAAGGTATAACCACCTTCAGGGGTCGCAGTAGCTGTCCCTGTCCCTGTAGTAACAGTAAACGGTTGGAACTTAGCCATACCCGCGGCTTCACCCGCAAGACCCATAGCCTCTTCATAGCCACGTTGTCCTATATCTCTTGCAGACTCAATGCCCTTTTCGCCCATTGCATATCCTGCATACGCATTGAGGAAATCTTCAAATGCACCCATTTCATATTCTCCTATTTAGCTACCCATCCAGTGTTACCAGTACCAGACTCTTTAACATATAAAGATGTCCCCGTGCCACCATCTGTTCTCATGTATAAAGAACCAACAGGTGCTGATATTTTTGTTTCAGGACTATCAGAACCTGTATGTATCTGACTTCCCTGTGTTCCATCGTCTGAGTGCATTGTCAGACAAGAACTAGTTATAGTCCCACCTTTACCAAACTTGGCTGTCCTGTTGTTGTTAGTGTAAATATCAAAAAAGTTACCAAAGCCGCCTATTTTAGGATTAATAGTAGCAAAAGCACCCTCTAGTTCTATGTAAGCACCTGAAGAAGAACCGCTGTTAGTGTTGTCTACTTTTAGCAAAACTCCTTGAGCACTTCCTGCGTCACGTTGTATGGTCGTTAGTCCTGTTAAAGTACCGCCTGTTTTGTCTAGCTTGGTAGCTGACGCTGTTTCTATCGCACTGAACTCAGCATCTATTTCAGACCCTTTGACAATTTTACCTGCGTCGCCAGAAGGGAGTGAGTCCTTAGCTGTAAAGTTTGTTGATTTAGTATAATTACTCATTAAATGATTCTCCCTAAAAGAGCCTGTACATCTATTTGTTGAATTGAAAAAGACTGTCCCTCAATTACAGATTCAATACCTATCTGAACAACAGAACCACTTCCTGTTGTGTTTATTTTAGGACGTTGTATATCTACACCTGAAGTATATTCTGCTTCTACAAACGAAGGGTCGTCTGTAGTTTCTTTTGTTCCGTACTCAGCTACACCGTATTCAGCTGAAACAGCATTTGCTAAACTAGCACCTTCAATACGTTTTTCGTTGTAAGTGTTTGTGTAGTCATATCCCCACTTAAGAGTACTGTTTGATGTTTTATTACCAATAAAAGTAATGTTAAACTTCTTGAGAAACTTAAGCCTAGCCGAATCACCAAAGTTCATTGGATTACTAAAGTAAGTCATTTGAAATGACGAACCGTTATCTGTGTATCCTGAGTATTTATATATTCCGTCTGATTTACCAAAATAAATACTACCGTCTTGTAAACGAGTCAACGAAAGAGGGTCTATATCTGTCCAAGTTGTAACCCTGTGCGCTCCGTTTGGTAAAGCACCTCTCATATCAAAACAAAATACTTTATTTTGCAAAGGAAATGTAAGCAAATAAAAAGCATTTTCAGGACTATACACTGACTTTATTGGGTGTGTTTGATTAGCCGTAAAATCTATAACATCAGTCCTAACATTTTTGCTTATGTCTCTCATGGGTGCTGATTTTTCTTGTATAACTCTACCCAAAGAACGCACACCATCTCTTGACAAAAATATAATATCACTGCCTGTGTTTTGCACAGAATCTCTTTCTATACAGCCGACACCGTCAATAATATCTGAAAGTGTCATAGTTGCAGGACTTGATGCTCCCGAGTAAATAATAATACAGTCTTTGCAGAATATAATTAAAAAATCATTATGAGCCGCAAGTGCTACAATTTCGTCAAAACCATTAGGAAAAACAGTATTTAAATTTAATGAACCAGAAGTTCCTCCTGTCCAATGATGTCCCTGTAATGTATCAGTCCAGTATACAGTATGTTTGTTTCCTGTAACATCAGCCGCCCAAACTCGACCATAAGCCGCCAATGCTTCGTTAGCTTGCGGTGCTGTACCTGTAGCATGAGTATGGTTTGAGTGCGCTTCTAATACAGCACTACCGCTTTCATCTGTATAAATTAAAGGCTCATGTCCACGCTGAAACAAATAGGCATGGTTGTTAAAATCAATTATTTTCCAGTTATTACCTGTTGGCGTATATCCTACGGGTGTTATGTCTGTTAAAGTTGATGTCCCTGAAAATATTTTATTATTACCCGCAGATAATATTCTTTTATCTCCGCTTGTATCTAAAAACTCAAATACTGCCTCAATGCCTCTACTACTGCCTAAAGCATTTGATGGGCTTATTGCAGTAGTTATTTTTGTTGTACCTTTCCTAGAACCCACACGACCAAATTTATCAATCACGCAGTTATTTGCTTGTTCAGCAAATGTTTGGTCGATACCTACAGGTGAGTCCTCTGTATTTATACCCGCAAAAGCAGGTGCTTGTATCGTTATGTTGCGTAGTTGTTGTGCCATTAGCAAACCTTCCAAACAGTTTCAGAGGGGAACCTAGCCGCGTCAAAAGCAACCGCATCAGCTAAACTTGCGTCTGCAATTCCAAACAATTCTTGCGATGAAGTACCGCCTGTTTCTCCTCGCTCACGAGAAGCCAAAGCAACAGCATAGTGTATTACAGGAATATTTGGAACGTGTATGGTGTCTGCATCGTTACTTCTTGTACCTTCTCTGTCTACAACATTAAATCTCAGTGTGTATGCTTTGTCTGGCTTAGGGTACACATCAACTAAAGGTGTTGACGTATTGTCTACACCATTCCAAGAATAATACTCAGGAGAACTCTTAGCGGGTTCTTGGTTTAAATAAACATTGTTCATCCAAGATACACTAGCAGGACGCATAAACACATTAGAAGTATCGTTAATTACATCTATTACTTTAAACTCGTTATTTAACCCAGTTAAAGAATAACTAATAGTATCTTCCACAGTATTTACAGTTATTGTTTTTCTAAGAGCAGACCAGTCCCAAGCGTTTTCGACTATATTAAGAGCATCGTTTACATAATCGCCAATAAGTTTAACATAAGAATCCGTAGCATTTTCTACACTATCTGTTTCGTTTTCACGCAATCTACGTAATACGCTATTTACTATCTGTAAGTAAGTCATTATCCATACCTTCTTAAGTTCATCATTGGACTAAGCATTTCCTGTGTAGACTTAATCTCTGTGTCAAATTTAAATAACTCTTTGTCAAATATCTGTTCAACCTGTGACGGTTGTCTAACACCCGCCATCATGCCTCCTACGCCACCTAAGCCACTTACTGCTTGTTTCAGTGCGTCACCTATAGGACTATCCACAGCATCTATAATCTCATCCACTACGTCTACTATAGGCTCTCCTACGGTTTCTACAACCTCTTTAACAGGCTCTAGTACGTCTTCTGCTGTTGACAATACTTGCTCACCTGCTTCTATTACAGGCTCAAAGGTTTCACCTACGAACTCTAATGGTGGCTCTAGTACATCTACAATAACGTCACCAACATCTTTTACAATCTGAGGTGTTTCAAAGTCAGGTAAGTCTATATTAACTTCTGGTAGCATTTCTTTACCAACAGTTAAAAGTTCACCAGTAGCAGATTCTTTAAAAGCATCCGTACCTGATTCTCCTTTAACTACTGCCGATGTTGTATCAAGTACAACTTCTTGAACAGGCTCAGGTAAAGAACTAATATCAATACCTGCATCTTTTAATATATCGTTTAGTTCAGAATTGCCTATTTCTGCTAGCTGTTGTCCTGTATAAACTTTTGCTCCTGTTTCGAAAGCATCACCAAAATCTTCTGTGTATGCATAGGTTTTAATACCTTGTGCAATAGAAGCGGCAGGAGGATATACCACAGAAATAATATCCATCATTGAACCCAAAGGTCCTGCTATACGTTCCGCTGTAGTTGGAAGTCTAGGGTCTTCATCCCATTGCCCGTAAGACCCCAAATCAGTACTAGCCCACTTAGCTGTAGTGGCTAAAGAACCTGCATAGTCTTCATAAAAAGGAAGAGCAGTACCAGTGTTTAACCAAACCCTGTCTTCATCTATTTTATCTCTTTCATCCTCTACTTCTTTAAATAAGTCTATACCCTCATCATCTAAATAATTTTTCATTACAACAGATTGAAGACGATACGCATCTTGAGCGTCTTGATTCTGACCTAAACCAAACTGAAGAACTTGAAAATCCCCTGCATTATCAAAATCCATAGGACCTTCTTGTATCAGTTCAGTGAGTTCATTCCACTCGGCACTGCCCACTTCATACTTATTACGCTTGAACTTTAGTGTGTCTAAAAAAGCAGTATCAGCTAAAGATTTTGCTTCTTTAAAACTAGAAGGTTTTTTATAAGTACCTCCCGTCCATTGCTGATAAAGGTTTGAAATATCAACACTATCAAAAGCATCTACATATTTAGTAGCATAATCGTTATAACCTTCTCCCGTTTCGTTCTCTGGACTATACGGTATAGGCGTTTCTTTAATTTCTTTTAACTCTTTATCAGTAAAAGCACTTGAAAGGTCAACAACATTTTCACGTAAATATTTTTGATAATGTTCAGGCTCATTACTATAATCATCACCAGTAAGACTATAATATAGTTTTAAACCCTTCATTATATCTTGAGGGTCAGGGTTTCCAAATAACTCATAGTGTGTAGGAGGTAAAGGTCTAAAGTCACCAGTCGGGTCAAACATTTCGTCATAATTAGGCGGCTTGTAATTTGGATTTGTAGCTGACATTATCTATCCCTCTGTACTTTTTTAATTTTCGCTACAGTTCTCATTGCACCCAGACCAAGCATACCCATTAGTACAGGCATCATAGTTGATAAATCTAGTACAGGGACCTCAACGGTAGAATCGGCAAGAGCAAGCGCAAAATTTGCCAACGGGATAAAAAGGTAGTTACTCGCAAGTCCAACACAACAAGTCCAACCAACAGCAGGTCTCCAACCCGATACAAATAAGCTGTTGTGTTTCGCTTCTGCCTTATTAACTTCAATCTGCGCTTTCGCAAGTTCCTGCGCGTGTCTTTCAGCCATTGTCGAA
>BCSF01000923.1_pt1 | contig 10085 bp, 18 predicted proteins | sample 1016431 | NCBI WGS metagenome assembly BCSF01 (sample SAMD00045685;SAMD00045686;SAMD00045687;SAMD00045688;SAMD00045689;SAMD00045690;SAMD00045691;SAMD00045692;SAMD00045684;SAMD00045690;SAMD00045691;SAMD00045692;SAMD00045684;SAMD00045685;SAMD00045686;SAMD00045687;SAMD00045688;SAMD00045689, study...
CTGCTTACCTTTGGTCCTGAACTCCATCTCAAGCTTCGTATGAGGCATCGTCTCTTTTAAGAACTGCTTATACCTGTTTTGACGATTGATTGTGACCTTATCCTTCACCTTTGGCGCTTCTACCTTAACAAGACGTAAATTCGTCGTGTAAGACTTCTTCGTACTTTGAGTTGTAGGTAACGGATTCGGGTAATTCCGTGCTTGCCTAATGTTATGAAGTTTAACTTTGTATTCTGGACTACTCATTGCTATCTCCTATTACTACTATATTATTCCCAAAATAGATTGAAGGAAGGTCTACAGGGTAGACCAACGCTACTTTTGTACCCCCCTACCCCTTACGGAGATTTATAGCAGGATAGGCAGGGATAGTAATATAAATAGCAGTGATGGAATTGAACAGTCAAGCAGACTGATGTGGAGGCAGAGATAACGTGCTTATTGAAACTGTAACATAACAGGCATGTTAACTAGATGTTATCTATAAGTGAGAAACGTATGACTGGTGATCGAATCATTGAGATCAAGAGTGCTTGATAGTTAGTATAGAGAAGAGGTTAAGGACACAGTCAAGACAATAATGCATAGCATTGATATGATTGGTGATATTCCGGCCTAGATTGTAACACGAAGCTCTCTTTTGGTGTGCAATCAGTACAGGCATATAACACTTTGAGAGTGATATTCCGGGCTTTGATTGGTTTTGCACAGATCATGCGCCACTCGTTCCTCGTGTCACAGATCTTGATTTACCTATAGATAGCCAACCCATTGGCTTCTTAGTCGGCAAAGTTCTTTATAACACTCAACAAGGTCCAAACCCTTCAAATAAAATGAAAGGGTTTGTCCTCTTGTCTAATCAAAGACATTGGATAAAAACTCTGTGCTTCTTGTAGTTCATACAGGTGTATGGGCTATGTGGAGAAGTACGTAATGCGAACGCCTAATCAAAGGAATCAAATGGCTAAAGCAATCAACAAAATGTTAAAAGCAGAACTCGTCAACTACATCTCAGTTCATACTGATAATTGTGAAGACGAACTTGGTAACATGTTGAAAAAGGACTTGGTGAAACTGGCTGAACAGATTTACGCACAGTCCTTACAGGAAGAACCTACGGAAATACCTGTGGAAGAAACAGTTCTAGATGCAACAAGTGCTGAATACTTTCACATGCATTTTCAGGCTAACTTTCAGAAGAAGCTCAACGATGGCACAGACACACCGCAGGATTGGGGTTGTGCAGTCACTTTCAGGAAACTGGATGATGGCAAATGGGTTTGTCACAAGTCCAGTACACGTAACCTTGCTTGGATGACTAAGCCTAAAGTGGTATACGCAGGCAAATACGAGCCGGGAGTTGAAAGAGAAGTCATCTCTGTAACTGAAAGGGATATCAAGATGCTGAAGTATTGGCTGACATCAGGTCGGTATGGCAAGACAGTATCTCAGTATTTCAGTAACGATGAGCTTCCTAATTACGATGCATGTGAGGTTGGCAAACCGATGTATCAATCACAAGCAGTAGTTCAGGTGAAACCCGGTGAGGAAATTCCTTTCTAGATCACCACAACAGAGTAAAAACCCCTGTGCTGTCGTGTAGGGGTTTTTCCTCCTTTCCATTAACTTTATACATAGAGGTACGATATGCGTAGACTAGGACCAGAAGGGCATGTGAAAGAAGTTCACGACCACGAAGGTATTCTGATACACAGGGAACGTGTAATAACAGATGCGGATTGGGATGAGTATGGCAGGAAAATGATTGTCAAGTTCTACGAGACAACAATGCCTGAAGAGAACATCATCCTAGCAGATATTGTCAAATACACGGACATTCAGTTCTTCAAGAGAATTACTGGTGCTAATGTTAATTACGTAGTTGAGTTCTTGACTCAGTACGAAGCCAGTAATGTGATTATGCAGGAGTATAGAGATTGGTTACTCGATATTGCTACTGCAAAGGCTAATCGTAAGCCTATGAGCCTTGGAAATGCGCCTGAAGCGGTTCTGAAATGGCGTAAGAACAAGGAAACGAATCAATGGGAATCCTACTACAAGTCAACAGTTTGGCGTAACTGCATGAACAGTATGAAAAGCAGTAGCCTTAATCTGGAGCGTTCACCACGTACTGGTGAGCCTGACGAGTGGTATACAGAGCATACAAGCCAAAGTCCTAAGACTGCTGGTGAAATGATCAAGCCCGATTGGAACAAGTATAGAAAGATTAATCATCTCCATGCTGGTGATCTAGTATCTCATTGGGATGAAATCGACATTACGTTCAATGAACATGGTTCCTCTGCTATGCCTGTCAAGTATATGCGTAGTGATTTGGACTATTGGGAGCGTTCAGAGAGTTTTGCAGAGCAGAACATTAACCAGTTGACCACAAGACAGGAGTGGAATGCATGGATTGATGGTAAAGAGGTTGATCTCTTCCAGAAGGTGCAGGATGCACTTGCCGAAGGTAAGCAGTTAGACGAAGTTCTGACTGAATATGAGCAGTATTGCTTGGAAGAAGAGCTTTTCTCAAGAGAAGGTCGAGTCGATGTTCCAGTACAAGACATAGATAGGCCATATCAGCATCAAAACATTTACGCTAGTGAGGTACGTCCAGCTTTTCGGAAATACACACAGAGGCAGTTGCTTGAAATAGAATTGGAACAGCTTCAGCGTGAACCATTAGCTTCTTATGCAGGAGGTCTTGTGCCTGATACTGGTTATGAGGTGCAAGTATCTCCGTTCTAAGAGAGTGGGAATAACCCCCCTGCGTTCCTTGAGGGGGTTATATCCCTTGTTTTAATGTTAATTCTAATATGAAAGGTGATACATGGGTACATGGAGATCCCTTAGAAGAAGAATTATGAAAAACCAAGGACTTCTTGTTTTTAAGAAACGTGAGAAGAAGAGAAAGGATAATGGATAAATTATGTGAGTACATAGTTCAGTTCTTTGAGAACAAAGGCTGGACACCTAAAAGGCTTGTGATCTGGTTGGCTGTTGGTTGGGTCTTCCAGATCCTAGCTGGTATTGGTTTAATCACTTATCTAATGACTAAAGGATACCTTGAGTATCAGAAAGGAAGTAATGAGACAAGCAACTCCAGTAATGGCAACTGCCAAGGATCAGATAAACGAGATGTTGAATACTGTAGGTTTAACAGTTAAGGAAATCTCAGAGAACGATAACGTAAAAATGGTTAAGCAGGAAACAGAGAAGGGAATTGGTTCTATATTCTCCTTTTTCCGGGACACGCTAATGGGAGTATTGATGGCAGTTTTGGTGTCAATCTACCTTATCGCAATCATGCCTAGCCTGAATGTATATCGAGCCTACTCCGCTAGGAAGAAAGGCGGTATCCTGAAACACAAAATCAATCTTTGATAAACCATATAGGAGTGTCAGGCGTTAGCTTGGCACTCTTATATTTTTTTTGGTGGTCGAGCAAGGACCGTAAGGATTTTTATGGCTAAAGAAATGAATGTTATTGAGTTTGACCATATAGCTCTATTTGTCTCATTGAATGCGAAAATAGACAAAATGGTTAATTTACATAAAGCGTATGTTGAAATGTTCAATCAAGGTATCGAGGACGAAGCAGTATTAGTTGTCAAAGATCGTGCTTGTGAATTGAGAGATGAGATTGGGCAAATGCTAGATGATATTAAGGAAGAATTAGGTAATTTAAGGAAGGCCAAACCATGCACTCATGGTGATGATCCTTATAATCCAGTTGTTTGAATAAGAGGGAAATGGTGGTCAGGCCAGATCACCATAGGGATGTACCGATAATACCCACTTATTGACGAGGGGTATTCGGGCTAGATTAGGGGTTGTACCCAGCCTAACGGGGCCGAAATCCCGTCCTATTGGTAACAGTAGGAGGGCAAACCATCGACAGGTGGAATCTAGGCTAGAGCAGACGACTACGTCAATTGCTCTTTGGAGGTAATAAGTCGAATCCTCCCATCCCAACCCTCTTTTTCAGAAAGAAAAGAATGAAGTGTAAAGTATGTAACAAGGCTCCCGAATGGGATGCTTTAGATGGTAACTATTGCTCGCTTACTTGTATGGCAGATGAAGCCACAGCAAGTTATGAGGCGAGTGTACTCAACGCATGGAATATCGTACATGATCACATTCGAGCTTCAATGGATGGAGTACAATCTCAAATTAGGAATGACATCGTTAGAGGAAATAAAAGTCCTAGAAGCGATCAGGACTAATGGGATTGAAATAAGTGAAATGGAATTTGATACAGTCAAAGAGACTGTGGAAAGGACTTACAGACTATTTAAGGAAATCGTTGACTTGTTCATTTATGAGTTAGAGAAACAACAGGGCAAAGACCCTAAACAATTATCATTTTTAAAGGACGACAATGGCAACATTGATTTGTAAAGACAGAGTTACGATGAGTGACTTACAACAGATGAGTACACCTCCAGCAACGTCTACTCATTTTCCTATTCCTCATCATGAAGCACTAGGCGAAGTAATAGATCAAATGGGATCTATGAACTTTGAATTAAAAGGTGAACCTCAAATCGGTATATCTCATGAAGGTAATCGTTGTTATTGGCTGATGGAAGTCGCTAATGACACTTTAGCCAGAGATTGGGCAACGATCATTGGTGGCAGAAACAGTCACGACAAAAGCTTCAGTTTTAGGCTTCTAGGTGGTTTTAACGTGTTCATTTGTGAGAATACGCAGGCTACAGGTGAGGTTTCAGTCACGTTGAAGCACACAAAGAACATTGTTGGCAATCTGAAGCCAAGAGTGACCAAAGCACTTAATGCAATCACGCATCAGAACTTAGTACAAACGGAGCGTATTGATGCTTATAAAAAGTATTTACTTCCTGATGAAGAATATTCGAATTTCCCGGTCAAAGATGATCAGGGCAATATTAAGGCAATCAAACGTAGCTATGATAGTTCGCCTTATATCCATGATTTCGTTATCAGGAGCATGTATCAAGGGGTTATATCACCTAGTTCAGTCAAACTCGTACTCGATGAATGGCGACAGCCAAGATACGAAGAATTCTCAGGAAGGAACGTATGGTCATTGAGTAATGCTTATACTGAAGCATTCAAAAAATACAGTAATCCTGAACAGTTATTCTCTAGAGGAATTAAACTTACGACTATGATGGATAAATTAGCCGGATACGAAGCACCTCCAATGCCTCAAAGTGATGAAGAAATGGAGGTTGCATGAGACAAGAGTACGTCATTCTTGACTCTATGGAGCAAAGCATCATTTACAAGGCTTTGAAAGAGTCCAATATGATGGAAAAATTGGCTAACAAGATCCTAAATGGTACTTCAATACCCGAAGATCATGTCGTGGAGGTATTGCCCGAGCATAAAGGTCCAGAAGTCAACAAGGCATCCGATAAGCCATTTTAACATATAGTTCTCCGTTGAGGTGGTTGACATTACTTGCTAGGTATTATAACATTACTTAGTGTTTTGTCAACCCCTTAAACGAGAATATTATGGAACGACATTTCAAAACTCTACGTGAAGAATGCAAGTTCTTTGGCGTAAGAATGCAATCAATTAGTGATCAACTGAAAATGACTCAGCCCTATGTTTCCCAAGTTTTGGCAGGTAAAAGGCAGAACTCGGCAATCGTAGGACTATGTATGGAACTACTGAAGAAACGCAAACAAGAATTGAAAGAAAAACTATGCCATGACAACATTCGCACCACATGATACTGAAACCAGATCAATAGGTATTGGTACATCCGATGCATCCTCCCTAATGGGTGAAGGTTATAGAACCACATTCCAGTTATGGGAGGAAAAGACCAATCAAGTAGAGAAATCAGACCAATTTATTGAGAGAGCATTTTGGGGTACAGAATTAGAAGAAACCATTCTAAGAAACATCCCCAAATTGATGGAACAGCGTGGATTCCAGTTTGAAGACCATAAAATCAGAAAAGATGGCAAGACTTACTGGAACAAAGACATCCTCATTGACGATAAGCCATTCATCTATGGTCATTTAGACGGAAGAATCGGCTTAGAGATCGCAGAAATCAAATTCCAATCAGGATTCTCCTATAAAGCATGGGAGGAATACTACGTTCCCAGATACTTTTATTGGCAAGGTATCTGTGCGTTAGCAGTAGTTCCTAATGCTCCATCTTGGAGAATTTACTCTTTGTGCAATGGTGAAGTCGTATGGAGAACTTTACATCGTGAAGAAGTTCAAGACGACATAGATAGATTCCTATCAAAAGCTGAAGAGTTTTGGCGTAAAAATGTCTTAGAACGTATTAAGCCTGAACCAGAAAGTGAGGATGATTTAATACGTGCGTATGAGAAAGATAATCTAAAAACAATGATTATGAAACCTCATGTAAGTGATAAACTAAGGCAAGCAGAGCAGTTAAAGAATCAAGCAGATTTGATAATGGCTCGTTCCAAGCGACTGAAATTTCAGGCTAAACTAGAATTAGGTGAAGCTGACGAAATTACAGACGAAAGTGGTAATGTTTTATATACGTTTAAGTATGTAAAGCCTAAGACAACTCTTGACTCTAAGAAAGTTAAAGAGTTGTATCCAGAAGTTTATGAGGAATGCACCAAAGTAGGTGAACCTTCTCGTAGACTTGTAAATAAACAAAAATCCGAACCAGAGTTTGAATTATGACAAAACAAGTAAGTGTAGCAGTACAACAACATGCAGGACAAATTGCTGACGTAATCAGTATGAAAGCAACTGTTCAGGATGTTCTTAAATCACAGATGCAGGAAGACGTACATTACGGCAAGATTCCGGGAACTGGCGATAAGCCCACGTTGCTCAAAGCTGGTGCAGAAATGCTACGTATGGTCTTTAACATGAGTACCATTTGCGAAGCAACTGATGTTACTGTCGATACAGATGACAAAGGCCACAAGACCTACGAAATCTGTATGCATATCCTGAATAAAGAAGGAATCAAAGTCGCTACAGGTCTTGGTACTTGTTCAACACTAGAATCCAAGTATAAGTATCGTAGTCAACTGACTGATCGTAAAGTTCCCAGCGAATATTGGGAATCTAGAGACAAAGCATTGCTTGGTGGACCACAGTATTCGCCTAAGAAAGTTAAAGGTGCTTGGTTGATCTCAGAACGTGTCGAACATGACAATCCTGCTGACTACTACAATACAGTCAAAAAGATGGCTAAAAAGCGTGCAATGGCTGATGGCATCTTGACTGCGACCTGTTCATCTGATTTATTTACTCAGGATCTTGAGGACTTGAATGCCAACTTCCAACAGTACGATGGTGTTCAAACCGAAGAAAAAAAAAGTCCAAAAATCATAGTGGACGAGGAACAGGACACGACCACCATTAACTCTGAAGCTGTAGCCAAAGCTAGTCCTTCCCAACAGATAAAGGAATGGGAACAGCAGGCAAATGATCCATTGCCAATCCCTGTAAGTCTTCATAATGGCATGGCTAACAACGAAGCAGTTCAAGCCATACTAGGAGATATGTACGAAAACAGACTCGATTGGTCAGAATTTGTTAAAAACTGGCCTAAAATCTCATCGGCAATGATGCAACTCAAGGAAGATTATCAGGACCTCCTTATTGGATACAAAGATGAGATTAAGGCTTATCACAAAGGCGAAAAAGGCATGTTATGAGTAGTTACGACCCATTTGCAGTAGTACCTTCACAGCATCCAAACGATAAGGAAGCAGTTCAGCGAAGAGAAGTTTTAGAAGCAATAGAAAAAGTCCAAAACTTTCTAGAAAAAGCTGATTATGGCAACTCCAAGTCGTTAGTGAATGCACTTGATGAAATATATCATTACATACAGGAAGGTGACTATGGCGAGGGGTCGTGACAATCTACCATATAGGCAACGTCCTTTAACCTATCGAGGTATTGAATTTAACAGGTACAAAGGCAAAGACATAGGATTCAAGCCATCTCATGAAGAGATCGACCAAGCTGTTCAAGAATTCATAGCTAAAGGTGGATCTATTAAAAAAGAAGAGCATGGCGAGAATCCTGAATTGTCTTTTGAAGAAAATCCTTTGTCACCAGACGATATCCAAAACATCTTAGAAGAATTCAAAATATGAGTGAACATTTCACTTCTGATGAAACTAAATACATGGATTATTTAGAAACCATTTATGATTGCCCAGATTATGGTCTTCTTTTACGTAAAGGAGATCCTATTGCTTTTGAAGTAGGAATGAACGAATGGCTTAACGAAAATGGGAAAGGAGAATAATATGAAGGAATATGTATCAGAGGAAGAATGGGATGCAGTAGATGACTTCTTCCACGAAGAATACCGAAAAAAGCATCCGATTCGTTGGTGGATCGAGGAAATTCGATTCAAATTCGACATGTTCACCGCAAAATTCAGGAAACATGATGACATCCCATTCTGATGGACTTAAAGCTGACTTAGAAAAGATTGCAGATGCCTTGGAAAAGAAAATTAGTCCTTACGCTAAAGGCAATCAGTATAAGTTGGCAAAACTTTTGAATAGATATAGCATGAGCGACATTATAGCTACTGCTAAATACGTTAATAATAAGTTTAAAGGAAGCAACTACTACGAGTGGTCTAGAAAGCCAAATGTATTTCTTCAGGACAGATTTGACGAGTTCTACGAGGAAATGATGCGTAGAACCCCTCAATTTTTAAAGGAAATAACCCGTAAATCTAATAAAGAATATGCGGAAAGCAGAAACGAACAACAAAGACTCTGACCCAATGGTGGTATTAAGGAGGATCATTGATAAAGTTAAGAAAAACCCCCGTCCAAGAAAAATTGATAGCTGGAAAGCTGGAACAAAAGAAGAAACTACGGATCGCCCTTTTGAAGAGTTTACTAAAGACGGACTCAGCTACGTCAGGTTCTTTGAATTGGAGCAAAGTGAACAGGAAAAGATTGATAAATACACCCAATACCTTGAAGAAGCAGGACTCTTTTCTCACAAGGATGTTACCTTGGATAATATTGATAATTATCTATTTCTAGAGAACCAGAAAGCAGATCCTTCAAGGCTTTACACTAAAATCAGGCAGAATAAGTCATTAGTTCTATCTGGACCTCCGGGAACAGGGAAAACGACTTTAGCCTGTGCTATTATTCGTAAGTGCTATGATCAGAATAAAACCATTGTGATCAAGCGTTGGTATCATTGGTTGGTAAAAATGCGGGGTGGAGCTTATCAAGACGATAAAATCCAAGACATGGAACAGTTTCTTCGCCCTGCTGTCAAAGCTGATATGCTCTTTATTGATGAGCTTGGAACTGATGCCAAGCAATCAGCTACAGCGTTTGAGCAGGAACAGCTAATGTATATAATCTCTGAAAGGCATGGTAACGGAAAACCTACAATCATCACTACCAACTTGACCAGAGAAGAAATCAACAATATATATAGTGAGGCTATATATCAAAGAATGGCAGATCAAAAGACAGGTTATTGGTTTGAATTTGACAACGAACAAAATCGAAGGAAGGTTATCAACTTTCCTAGATGAATAGCTTCTCTTTAAGGTAGGAATTAGCTAACCCAAGAAGTCCTAGTGCAAAGGTGTCGCCTCTCTCTCCTTAGATAAAAGGATGCCTAACCGATAAGGGCGTTGTAAGGCTTTGGCTAATCGGCTTTGCAACCGTGGTTTTCTAACATTTCCCACGCTCATAGCCCCAAGGTCGCTAGGACTTCATTCCTTGAACTACTTATTAGGATACTGTATGGTAATAGAACAAAGCAAATCAAAATGGGAATTCGTAAGTGCAGACAATACACTAAGAATATACGTGCAAAAACTGAAGGTTGATACAGGGTATATATACCATATACAAAAGTTTACGACATCTACTGATATAAATGGACACACTAGAGACTACGCAGAATATGAGCAGTTCATACATGGAAGCGCAGATCATACCATTGGGCAAACCGAGAATGACTCAACGAGATCGATGGAAGAAGAGACCAGTGGTTTTGAGGTATCACGATTACGCAGATCGGCTAAGAGAAGAAGCCGATAAGCAGAACTTTTTGCTTGGACCAAAGCTTGAAATCCAATT
>BCSF01000924.1_pt1 | contig 10074 bp, 13 predicted proteins | sample 1016431 | NCBI WGS metagenome assembly BCSF01 (sample SAMD00045685;SAMD00045686;SAMD00045687;SAMD00045688;SAMD00045689;SAMD00045690;SAMD00045691;SAMD00045692;SAMD00045684;SAMD00045690;SAMD00045691;SAMD00045692;SAMD00045684;SAMD00045685;SAMD00045686;SAMD00045687;SAMD00045688;SAMD00045689, study...
GTCTTTTCTGCACCAGAACCCATCTCCAAAGGTCGTGCTTCGTACTTTGGATGCTTGATGAAGATGTCTAGCTTATTCTTTTCTGCCTCAAAGAAAATATCAAAGTCGGTGACGTTGGCTAGCACCGTGCTGATCTCCTCGTTGATAAGAGGTAACATCCGCTTCACAACATCATAGCTGATTCCGTTAGGGTGAGTGCATCGCATAAACAAATCGTAGGCAGCGTATTCTGTCCGCAAGTCTTCAAGTTCTTGTTGCTTCTCTTTGATGTTCGCAATCTGAGTTTCAATGCCGCCGTGTTGTTTCACAAGGTCAAGTACCTTCGTTTCACAGATGGCGATGTCGCTTTCCAACTTGATAGACTTCTCTTTGAGGTCGTCCTGTTCTTTGATGAGTTCCTCTCGGTTCTCAATCGCTTCCTTGTTTAATTCATAAACCTCAATCTTGGTTTTGATGCTTGCCATCTCGTTGGTAAGGAGATGGATTTTATTTTTCATCTTCGCCAAAGATAGGTCTAGGTTGGTTGCCTCAGTACAGAGGTCAGCATATTCCTTGTCTCTGTCGTTGTAGAGTTTCCGCTCTGATTCTAGTGTCTCTATGTCCATGCCTTCCAGTTTAGTTGTCAACTGGTTATGCCGGCGACTCAAAACCATCATAGTCTTACGACACTCTTTTAATAGCTCCTGTGCCTCATAGGCATCCTTGATAAACTTACAGTGGGAAAACTCAGGACCACATGGCACTTCGCCAAGAATCCGAACCTTCTTTTCATAATTATCTTTACTGGCTGCCTGGAGTGTTAGTTCTGTCTCTAAGTTGGTAAGTTCTTTTTGGATGCCTTCGCACTCTGTAATCTTTTCTTTGAGTGCTACTACATCTGTTTTGTCTAACAGACCTTTGAGGACTTTGGCTTGCTCCAAAACATCTTCTTTTTGGTTTTTGGTCTGGGCTGCTTTGAGATTGTAGTCGGACTTCTCTTGTCCTGCTGCCGCAAGTCTTGCTGTCTCTTTTCCAATATTAATAAGTTCAACAGGGGCAGATGCGAAAAGTCCATCAATCTCTCTCACACGTTCGGAAATGGTTTCTAACTGTGTAGTTAGTTTAGTACATTTCCTTTCCTGCGTTTCCCTTGCTTTTTCATTATCGGTCAGTTGTCCGAGGAGTTGCGTAATATCTTCATCAAAAGTATTGTCCTCCAACTTTTTGAGGAGGGCACGGGTTTCAATACTGTCGTTCTTGGATAGTTTGAACTTCTTCTCAAACTGGTCGAGGTCCAAGAACTTGGCTAGGATTTCTTTACGCTTGGTTGAGCCCTCGTTAATAAAGGTCATCGCACCCATCTGGCTTGACATGCTCGTTAGCAAGAAGTCATCAAGGCTGCCAAAGATTTTGCGGATGGCTTTGTCGGTGCCGTTGCGATCCAGCGAGTTGAGGCTAGTTTCCTCGTTGGTGGCTGGGTCAATCACCGTGAACTCTACATCAGTCTTGGCTTCTTCTGTTTCTTCTCCGTGAAGTTTGCGTGTGTACTTCTCGGACTTCCGCTCAATAATGTAGGTCTTACCTGATACATCAATCTCAACTCGTCCGCAGCCAGAGGGCTTGTTCTGGTTGATGATGTTTAGGTTCTTGCGGTTGTTCTTGCTGATTGAGTTATATACCGTGTAAAGCATACTATCAACAACGGAACTCTTGCCTGAATAGTTTTTTCCAAAGATGCCAACAACGCCGTTGAGTTTCTCAAAGTTGATTGCGTTGCCTTCACCGTAGTTGAAGAGGTTGTCCCACTCCATACTTTTCAAGGACCATTCAACATTTCGTAGTCCAGCCTCATCGCCGTTGACGTGGCTGTCGTACTTGGAGTTGAGTTGGAAAACTTTTTCTAGTGTCTTGGCGTCTGGTTCATATTCTTTTAAGTATTCCCGAATAAGTCGCTCTTGGACTGCTTGGTCCCGCAGGTTTTCTGTGTTGCCGAGGTCATCAACATTTACGCTGTCCCGTTTAAGACCAGCCTTGTTGACGAACGACAGGCTCTCGGGTTTGAAGCGGGTTTTGACGATATCCATCACACGGCGGATTTTGTCTAGTGAGACTTTGTGGTGTGTCACCACACGCAGTCGGGCACCATCTGGGATATCCAGTTTGCGTGGGATGTTGCCCTTGGCTGTCATCTCAATTGTCATAAACGGTTTGACATTTTTGACGAGGTGGTGTTTGACATCGTAGTCAGTCTTGCTGTGGATGTCCCAAATCAAAAAGCCCTTGTCGTTTGTCTCGCCGTGGTTTTGCTGGATGGTGGAACCACAGTAGCGGATGGTCCCGCTCTCGTTGAGAACCTGATTGGTCTTGTGGATGTCGCCCAACATAGCGTAGTCAAACTTGTCGAACACCTTAATATCGTGGTCGCCGTGGTCCATCACCCAGCCGAGGTCTGTTTGACTATTATTAATTGCTCCGTGATAAAGAGCGATGTTGATTGCTTCTGGGTCCGACGGGTCCTCCCAATTGGTCTCGTCAAAGATTGACAAAACATTTAGGGTCAGGTCATCTTCCAACTGGACCTCGCCTGAATACTTGTGTAGGATTAGACTTGGGTGGTTGAGTGCTTCCACAATCGGAGTGATGGCATCTTGGCGGCTACTGTTCCGCAGGTTGCCGTCGTGGTTGCCGAGGATAATGTGGGTCTCGGCGATGTCAGCCAAGTTCTTCAGGAACTCGGTAGCCAACTCAAAGTACTCTGGTGAGAGTTGTGTCTTTGTGTGGGCCAAGTCGCCTGTGTGGACGATATAGTCTACATTTTGCTCTCGCAGGGTCTTGTAAATGTCCTTAAATGCTTTACGGTATTCATAGTGATATTTCAGGTTTTTGATGTGGGTATCCCCAAAATGTGCTATCCGCACCATAGGCGCACTCCTTCTGTCAGTGTGTCTTATTGTATCAGATGATGTTTAGGGTGTTTAGGGTTTTATGGACCTACGGCGCATACGACCCGTAAGTTTATCAAAACGTGGCTTTCTATCAGAGCGACGTCCGCTAATATATTTTTGTACAATAGGTTCCACAAGAATATCTGTTGAAAAATTATCGGGCAGACCATCTCTGCCGATCTCGTCAAACATCTCTTCTAGATGTTTTTTAATAATGTCTTCCGCACGGACGATCTCTTCCATGGGGATGGCGGCACGCTCTTTTAGTGTCTCGTCCTCAACAGGTTCCTCAGATTCTGCTTTAACGCAGTTTCTGTATGTTCTGCCGAACATCTTTTTGGTTTTGCGAGTTTCGTGGGTCTTGTAGCCCTTTTGGCAACGCTCTTCAAGTTGTTGCTTCACCATCTCACGGAGTTCTTGTATGGTGATTTTCATACGTCCTTGATACCGTAATACTTCTTTGGCCCTCGGCGTGGGTTCTCTGCTTTGCGTCCCATGCGCTGGGCGAAAAGGTCAGTTCGCTTTTCAAGGAAGTCAGGACGTACAAGAACTTCATCGCCACGTCCATATCCTGTATCACCAGCGTCAGACAGCAAGCGTAAAACAACAGTAGGGCGTCCATCTACTTTGCCCATTGCTGTTATTTCGCCGACGGCACCAGCCAAGACACTTCCGATAACATCAACCTCATCGCCAATTTCAAATTCTAATTCTGGCATTGGCTCAAACTCTTTGGTTTGTGGTCCGTACTCTTCCGAGCCAAACTCTTTGAGGAGTTCTTCTTGGATTATCTTTTTTAGTTCCGTTTTGGTAATCTTCATTTTTATCCCTCTACTCTGGCTTTGAGGAGTTTGTAAAGTTGATTAGCAGCCTCGCCGATTTCTACCTCTTCTGTATTCATAAGGAAAGGCAAAAAATCATCTTCAAGTTTGTAAAGCATAGTTTGGAGTTTTTCCGTATCGGCTCTGTCTCCGGCGTAGTCGTCAAGTTCTTCTTTGATAATCTTTCGTAGTTGGGTCTTGGTGATTTTCATTTTAGATGTCGTAGTCCTTCATCATTTCGGCTTCACGCCTTCTTTGTGCTCTGCTGACCTTGCGTCCCCCACTCATATCAAGTGGCTTGCTGGGCGGGTCACGGTAATCACTTTCGTAATCTTCCATATCTGCCGATGGTCCGCTACCGACTGGTCCGTCATAGGATGGTCCTTTGACGCCTTTTTCCAGAATAGCATAGAGGTCCGAAGCAAAGGCTCTGGCTGCTGCGGATACGGTCTTGTCCATACCAATTTCTTTGTATAGCATTTCAGCCGTCTTCAACGCTTCTCTTGCGTCTTTATCACTCATCAAAGAACGACCTGTTCCCAAAGGGCGGTCGTCTTCGGTGGCATACTTATCTTCGCTAAGTTCTGCTTCCATCTCTTCTTTGATGATTTGTTGTAGTTGTTGTTTGGTAATTTTCATTTTAATCTCCGTACCTATCTTCCATGTAGCCTTTTAGTCCTCTTTCGCCGAACATCTCTTTATACTGTTCTGCGGCATAGCGACCGCCCATCAACATAGACAATAGAACTTCTGCTCTTGCTCCTTGTTTGGCGATGTCGTCAGACAAGGCGTTCTTGCGAATGTTTTGTAGAACATCGTCTAACACTTCTTCAATCTCTGCTTTTTCTGGCATGGGAAGTCTCTCGCCCGAACGCACTTGAGCAAATTCTCTGTCCGCCCTCGCTGCACCAGATTCTTCCTTGATGGCTTCTCTGATAACTCGTTGAAGTTGTGATTTTGTAATTCTCATTTTATTCTCCCTTGGTAGAGGCAATTCCATTTGTCCTTCTGGTTCGCCGACCATACCCATTGGTGGTTGTTTATATGTTCCGCCTCGTTGTAGTTCTTCTCTGAACTCGTCCTTGATATATTGTACTACACCTTTCATACTGTCAAGGCTTATTTCAACTGGGTCAAAACTATCGTGGGCTTCGTGGAGCGGATTGATTTGAACGTCGTAACGACCCATGGCTCCACGGGGGTCAATCCTAACTTCCATATTTCTGTCGTTGGTGAAGACAATTTCTCCGTGAACTAGAAGTTCTTGGGCCTCAAAGAAAAGTCCCATCTCATTCATAAGGGGTTCAACAAGTTGCTCCACCTTATACAGAAGGTCGGAAATGGCTTCATCGTCGCCACGGTTTTCTATGAAGTTTTGACGGGCTGCTTCTAATTCAGCGAACTCCATCTCACCTTGGGTGACTTCTTTGATTAGTTGAAGAAGTTGTGTCTTTGTAATTTTCACTTACAGGCTCCTTTACATCCCGAGCAGGAGCAGCATCCGCAGCAGCAGCAACAATGATTACTATTGAAAAGATTAACCAATTTGTGAAGTACGAGTTTCATTTTGTTCCCCCCGAGGGTTTTTATAAATAGTTCTTAAATGCCAGTAAGGCGTAATACATCCGACGTTATTGCCAAGACCATTATTCCGAGCACTAGAACCGCACCAATAATATTTAGTACGTTCCTTGTCTTTGCTGCCAAATTTTTGCGTCTTATGCCCTCTACCGTAGACATCACAATATGCCCACCGTCAAGGACTGGGATTGGCAGTAGATTGATAACCCCGAGGTTGATGGAGAAAAAGGCAATCCAATCTATGAGAAATCCCCAGTCTCCTGTTTCTGTGCTCCGCTTTCTTGCGGACTCTGTAAACTCATAAACAGCAACTGGTCCGCCGAGTTCTTTGATGCCCATAGGTTCTGGTCGGGGCATCGTTGCGGCTTCCCAAATGCTGGCATACATTTTGGTTGCTATCTTATGAGAGTACCCAGCAGCCTCTACCACTCCAATGCGGTGAGCCTGTGCTCCTTCGGGTACGTGGACATCAGGGTACGGCTGCCCTACCAACAACAAGAAATACAATGGCCAGGGCAACAATAAATTAAATACTGGACCCATTACTGCGATGAAGGCACGCTTCCATGGTCCTGCCGCCCAGAACGATTGTGGGTCTTGTTTTACATTATAATAATCATCTTCTCCCCGAGGTTTGATGTATCCCCCGAGCGGCAGAAGCGACAGTCGCCATTCAGTTCCCCACAGTTTCTTTTTGAGGAGGACTTTGCCGAACCCGATTGAAAAACTATCAACGGCGACACCCATAGCACGGGCTGCGACATAGTGTCCCAGTTCGTGGATAAAGATTACTAAAACGATTATTCCAAGAAAGGTAAGCATAGTTCTGCCTCCTGTGTGAAATCAAAAGAGCGGCGTTCGTATTTTGGCACTCCATAGAACGGGATGTCCCAGGTTTCTTTTATGCCTGGTGGTAGTCGGTGTTCTATTGGAGACCAGAATTTTATGTGATTATATATCTTTTTATTTTCTGCCTGAAGTTTTTGGATTTCTGTGTTTTGTTGTTTGATGACGCTTTCTAGGTTGTAGATGGCGTGGCTCGCAGCAGTTTCAATCCGCTGCTCAATCTGGCTCTCATTCACAACATATAAAAGGAGACCCATGAAAATCGTACAGACCACAGTTGCGACAACCGAAGTCCAAACGACTGCTGAAAGGTAGTTGGGTTTTGCTGTTTTGGTGGGAGGGGCGACGTCAATAATCTCTGGCTCGTACATAGAATTACGAGCGTCTTGTTCCATTTTTCTGTAAAAGTCCCTTTCCCTACTCATAAAGTAAATAGTTTGCGAAAGGGGTATTTGTTATTCTTCTATGTTGTCCCAAAATTTTGCGGCTCGGTCGCCATAAAACTCGCAGGTGTTAGTCCAGTTGGTATTGTTGTCTATGACCTCTTTGATGTAGGCCAAACTATCAGGGTCATCAATCACATAACTAAACACTAGGTAGTCTCTACCTTCTTTGGGTTTTTCCGATGTGTCGGTAGTCAATCCCAACGGAGCCACGGAGCCAACTTCTTCTCGGGAGATTTCGCCACGGGTGTCGTAGTATTTTCCGTTGCGATATATAGCCACATGGTAAAGATCAAATTCTTCCGAGGGGTCGCCTGAATCTAATTCTGGGTCTGAATCCACAACAAGGACAGCCTCCGTGCCTTTTATCCCACGATTGATTGCCTCTTGTAGAAGAGCAACTGCTAGTACCCCGCAGTTCCCATAAAGTTCTGGGTCCTTCTCTCCCTCTTCTTTCAAAAACTTCCGCCACTCTGTTAGTAGTTTTTTCATGCGAAGTTTTTGGCTCCCATAATATTATGTTCTGGGTACTTCTCTTTGATTTTCTCGTAGATGCTATACATCCCTGGGTTTTGGATTTTGCCGAAATGAATTGTTGAGCCAGGCTCTGCTGCGTAGCGACTGATAAACTCTTCTAGAAGTCTGGTGGCGATACCTTGTTCTTTGTGTTCTCGGCGGGTCTTCATATAATCAATATACATATATGGTTTGCCTTCGCTATCTGAACCCATACTATGGAAATCCAAGAACCCAATAATGTCGTCGCCTGCGCCTGGGGCTTCCAAGTGTCTCTTTTTGGTCATCCGTCCTGTGCGGGGATTGCGATAACTATACTGGTCGGCAAAACCGAAGTCACCACGGTAAGGTGGCTCTATGGTGTCGTCTCGCAGGGCTAGTCTCTGAATATTACTAGCACGACTGTAAGTCAAGGGCGAGCGCATCTCTACAAACTCTTGTGATTCTTTTAGAAATTGTCGCCACTCTGTTAGTAGTTTTTTCATATTCCCACAGCCTCTGGGTATTTTGTTTTAGCATACTCAATATACTTATCACGCAATTCGTTGAAAAAGAAGTCTTTGAGTTCTTCTTCTGTGTATTGGACTCTGAACTCGCCAGGAGTTTCTCTTTCGTCTTCGGCGTTCATTTTGTCTCGGCGTCGGCGGAACATATCAAAGAATTGTTTGAGACGCCTATCCAATGCTTCCGTGTAGGGTATCTTATAATACTTTGCTCTTTTATAAACTTCTTTGGTGTAAGAATCTGTTTCAGATTCCGAAGCATAATATCCACGGACGCCATCAAGTTTATTATAGTTCCAGTTGATTCCGCCCATAGGGTTGTTAGTGCGAGGGTCGGAAGTTTTCAGCACATCATCGGTTTGACCGCCGTGCTGAATCTCGTGGATGGTGACTGATTTGAGTTCGCCAAGATAAGAGTTGAGGTCTTGCTCGTTAAAGCCGATGTCCAAATAACTATTGACTACCATATAACTGTCTCTTGGGTATTGTGGGTCTCCCATAAAAGCCCCGCCGATTTGGAACTTGTCCCCTGTTTCTTCTGCCAGTTTTTTATCAATATGAAATTTGAATGAAACAGAATACATCTTTTCGTCAAGTTCTTTTGGTAGCCCTTTGCCTCTTTCATATCTTTTGGGTGTTACAAGAATCAAGTCCTTGCGTGAGTTTTGGACATTCTCGCTGGGAATAACCTCGTCAATAATATACTTGACATAAGGCATTACCTTGCGGGTCAGTTCTGTTGTGGCTGCTTCGTACCTTCCCTCTTGGAGAAAGCCTCGCCACCCTTCCATAATCAATTTCATGAGCCTGGGAGATCCTTTGGTGCGACGATGGTGCCGTCATAATCTTTTTTAATATATTTCGCCAGCATTCTCGTCATATCCATATCCTCTAGGCGATCACTGTCTTTTTTTCCCTCGATAGCTTTAGCAACGTCTTGGAGAAATCTGCCCTCTACTTTATCGTCTATAACTCTAGAAACTTCGGGATCTATCATGAGCTTATCTAAAACTTTGTTCCGCTTAGCTAAGCCTGGATCTTTTTGGGATTTTTTCCACAAAAGTTTTAAAACAGGAAAAACTCCAGCAGTAGTCACATCAGTAGCAGCCTTTGCTATTTCTGCCCCAGTCTTTCCCACATCTTTAATGTTCCTTGCACTCTTCACTTGTGCTAAGGCTTTTCGTAAATCCCCGATTGTTTCGAATTCCATAAACCCTTGCTGGGCGTCGTACCCATCATCATCGGTATCTTTTTCTAAGAGAAACTGTCGCCAGTTTTCCATAATTAGTTTCATTACGTTGGGTCCTCCGCCTTAGAGACGTCTACGGTGCGTCCATCATAAGTGCCAGCCAACCATCTTTTTAATATCTGGTTCATATTAAATTCTTCAGAATCAAGTCTTATTTGTGAAAGATTTGAGTTGTCTTTTTCTACTTCTTCCATAAACCATTGTACAAATGCTTCTTCAACATCGTTATCAACAATGGCTGCAATTTGAGTGTCTATCCGAAAAAGTTTTAAAAATTCTTGAGGCTTTGGTGGTCTCTTGTCAACATATGAATTGAAGAGGAACTTTGCCAGAGGTGCTGCACTGACTGAACCAGCAGCATCTTTTGCCCAATCTACAATTGCCTTAGCCCCCTCCTTTGCCCTTCCTTGAGAACGAATTTTTTTCATAAACTCAACCATGTCGCCCAAGGTTTCAAGATTTTGACTTTGCATCATTTGTCGCCAGTTCTCGGTCAATACTTCTTTTTGATAATTGCGCCACTCTATCATTATTTTTTTCATCGTGATTGTACGGTGTAAGTTTTTTGCTCACCGCCCCCAAAACTGTCAGTCTTAAAATCGTCTTTACGCATCACTGTAATTACTTTTATTGTGTCCGGACCTTTTCGCATATCCAGAACTGCGATAACATTAAGGGCTGGGACTTTGCCCCTACCGACCATACGAATATGGAACGGCTCGTCGTTGCCCAGTTCGCCGTTGGCATAGTCTTGAATGATTTTGCCGATGGCTAGCTCAACCGCTTGGATGATTGCTCGGTTGGAAATCTTTTCGTCGTGGCGGAACTGTCGTTCCTTGCTGTGCTTGGTTGCTTCAAGGTCTGTATCTTTTAAATTAATAATAACATTGACACCCCGAACTTTTGTGCTATATGCTTGTTCGGCATCAAGGTCAGCCATCTTCTCTTCCATGAGATGGTCGGCTGGTCGTCCTTGACTTATCCAATCTTCAACTACAAATACTTTTTGGTCTTCCGACAAATTCCAGAAAACCTCTTGGAGTTCTTCGCTCAAACGAGAGGCGTATTGCTTGTAAACCTTTTCATTCACCTTTTGTACTTTGACAAAATTACGCCACTCGGTCATCAACTTTTTCATTATTCGTCCCCGAAGTCGTTTCTTTCCTGCCATTCATGAGATACACTGTCTTC
>BCSF01000925.1_pt1 | contig 10070 bp, 12 predicted proteins | sample 1016431 | NCBI WGS metagenome assembly BCSF01 (sample SAMD00045685;SAMD00045686;SAMD00045687;SAMD00045688;SAMD00045689;SAMD00045690;SAMD00045691;SAMD00045692;SAMD00045684;SAMD00045690;SAMD00045691;SAMD00045692;SAMD00045684;SAMD00045685;SAMD00045686;SAMD00045687;SAMD00045688;SAMD00045689, study...
ATTTTTTATACGCATAATTAAATCTAAATCGTGTGGGTATAGATATACCAAACTAAAACCAGTTTAAGTTCAGATGGATATTAATAAAATACATAACCAAGATTGTTTGGAAGCTATGAAGCTGATGCAAGACAATCAATTTGACTTAGCAATAGTTGACCCTCCTTATGGAATAGACCACGCAAATAAAGCTGGTAAAATGTCTGGACAACAATATGGTAAAGCTGCTTCTAAAAAAAGAAACTACACAGCTAAAGATTGGGATACTGAAATACCATCTTTAGATTATTTTATAGAGTTAAAAAGGGTTAGCAAAAACCAGATAATATGGGGAGGCAACTACTTTGCTCACTTGTTAAAACCTAAAAGTGGTTGGGTGTTTTGGGATAAAGATAATGGCAATAATAATTTTAGTGATGGTGAATTAGCTTGGACTTCATTTGATTGTGGTTTAAGAATGAAAAAAATAACTTGGAATGGAATGTTACAATATGATATGAAAAATAAAGAAGATAGATTTCATCCAACACAAAAACCAATTAGACTCTATGAATGGCTATTAATGAACTACGCAAAGGAGGGCGATAAGATACTAGACACTCATTTAGGTAGTGGCAGTATTGCAATAGCCTGTCATAATCTTGGCTATGACTTAGAGGGTTATGAATTAGACAAAGAATACTACGACAACGCTATCAAGAGAATAAAAAACCACCAAGCACAAACTAGAATATTTTGAGAGGGAGAAAAAAAATACCAACAAAAGTAAAGGAGCTAAAAGGCACACTAGAGAAATCCAGGTTAGTGGGAAATGAAATGGAAACTTCTCAAGTTGTTAGTATGCCTTTGGCTCCCTCCTTTCTCAATAAACAAGGTGCAGACGAATGGGACTTAGTAACTAACGAACTAGCTAACATTAAGATGTTGCATCTAACTGACTTATCAATCTTAGCAGCCTATTGTAATGAGATAGGTATTTACAGAGAGATAGCTCAAGAGTTACAAGGCAACTTTACAGAGCAGACAGTTGATAGAGATGGTCGGTTAAGGTCCAGTAAGATTGCACCTAAGTACAAGGTAATGCAAAACGCTTTACAGAACGCAATGAAAATTGCTACGCAATTTGGATTTACTCCAAGCAGCAGAGCTTCTCTTAGTATGCCAGAACAAGATGAGGAAAGGACTGACGATTTTAATTTCTTTGACTAATGATAAACATTTACAATCAAGACTGCTTAGAGGCTATGAAAGGAATGTCAGACAATCAATTCGACTTAGCAATAGTTGACCCACCTTATAGAGATACAAATCAGCCGACTAAAGATATGAGAGCTAGTGGCTCAATGAAAAGTTTAGAGGGCAGACCTACAAAAGAATATTTCAAGGAATTATTTAGAGTGAGTAAGGAACAAATCATTTGGGGTGCTAACAATTTTCAACTGCCACAATTTAAAGGATTTTTAGTTTGGGATAAAGGTTTGCCTTTTGACTTTACTATGTCAATGGCTGAAATAGCTTCTTTTAGTGAGGGTATTTCTACCATAAGCAAAATACATAAATTAAGAATTGCTGGAGCAGAAAAAAGAATACACCCAACACAAAAACCAGTAAAGTTGTACGAGTGGCTTTTAATGAACTATGCAAAGGAAGGAGATAAGATATTAGACACACATCTAGGCTCTGGAAGTATTGCTATTGCTTGTCATAATTTAGGCTATGACTTAGAGGGATATGAATTAGACAAAGACTATTATAATAGTGCTTTGAAAAGAATCAAAGAACATCAATCTCAACTAAGGCTTATATGAAACTTAAAGAGGACAAGACTTTTTACTTTGATGACAATGCAGCCGATAGAGTAGTATACTTTATAGAGAATCACATTAAGCATATCAAAGGAGAGTTAGGAGGTCAGCCATTTAAGTTAGAGCCATTTCAGAAAACAATAGTAAGAGATTTATTTGGTTGGAAGTATAGAGATAGTGGTCTAAGAAGATTTAGAACTGCTTACATTTGTCTACCAAGAAAGAACGGAAAGTCTACTCTTATAAGTGCAATAGCTTTATATATGTTACTAGCCGACAACGAGCCATCTGCTGAATGTTATATTGCTGCTGGAGATAGACAACAAGCTGGTATTATTTTTGACGTAGCTAGTGGAATGGTCAGAGCTGACAATCAACTAAACAAGAATCTGAAAGTATTTAAGAACTCTATTATCCACGAGAAAAGCAACTCAGCATTCAAGGCTATTAGTTCTGAGGCTTCTAGTAAGTTTGGATACAACGCTAGTTTTATTTGTATGGATGAGTTTTTTGTTCAGAAAGATTCAAGCCTATGGGATGCCTTGACTACTTCGGTAGGTAGTAGGAGACAGCCAATGACAATAGCCATTACAACTGCTGGATATAATAGAGAATCTATTTGTTATAAGACAGAGGAGTATGGTCGTAAAGTATCTGAGGGAATAATTAAAGACGATAGCTTCTACTATGTTAAGTATTTCTGTGACTTAGAAACTGATTGGACTACAGAGGAAGCATTAAGGATAGCTAATCCAGGAATAGAAACTGGAGTAGTTAAATTAGACTATCTTAAAAGAGAACAAGAGAAAGCTATCAAGCTACCGAGCTATGAGAATACTTTTAGAATGTTACATCTTAATCAATGGATGTCATCAGCTAGTAAGTGGCTATCAGACCAGCAATGGATGGAGTGTAATAAAGCTCCAATACGTTTAGAGGATTACAAAGGTATGACTGCTTACGCTGGACTTGATTTAGCTTCGGTTAGAGACATTAGTGCATTTCTGTTAATCATTCCAGAGGATGATAGGTTTACAGTTATACCATATTTCTTTGCTCCTAAAGATAATGCTTTTATTCGTTCAAGACGTGACCAAGTAGACTACATAGGTTGGGAGAAAGAGGGATTGATGGAACTAACAGAGGGCGATGTAACAGACTACAATTATATAAAACGTAGAATAAAAGAAGTAGCTGAGGTTGTAAACATTAAGTCTATTGCATACGATAGATGGAACTCTAGCCAATTAGTTATAGACTTGACAGAAGATGGTTTACCAATGGAGAGCTATGGGCAAGGCTTTGCTAGTATGTCAGCACCAACAAAAGAACTTGAGAAGCTAATACTAGGCAAACAGATTAACCACGCTGGTAACAAAGTACTACGTTGGATGTGTTCTAACTTAGCTATGAAAACAGACCCAGCTGGAAATATTAAAATGGATAAGAGTAAATCATCAGAGAAGATTGATGGAATGGTAGCTCTTGTTATGGCTTTAGGTTGTTATATGAATGATGATTCTAGCGACTCATCTACCTATGATGATAGGGGAATTGTATGGATTTGACTTTTGCGATTTCTCTTATCTTTGTAATGTAATTACAATTTTATGGGACTATTTGACTTCTTGCGTTCTGAGAAGAGGGGCGATAATTTTTTAAAGGCAGTTTTCGGTGGCTATGGTGCAGCCAACAGAACAGCAGTAACTAGAGATACATCTTTAACATTTAGTGCAGTCTTTGCGTGTGTTAGAGTTATTAGTGAATCAATAGCAAGTCTACCTATAAAAGTTTACAGAGTCGAGGAGGATGACGATAAGATAACTGACGTTAGCCATCCAATCTACCGACTACTAGCTCGTAATCCTAACGAGTATATGACACCATACACATTCCTAGATACTCTAATGACTAACTTATTGCTAGAGGGGAATGCGTATTTTTATATTGAGAGAGATGGTAACGCTAGACCAATCTCACTTATTCCTATCAATCCAGAAGATGTTAAAGTAATTAAGCACGATGGCCAAATATACTACGACATTAAAAACTATGAGATAGGAGTAATGAAAGAAGATATGTTACACTTCTTCAACTTATCGTTTAATGGTTGTGAGGGAGTTAGCGTATTGAAAGCACAGAACACTACAATAGCAACTTCTATAGCTGCTAACGATACAGCTAATAGCTATCTAGGTAACTCTGCACAAGTAGGTGGAGTAATTAAACATCCTGGCAAACTATCTAAAGAAGCTGTAGCAAGACTTAAAAATAGTTGGAATCAAAACTACTCTGGCTCTTTTGTAGCTGGTAAGACTGCTATCCTTGAGGAGGGTATGACATTTGAGCAAACTAACATTGATGCTAATAAGTATCAGCTTTTAGAGACTAGACGTTTTCAGATAGAGGAAGTAGCTAGAATATTTAAAGTGCCATTATCTTTGATTGGTCACTTAGAGAAAGCTGCTAACTACTCAAGTATAGAGGCTTTAAGTATTGACTTCGTAAGATTTACTCTTATGCCTTATATGGTAATGGTAGAGCAAGAGCTAAACAGAAAGCTATTTAGAGAGACAGAGTTTGGCTCGTTTACTATTAAGCTAGATGCTAATGCTTTACTAAGAGGAGATAGTGCTTCTCGTGCAAGTTATTACAGAGAGATGGCTTCTATTGGTGCTTTGTCTATTAATGAGATTAGACGAATGGAGGACTTGAACAGAGTAGGTCCAGAAGGAGACCAATTATTTATGCCATTAAACTTTGCTCCAGTTGGAGACGTAGAAGAGGAGGACAAAGAATAGATGCCGATACCTACTAAAAATATAGATGAAACTAACGAGGAGTTCATTGAAAGATGTATGGCTGATGATACTATGGTAGAGGAGTATGAAGATGACCAAAGGTTAGCTATATGTTCTTTACAATTAGAAGAGGACAGAGCGTTAGAGGATATAAACACTAAGCCAACTCAAGAGATGGCAGACGAAGCTGCACAAGGCTTAGAATGGCGTGAAGAGTTTGGTAGAGGTGGAACAGAGGTAGGCGTTGCAAGAGCAAGAGATATTAAGAACAGAGTAAACCTTAGTATTGAAACAATAAAAAGAATGTACTCTTATTTTAGTAGGCACGAAGTAGACAAAGAGGGACAAGGTTTTTATAGTGGAGATGAAGGTTATCCTAGTGCTGGTCGAATAGCTTGGGCTTTATGGGGTGGAGACCCTGGCTTTGCTTGGACTAAAAGAAAGATAGAAGAAATAGGTAAAGAAGAAAAATTTATAGATATGAAAAATAAAGAAATAAGAACTATAGACGTTCAAGACTTAGAGCTTAGAATGGATGGGGATAAGCAAACTGTAGTTGGCTATGGTGCTGTCTTTAATTCTATGTCTAATGACTTAGGTGGATTTAGAGAGTATATATCTCCAGAGGCTTTTGAAGGTCGTATGGATGATGATGTGAGATTTCTATTTAACCACGACCCAAACTATGTACTAGCTAGAACTACTAATGGTACATTAAGAATGTCGGTAGATGAGAAAGGATTACGCTACGAGGCTGATATGCCTAACACATCAACAGCTAGAGATTTAGTTGAGCTATTAAAGAATGGTACAGTAAACCAATCATCTTTTGCATTCATTGTAGAGGATGATTCTTGGGAGATGAAAGATGGTATGAATATAAGAACTATCAATAAAGTATCTCGTCTCTACGATTTGAGCAGCGTCGTGTATCCGGCATACAGCGATGCATCTAGCTCTGTCGCTTTACGTTCTATGGAACAATGGCAAGAAAAAGAAGAAGCTAAAAAACTAGAAGCAAGTTTAGAGGCTGAAAAATTAGAGGGTATAAAAGAAGAAGAAGATTTGAAACAACGCTCCCTCAATGAAATGCGTTTAAAAATCTTAAAAAATAAATATTAATATTAATTTTCTATAAAATGAAAAACTCAAAATCTTACAAAGAGGAAAGAGCTGAGGTTATCGAAAAGATGGAAGGACTTGTAGCATCTGCTGAAGGTCGTGACTTAACTTCTGATGAGCAAAGCAACTTTGACTCTTTAAATGAAAAAGTTGAGGAGTTAAATAAGATGGCAGTTCGTGCTGAATCTTTTGAGAAACTTCAAGCAACTAAAGCTGTTAAAGAAGTAACAGAAAACACTCCTAGCGAAGTGAGAGACTATTCTTTCCAAGATGCTATGAATCAAGCTGCTACTGGTCGTTTAGAAGGTCTTGTAAAAGAGATGGACCAAGAAGCAAGAAACGAGGCTCGTTATACTGGTCAATCATTTAAAGGTATTGCTATACCATCTTCAATTCTAACTCGTGCTGCTGTAGCTACTGCTGCTGGTAACGCTACTGAAGTTATGGCTTGGACTGACCAATTAGAAGCAAACTTAGTTTTAGCTTCTGCTGGTGCTAATTTCTACTCTGGTGTAGACAATATGAAGTTCCCAGTATTTAGTGCTATCAACTCTGGCTTCGTTGCTGAGACTGGTGGTTCTGCTCCAGCTGCTAATGGTACTGCTTCTAGCGTTACTTTAGAGCCTAAGAAACTAATCTCTATTGTAAATGTTTCTGCTGAAGCTATCGCTCAAAACGCTTCTATCGAGGCTGCATTGAGAAGAAATATGGCTGCTTCTGTAGCTGCTACTTTAGAGCAAGCTTTATTAGGTACTGCTGATGTATCTAACGCTCCAGCTTCTATCTTCGCTGATGCTGCTACTGGACCAACTACTGTAACTGCTGCTGATTGGATTGAGATGGAAACTGACTTAATTGCTAATGGTGTACAAATTAACGGAGCTAGAATGGCTTACTTATTAGACCCATCTGCTTACGCTACAGTAAAATCTTTAGCACAAGTTTCTAATGTTTCTCCTATTTGGGACAACGCTAGAAAAGAGCTTAATGGCTACTTCTCTTTCGTATCTCCTAACGTAGGTAACGGTGGTACTGCTGGTAAAGACCACGCTCTATTCGGAGACTTCTCAAAATGTCACATTGCTCAGTTCGGTGGTTTAGACGTTATTTATGACATCTACACTAACGCTGGTACTGGAGAGCCAAGATACATCTTGACTTCTTTAGTAGACGGAGACTGTGTACAAAATGATACTGCTTTTGTTAAATTGATTGAAGCATAATTTGTTTATTTTAACGGAGGGAGTGGAAACACTCTCTCCATTAATTTTTTAAAATGGAATACTATAACTACAACTTCAACACATTAAGAGGCTCTGACTATGTGCCTTATGGTAAGTTAGTTCTAAAGACTGCTCCAACGTCTACGGTAATATCATTATCAGAGGCTAAAGCATTTTTAAGAATAGACTCAGACTATGACGATGACAATACTTATATTACGTCTTTGATTAATGTTGCTACGCAAGTTGTAGAGGAGTTCACTAGACGTAGACTAATGACTCAGACGTACAATCTTTTTTACGATGAGTTTCCTCCTTACATTGACTTACAAGTAGGAGATGTTGCTAGTGTTACTCACATTAAGTATTACGATGCCGACAATACATTACAAACCTTAGCAACATCTAATTACGATGTAGATACTAAGGTAAGACCAGGAAGGATATATGAATCGGAGGATGGAGACTTTCCAAACACTTACGAAAGACCAAACGCTGTAGAGGTTGAGTTTATAGTAGGTGGCACATCGAGTGACGTTCCAGCTCCAATAGTACAAGCTATTTATATCATCGTTGGTCGATACTATGAGAACCGACAAGATGTTGTTATGGGAACTCAAGTAAATGAATTACCTTTAATGGTAGACCACTTATTAACTCCTTACCGATTGCTTGAACTATGATAATAGGCAAACTAGATAGAAAGTTAAAACTATACACACAGACTTACTCGACTAACGCTTATGGCGAGAGAGTAGTATCTGATAATAGTTACGTTACCATCTACGCAGACTTTGACTTCAAAGGTGGCAACACTAACTTCGATGCTGATGCCTTAATTAATGACGAGCGTATAGAGTGCCTAATAAGATACAGAACAAACATTGGAGTAAGTCCACAATACTTTATCTCTAATGGCTCTACTAATTATTCTATCAAGAGTATTAAGGAAGTGGGCCGTAAAGATGCTATGGTGCTTTTATTAGAAAAGAATGACGTAGTAGATTTATCACAGACAGCTCCTAATCAATTTGTCTTTACTATTGACACAGAGAATACATCTAGTGGCTCTAGCTTAAATACTCAGTTTATGATGCCTTTAGTTAGTAGTGGTAGTTATAACGCTACAGTAAATTGGGGAGATGGCTCTAGTGATACAATAACAAGTTATAATCAACAAGAGGTTACACACACCTATAGTAGTGCTGGACAATACGAAATAAGCATAGAGGGAACATTACAAGGATGGCAATTTAATAACGCTGGAGATAGACTTAAAATGCTTGACGTAAAACAATGGGGAGTCTTAGACTTATCTACTTCTGCTGCTTTTTATGGTTGTACTAATTTAGATGCTAGTGCTACAGATGCTCCTACTGTTTCTACTACATCTTTTTTAAGTATGTTTCAAAATTGCACTAACTTTAATGGAGTAATAGGTAATTGGGATATAAGCTCAGTAACATCATTACAAAATTGCTTTAGAGAGTGTAGCATATTTAATCAAAATATAAATTCTTGGAATTTATCTAGTTGCACTAGCCTAAGATTTATGTTTTTTAATTCTTTATCTTTTGACCAAGATTTAAACTCTTGGGACACTTCTAATGTTGAAAGAATGGATTATATGTTTTATAATTGCTCACAATTCAACGGAGACATATATAGTTGGGACACTACTAACGTAGAAAATATGCAGCTAATGCTATACAATTGCGACTTATTCGACCAATCTCTAGCAGCGTGGACTATTGCAAACGTATCTAACTTTACTAATTTTATGCAGAACGCTACTGGTCTAAGCACATCTAACTACGATGCAACGCTAATAGCTTGGGCTGCTGGAGTACACGATAACGATGTAAGTATAAACTTCGGAGGCTCACAATACTCAACAACTGGAGCTTCAGCTAGACAAAGTTTGATTGATGATGATGGTTGGACTATAACAGATGGAGGACCAGTATAATGGAAAATTTAAGAAATACAAATATATGTTATCCAACTGATGAAACTTATTTTATAGGTTGGAATGATGATAGAACAACTATTTTCATTTATGGTTCTATTTTGCCTAGTCAATGTTTTGAAACAAAAATAGAGGAAATAGATTTTTATACAAGAGAAATAGATTGGATAAACATATTAATAGATAACGGTATTAACCCTTTTCCAGAGCAATAATGGCAGTAGGAACAAGTAAAATATTAAGAGGTAATCAAGGTGGTCACGCTGGTTTTGTTACAGCTACTATTGATGAGAAAGAGCTGAAGTCTTTAATTAAGGACTTAGAGAGTCTTAATATGTCTGATAGTAAAAACAAAACACTACTAAGACAAGGTATGCGTAAAGCTGCTAAGCCTATTTTACAAGAGCTTAAATCTATTGTTCCAGTTGAAACTAAACAACTAAAAAAGTCTTTAGCTATAATCAACGGAAAGAATGTAAAAGGCAAACCACCAACGGTATATGTAGGACCAAGAGTAAAAAAATCATTTGCTACTAAAGAAAAGTCTGGATTTTATTTCTATTTCTTAGAGTATGGATTTAGAGGAATACCAGGACTTAGAATGTTAGATAAGACTGCTGCTAGTAAAGGTAATACAGCTATCAATAGTGTAATAGGAGAAATAAAAAAACTCATTGACAAAAGAATGAAGTAATGGAGATAGGAAAAGTAATATATAATATTTTAAGCAACGACTCTAATGTTGCTCCTTTAGTTACTACGAGTGGCAACTTGAGAATCTTTCCTAGTCGTTACAATTTCCCTACTGACGTTAAGTTACCTTATATAACTTATCAGATGTTTGGAGATGAGCCTAACAACACTAAGAACGGAGTAAGTACTTATGACTATGTTAGAGTACAGATAAGCATTTATCACAATAGCTACGCTGATATGATAACTCTAGCTGGTCACGTTAGAACAGCTCTAGACTACGTTAGTGGTAATTATAGTGGTGTAGTAGTAGATAAGATATTTTACCAAGACCAGAATGAGCTATACGATGATTCTGCTGGTTCTATTGGTTTATATGGTATAGCACAAGATTACAGATTTAACATAAATAGATAAATTTGGAAACCTGTCACTTAAACACAACTGACGCTTACAA
>BCSF01000926.1_pt1 | contig 10069 bp, 13 predicted proteins | sample 1016431 | NCBI WGS metagenome assembly BCSF01 (sample SAMD00045685;SAMD00045686;SAMD00045687;SAMD00045688;SAMD00045689;SAMD00045690;SAMD00045691;SAMD00045692;SAMD00045684;SAMD00045690;SAMD00045691;SAMD00045692;SAMD00045684;SAMD00045685;SAMD00045686;SAMD00045687;SAMD00045688;SAMD00045689, study...
AAGATGTGATTAAGAGAAAGGAAGATAAAGATCAAGACGGCGTAAATCAAGGGTTTAACTACATAGGCTTAACTTACATATGGGAAATCCAACTAAGTTGAAAGAACTATGCGATTACGTTAAGCAAGCTTTGAGATTGCTTAACGTACTCGCATAGTTCTTTCATATTAGTTGGATTTACCCTATGTAAGTTAAGCCTTTGTAGTTAAACCATTGATTTACGCCGTCTTGATCTTTATCTTCATCGTAGATGAAACCAAAGTTACTCGGCAAGTTTGATAGCGTGTACCCTCTGTATAGCTTGTCGCCAGCGAAAGCGTAAGGATAACCGTCTTTTTTAAAAAGTTTAATTGTTTGCATAGTTATTATTTATCGTTCATATATATTATCCAAGGTGGATTTTATTTTGTTTGTAATTAAGCGTACATATCTGCTTGCCACTTTGGCATACCTGAGTTATAACGCTCATACCATTCGCGCTCAAATGCTTCGATTTGCGCTCGGGTTAGTTTTACAACGGTTAATCGAGATCTTTTTCTTCTGTTAGTTTTGCTTCTATCCATTCGTATTCTGATGTGTTAATTGCTTCTTCGACTTGATAAGCGAGGTCAGAGAAAAGATCTATCACTGTTTCTCCGTCTTCTAGGTCACACTCATAAGTTACAAACTCTAGCATTCGCTTTGCACAGTGAGCCCATCCATTCGCCTCTTCTAAGTCAGCGAAGTAAGTTATTGTGTTTTCGAGCCAAGTAAATTTTTTCATTGTGTATAGTTTATAGTTTAATCGCCGGTGTAAGATCCGGGTGTTTTAGATTTTTCTGCATAATACGCTGTACAACCCGCATCAGTAAGCGCTTGTAATCTTTTGTAACGCTCAACGTTGTCAAGATAGTCATCGATGCGCTCATGCATGCGTTCTTCAGTGATAGTACCAAAGTTGATAGTATTTACATGTTGTAATAGAGTTTCATCATTGCAGTTAAAACCTGTTGCTAGTTTACCGTCATAAGTAGTCCACTCTTGATACTCGTATGGTATATTTCTGTATGTTAGTATATCACCTGGTTTGTACATAGTATTGTTATTTTATATTATTATCCAAAGTTAATTGTATTCTATCTGTAAATTCCGTAGTCTGCACTCGCTAGTCCACCTGTGAACAAATGAAACACTAATCCACCTATTCCTAAAACCGCTAGTGCTAATAGCGCATAAATCCATATATTCAAAATGATGTGTAAATACTTCATAGTTATTATTGATTAGTAGATTTGTAATAGTTAATGCGATCTTGAACTTCATCACGAGTCATCTCGCCTTGCATTTGCATGAGTATATATCCACCCATATCGATCTTTTTCCCGTTAGGGCAAGTTAGTATAAATTGCATAGTTAATAGTTTTATATTAGAAGTCACGGGTGGAATCGAACCACACCGTTTAGTAGTAGACTCTAGATTGTCTCTCTAAACCCATTGTGACTATTGTGTATTCTAGTTGTACTATAGTACTTCAGAAGTTTGTAGTACTTTTGGAATACTTGTTGAAGAAGTGTAAGATTTATACTTTGTCCAACAGTTAAGTTTAGTTAAGTTATCTTTCATGAGTTCAAAAGCTTTATCATGATTGTACTTGAATGTTTTACCATTTTTGAAAGTAACATTGATGATAGTGTTAGAACCAATTAGAGATTTACGAATTACGAATCTTTTAGAAGTGATTGAATTTTGCATAGTTAAAAAATTTAAAGTTGTTATTATTATTTATTAGTTACATTTATATTATCCAATGTGAGTTTAGTTTTGTTTGTAAAAGTGTAGTTTCATTTACTAATTAAAAATTAGGTGGAAGTATTACACTGAACCTCTCTACGCATTATTTATATAATCTTGTAGAAGTTTAACTTGTTCTATCAATTCTGAATGTGACCATTGTTGTAATTGATTGTAGTCAAAGTTAGTAGTTGGTTTGAACACAGTTGAATATTTCCAGTTAGAACTCATAGTTATTATTTAAATTACTTACACATATATTATCCAAACTGTAATGTGTTTTGTCTGTAAAAATATAAAAAATAGTATGTAAAGTCGTATAAAAAAACATAAAATAAAGATCGTAACTGCCTGAAAATCATGTATATATATACGGAAAAACGTAAAAACTTAGGGGGCCCAGTAAAATAAAATGTAAAACGTAAAACGTTGATAATCAATAACATAGGGGGTAACCCCATAACCCTCTATATCTAACGTGCTTTTTTTCAAAACAGTGACATTAGCCTTATAAGTTATAATAGTAACACCCTATTGTCACACTTTTGCCTTTTATACTAAAGTAAATACTTCGCTTTTCCTGTAAGTATATAATATATAATACAAACAATAATACTATGCCTCAGAAACTAAGTAAGAAAGCTGCAGAAGCTAAAAAGAAACGCGATTTAGCGGCGGCTAATTCAGAGGACAGGAAAAACAAACGTGCGGAGAACCAGCGTAAGCGTCGTGAAGCTATAAAAGAGCATGGTGCAAATTGGTTGATTGGTAAGGACTATGATCATACTAAAAAGCGCTTTGTATCTGTCAAGGCTAATAGAGGTAACTACGGTAAAGGAACTAAAAACTCATAAACAAAATGGCACAAATAGCAACATATCCACTTATTACGCCTAAAGCTGGTGACCTTTTGATTGGTAGTGAAACATATGACGTTAACGAAGCAAATCCAGTGGTTGGTAATCCTACTAGAAACTTCACTGTGTCTTCTGTTGTACAGACATTACCATCAACATCGTTAATATTGCCGGCTTATGCTGACGACGCTGCAGCAGGTACAGCTGGACTTACAACTGGTAAACTATATCAAACTAGTGGTAGCGGCTCAGCTCCACTTAACGTAGCTGGTATAGTTATGATAAAACAATAATACATGGCGATAATAAATTCTTATCCGTATGATATAATCATTCATGACAAAGATGCGTGGATAGGAACCGATTCGTTAAATAGACAAACTAAGCAATACACTGCAGAGGCTGTAGCAAACTACCTTAATACAAAAGGTAAGGTTTCCATCGGCGGGCAGATGATATATAAGTTTGTACAAATACCATTTAACGGGCTTGGTACATTTGCTTTCGCAACTGGCGGAGGTGACGGTACCGCGTTTTCAGCTATTACCTCTGTTAAAATATCAAACAGAGAAATAACAGGGCAGAATACTGTTCCTTGGCTTGACTACTTAGTGAGTGATCAAATACTTATAAGCGCGCAGGATCAAATTAGTGATTTTGGGCATTATCAAATTTTATCATACAACGTAGATCCAAACAACAGTGATTATTATACTCTTGATTTAGCTTACATCGGAGGTCACGGTAGTATATACGTAGACAAGTTCTACGATATAATAGACTTTTCATTAGCAGGAGGAGTATCAGATAAAACATATGTTCACAATCAAGCTACGCCATCGGCTACTTGGGTTGTGCAACACAACTTAAATAAGTTCCCGTCGGTAACACCTGTCAACATAAACAACATAACTATCTACGGAAACGTAACATATATAGACTCAAACAATTTAACAATAGAATTTTCAGCTGGCTTTTCTGGTAAGGCCTATATGAATTAAAACTAAGCACATGGCAATTAATTTTTTAAACAGTCTCGATCTTAACCAAAACGAGTTATTACACCCGGTGATCGAAAATCAAGCGAATGATACCGCTGCAGGAACGGGTGTAGATGGTCAGCTTTATTATAACACGACCGATAAGTACATTAAGGTCTGGGACGCTACATTAGGCGCTTGGAAATCTATAGGTAAGTATGACGACTTAACGCTAGCTACCACACTTGCTACCACTAATGTTGGGGTTGTACAATTAAAAGAAAGTGGTGCAAGCATAAGCAGTATAACTATTACTAGCGCTAACGCAAACGCTGGTATATCTATAACAAGTCCAAGCGCAACTAGTTTACAAATTAACCACGCAAACACGTCTTCTGTAGCTGATAGCAACAACTCTAACGGTGTTGTAATACAAGATCTTACTTTTGACGGTTTTGGTCACGTACAAACTGTTGGTACTGTAGATTTAGATGGTAGATACTTGCAGTCTATATCAGCAGGTGAAGGTATTGTAATAACAGGAGCATCGTCAAATGTTATTAACGTTAGATACGCAGAAAGTGGAACTGGAGCTTTAGACAATATCATTCAAGAAGCGCCAACCGGCGGAACTTTATCAGCTGGTAGTGAAATATTAGTAAACAAATCATTAACTGGAACTTCTAACGCGGCAAGAGTAGCCTTAAACACTATACCTCTTAACTTCTCAGCCGCTGCGACCGGTGATATAAGCCTAGGTGGTAACACTATTACAAACGTAGCTGATCCAACAGCCGCGCAAGACGCTGCTACAAAAGCATATGTCGATGCTGCTACAGTTGGTGGTTTAGTTTATCAAGGAGGTTATAACGCTGCTACAAACACACCTAACTTAGATAACAACCCTAGTCCAAACCTAATTGAAAAAGGTTGGACATACACGGTTACTGCTGATGGTACTTTCTTCACAGAGCAGGTAAGAATTGGTGATGTACTTATCGCGGAAATAGATCAACCAACTTCGCTTGGCGATTGGACAACAGTTCAAAACAACATTGACTTAGCTAGTGCTAGTGTAGTTGGTCTTGGTAATACAGCTGTTCATGGCGCAGGTGTTTTAGATGGTTTAAGTGTAAGTTATGCTAATCCAACAACTGGTACAGCTACCGTTGGTCTTGACATATCTTCTCTTCCAGCTAACTCTTCTTTACCTAGCAATTTAGCGCAAGTTCAAATACCGTTTTTCTTTAGTGACAGTACGCCTAGAAACGAAAAACTTGGTTTAGACAACATAATTGACGCTGTAAGCTCTAACACTAGTATAGCTGGAACAATAGCTTCTGGTTCTACATCTGGTACAATTACACACAACTTTAACACGTCTGATGTTATAGTTCAGATATTTGATAACGTAACCAAAGAAACTGTTTATGCTGATATAGATAGAAATACAGTTAACACCGTAACAGTTACATTTGCTTCTGCTATTACTAACTCGGTTAGAGTGCTTATTCAAAAAATAGGATAATAATAATAAATTAAATAAAATTCATGGCACAAAAGTTTTTAAGTAATATAGAACTTGAAGCCGGCCTTGTAGATGCAAACGGTAATACCGGAACATCAGGCCAGATATTATCATCAACGGGATCTGGAGTAGATTGGATCCCTCAAGGTGATATAGTTGTAGGAGAAGCTGATAAAGCAAAAACAGTTATACTAAGGGTTAAAAACTCTACGGCATCAGCCATGACTAAAGGTCAGGTTATATGCGAGGCTGTTTCTGCGTCTCCACCGTCAGGTAACCTAATTGAAGTTGCTTTAGCTGATAATGACGGAACAAACACAATGCCTGCTTTAGGTATACTAAACGAAGACTTAGACGCTGCGGGTGGTGCCAACGATGAGGGCGACGCTGTAATGTTTGGTAAAGTATCAGGTATTAACACGTCAGCTTTTTCTGTTGGTGACGAAGTATTTGTAGATTCAACACCTGGTGGATTAACAACAACAAAACCAACTGGTGTAAAGTATATACAAAAAGTAGGGGTTGTAATCAGAGATGATGCCACTAATGGTACAATAGAAGTGTTCGGTGCAGGTCGTGTAAATGATGTGCCTACGCCTTTATATGTTAACCACCTACAGCAAAGACTCGGCTTTGGTGTGTTGGAGCCAAATGTTAGGCTTGACGTTTCAGGTAACGCTTTTATTGGATCTTTACATAGCTCAACAACTATTGGTCAAGATGCTACAGCAATAGGTCAAGAAAACGAAGTGTCAGGTTTTGCTAGCTTTGCTGGCAACCAATTAAACGTTGCTTCAGGTGCTCAGTCAGCTGCTTTCAACTATAGTAACACAGCTAGTGGCGGTGCGTCTTTTGCAACTGGTAGTAACAATACGGTTAGTGGTGTTGGTTCTTTTTCTAATGGTAATGGAAATACGGTTTCCGGGGCTTATAACGGTTCTTTCGGAGCGTCTAATACAGTTTCTGGTAGTTACGGTTTTAGCAGCGGAGAAAATAATGAAGTTAAAGGAAATTGGAATACGGCTTTTGGTTTTGATAACTTTGTTGAAGGTGGTACTGTTACTGCCGTAGGTTGTAATGTTGTTTTTGGTAGAGGTAATGAAATAAACAGTCAGTTTAGTGGTTACAACATTGTTGGTGGCCTTGGAAACACTCTAGGTGTAAACGCTAGTTCTAATGATCCAGCATCTGCAAATATAGTTGGAGGTGCATATAATGCAAATTATTGGGCAGAAAACTGTTTAATAGTAGGTGGCAGTAACACTATTGGAAGCCCTTCAGTACAGTCTAATACAGGAAGTGGATCTATAGTGGGTGGTTATGATAACTTTAATAATGGATCTTACTCTATAGTTTCTGGTTATCAAAACACAAACTTTTCTGAAAACGGTTTGGTATTAGGCCTTGGATCTACTGGAAGTACTGGTGATAGACAGTTCGCTATAGGGGAAGGAATAACCACACCAACAAGCGGATCCGCTGCTTATATAGCTAATCAGTTTGTAGTAGGTCAATATAACGAATATTCCGGTATAACAACTGGTCATTTATTTGCTGTTGGTAACGGTGCTTCTGATACTAACAGATCAACTGCGTTTTGTGTTTTACCAAACGGAAATGTAGGTATTGATACCAACGGTCCAAAATCAAGGCTGCACGTAACTAGTTATACAAGCGGAACTGGTAGTTTACCAGTTATAGCTTCAGACACTTTAATACTTGCAGAAACAATACCAGCTTCAGTAGCTAACGCTAATATATCTGTGTTGTCTGGAACTTCTGCTACCGCTAGTATATCGTTTGGTGATAGCGGTGCAGAAAAAAGAGGTGCTGTAAACTATTTAAATGGCTCAGACGAAATGCGCTTTAGAACAGCAGCAGCAGACAGAGTTACTATAAAAAGCGATGGTGATGTCGGAATCGCAACGACAAGCCCGTCGGTGAAACTACAAGTAGGAGACGGAACCGTAGATCAAGCCGCGAGAGTATACCACAGCGATAACACATATACAGAAGTTAGAGGTTATGGTATTCAAATGTCTAGAGTTACTTCATACTTAAGACCTACTAATAACAACGTAAACACTTTAAACATCGGTTCTGGTTCTAATCAATGGAACAACGTGTTTGTTGAGTACAATAGTTCTTTTAGGCTTAGAAACGGAAGCAGCGACCGCGTGTATGTAAGCGGAAGCGGAAATGTCGGTATTAATACTATTAACCCTCAACAAAAGCTCGACGTTAATGGTAAGATTTATAGTAGCAACTATATAGTGGCTAGCGTTGGAAGCGGTGGTGTTGGTTTAACTCACAACGATGGTTACGGAAATGCTAACGTTACTTTTAACCACGTGTCAGGTGTACCTGAACAAAACGGACAATCAGGACGTATAGTTGTAAATACAGACAATACTACTACTGAAGCTGAAATGCAGTTTGAGCTTTCCAGTAGTCCTGTTACATCTGGTACCGCTATAGATTTACCAGTTGGATTAAAATTAGCTCATGATTACGCGGAAATACCATATAGACTAAGGCATTCTGGTGATACCGATACATGGTTGCAGTTTGACACTAATCGTATTAGGCTTGCCGCTGGAGGTACGACTTTCTTAGATTCTAATACTCCTCCTGTAAGTAATAGCGGTACAGGTATAGCTGGTTATGTTGCTAAGTACACTGGAGCTAGTACTATAGACGACGGTATTATATATGATTCAGGAACAGCTATAGGTATTGGAACAGCTAATCCTAACTCTACGCTTCACGTTGAAGGCTCTGGTATTGCTATAGCTAATGGAAGTAACACCAAAACTACACTTATACCTAGTGGTGGTGGTAATTCAGAGTTAACTCTTAAAGGGCAAAACTTTAATCACTATGTGAATTACGAAACATCTTGGAATAGTTTTAGATACGCTAGACTTAAATCAAGTTACAACACATCAGATTCAGAATTTTACCTTTATAAGTCAAATGGAACTGGTGGAACAGCAGCAACAACAACAATATCAACAGGTAATTCAAACTTCTCTGGTAAAGTAGGTATCGGAAACCCATCTCCTAGCGCGTTTTTGGATATAGATAATATAGGTAGTGGCGTAACGGCTATATCAGTTAGCGCAGGAACAAACGAGCAGTTTTCAGTACGTACAGACGGAACAAATAACGGCGTTGTGCATGTTAAAGGAAATGATGCTGCTACTAGAGTTTATTTAGCTGGGACAAGCGGTGCATCATCATATTTTACTGAAAAACTTGGGGTTGGAAAAAGCTCAGATATTCGAGCTAACTTAGATGTTGAAGGCCCTGTAAGAGTTATTGGTGGTACATTTACAAGCGGCGCTTCCGGCGCTGATTCAAATGCTAGTACAGGTATAGTTTTAAGAAGAGGTAAAAAGTTATTTTCTGGTATACCAAACGGTGCTAATGAAGATTTTTATTTAAGAAGTCTATTAGAACAAACAACTTCAGGGGAAATTATAATTGGGCAAGGAGGTACAGGCCTTATAACAGATATTTCCTTAAAACCAGTTACTTCAGGAAATATTAAGTTTTTTGGATCTGGATCCGAAGACATGCGTATAGATTCTGTAGGCGATTTGCAAATTGGGACAAGTTATAACCCGGCAGGATATAAAGTAAATATTAATGGCGATATTGGCGCTTCAACAGGGAGCCAGTTGTATATGTACCAAGACGGTGGAACCGGTAGTACAAATGCGGTTATTCGTGTTGTAAATCTTGACACTTCTAATTACGGACAATCTACTCCTAATATTTATAGCGACTCGGGTAACTATTATGGTAATAGGCATTGTGAGTTTGCTACTAATGGCACAGTAAGAGGCTGGATAGGTCATAATGGCAGCACTACTGTAACATATTCAACTACTAGTTCTGACGAAAGATTAAAAAAGAATATAGAGGCTTGGGACGAAGATACTTTAAATAAATTTAGAAATATTCAACCCAAAAAGTTTAACTTTATAGATCAAGAAGATACAGATTCAAAGGAAAGAGGATATATAGCTCAAAATATGGTTGATAGTTTTCCCGAGGCTTATCCTCATGACTTTAGTATCAGTCAAACAGAAGGAATGTATAGTTTCAATCCATCTGGTATGGTGGTATATTTAATGAAGGCAGTAAAAGATCTTATAGCAGAAAATGATAATCTTAAAGCTAGAGTTGAAGCTTTAGAAAACGCATAAAACAGGTAATTAATAGTATATCAACTAAATATAAAAAAATGGCAAACACTTATTCATGGACAATCAATGCGCTGGACACATATCCTTCAGTAGATTCTCTTTCAGATGTAGTATATAATATCCACTGGACATTAACAGCTACTTCTGATCAAACAGATTCTGACGGTAATCCTTATACAGCTAGCGCTATTGGAACGCAAACCATTAGTGAAGCTGATTCAAGTAGCTTTACCGCTTTTGAGGATATTACTCAATCTACTGTTGAAAGCTGGCTAGAAGCAAGCGATCTTGAAATTGCAGGTATTAAAGCAGGGCTTGATTCTCAAATTACAGAAAAAATTACGCCAACAAGCGTAACTAAAGCCACTCCGTGGTAAATTATTATTAACAATTAAATACAATTAAATTATGTCAAAGATTAAAGATGAACAGCTTGAAAAGCTGCAAGCGCTAGTTACAGGTATTAACCAAGGCCAACTAGAGCTGGGAAGATTAGAAACCCAAAAGCACGTTTTGTTACATCAAATTAAAGAAGTACAAGACGAGTTAGGCAAGTTCCAGGGTGAGCTAAAAGAAGAATATGGGGATATTTCTGTAAATGTACAGGATGGTACCTATGAAGAAATCTCTAGCGAAGATGCATCTGATAAGAAAGATTAGTATCGGTAGAGACTATAAAAACGAAGCTATGCATTACTCCGTAGGTCAAGAGGTCTACG
>BCSF01000927.1_pt1 | contig 10066 bp, 26 predicted proteins | sample 1016431 | NCBI WGS metagenome assembly BCSF01 (sample SAMD00045685;SAMD00045686;SAMD00045687;SAMD00045688;SAMD00045689;SAMD00045690;SAMD00045691;SAMD00045692;SAMD00045684;SAMD00045690;SAMD00045691;SAMD00045692;SAMD00045684;SAMD00045685;SAMD00045686;SAMD00045687;SAMD00045688;SAMD00045689, study...
AAGTGAAAAACCATCTACTTTATTTTTAACAGAAATAGGAGCATAATGATTATAGAATCAATACTAAAAATAAATCCTAATGCAGAAGTAATTGTAAGAGGTAATGATATTAACACTTGTGAAATAGAATGGCACAATGGAACAACACCTATTCCTAAAGCTGACATAGAAGCTAAAATGGTAGAGGTACAAGCAGAGTATGATGCTAATCAATATCAAAGAGATAGAGCAACTGCTTATCCTACAATTCAAGAACAGTTAGATATGCAATACTGGGATAAAGTTAATGGTACTACTAACTGGGAAGATGCTATTGCTAAAGTTAAATCAGACAATCCTAAATCATAACAATGAAATTTGTGTTAGCTTATACTATATGTTCGGCTATCACAGGCATGTGTAACAACACAGCATTATCTCCAGTAGAATTTAATTCCTGGACAGATTGTACTAAAGCAGGTGCAATAGCAACGATTAAAGTTACCAATGAAAATATAGAAAAATTTAATGAAAATAAATTATATGTAAGTTATTTCTGTAACGAGGTTAAAAAAGAAAATGCCTAAGAACTCAGCTCTTGAGAGAATAGAATCACACGAAAAACTTTGTCGTATTATGCAAAAGCAAACTCATCAAAAAATTAACAACATAGAATCAGAAATCAAAGATATTAAAAGACATATGTACTATGCTATGTCAGCATTAATAGGTGGTATGTTTACAATTATAGTTATACTATTTCAAAAACTTTAACTCTAAGGTCTTTATGGCTAGAAGAAAGAAAGCAGTTACTGGTCTAACCTCAGAATTAAAAGCTCAACTTAGACTTGCTGAAGATCCTAATTTAATAGTATTTGCACCAGTTGGTGGTTTAGGTCCAGTAGATATTGTTACTTTAAATATGACAACAGGTGAGTATACTGCTTATGATGTTAAATCTAAGAACTATAGAAAAGTTGAAAGTTATACTGCACCAGATGGATATAAAAGAAATCTTAAAGGATCATTTATATCAAGAGGAACAACTAAAGAGCAAAAGAAACTTAACGTAAGGATTATATACGAATGAACTTATCAGAAAACTTCACACTACAAGAACTAACTAAATCAGACACAGCAATAAGATTGGGTATACCTAATGAACCTAACTCAGATCAGATAGCTAAACTACAAAACCTTTGCGAGACTTTGCTGCAACCAGTTAGAGATAAGTTTGGTCCAGTAATTATAACTAGCGGATTTCGTAGTGAGCAGCTATGCGTTAAGATAGGTAGCTCAATCAATAGCCAACATACTAAAGCTGAAGCGGTAGATTTCGAAGTACCAGGCACAGATAATGCTGATCTTGCATATTGGATAAAAGATAATATAGAGGGTTGGGATCAAATGATCCTTGAGTTTTATACCATTGGTGAGCCTTCAAGTGGATGGGTGCATTGTAGTGTAGCAGATAAACCTAGAAAACAATTCTTGAGAGCTTACAAAGAAGATGGTAAGACAAAATACAAACCTATAATTGGAGATATAAGATGTGGTTAAGTGCAATTAAACTAGCGGTAAATGCTGGTAGTCATATTTATAAAAAGAAACAAGAAACTAAAATGATGATGGCTAATGCACAAGCTAAACACGCAGAGAAGATGGCTAGTGGTGAGCTTGAGTATAGTGGTAAATTATTAGAAGCAAGACAATCGGATTGGAAAGACGAGTTCGTATTAATCGTGCTAACGCTGCCAATTTTAGTAATTGCGTATGGGGTTTTTAGTGATGATCCTGGTGCAGCTTCTAAGATAAAAGAGTTCTTTGAACAATTCCAACAGCTTCCCAGTTGGTTTACAAACCTTTGGATTTTAGTGGTAGCTTCTATTTATGGTATTAAAGGTACACAAATATTTAAAGGTAAGAAATGATCAGTAAAAGTTTTGCACAACAGTACAGCAAGAAGGTAACTATGTTATCGCAGCAAACTGGTAAGAAGAAAAAGAAAAAGAAATATAAGAAGAAGAAGTAATGGCTAAGCAAAAGTTTACACACTTTATACCTAGAGATAAACCTAAGAAGCGTGGACCAGGTCAACATAAAAAATCTAAAAGCAAAGGTGAGAAACGTCAACAAAAATTAAAACGCTATAAGGGTCAAGGTAGATAATGATGGAGTATGCCTATATGAATTATTATTTTACAGGTGCATTAATTATTATGTTTGTACTTCTTGCTTTGTTTGGAGGACCACCTAGATGAAAATATCAGAGAACACATCTGTAAGTATGCCAGTAAAAAATATGTTAGCTATTGTAGCAGGTGTTGCTATGGGTGTGTTTGCATACACAGAAGTTACTGCAAGACTTACAAGTTTAGAGACATCAAGAGAACTATTCCAAGCTGATCTACTTAAAAAGTCTGAACAAAAACCTACAGATCAAGAACAGTTTATGTTAATAGAATCATTGTTTGAAGATGTAGAGAAGTTAATTACAAATCAAGAACAAAATATGACTAACAAAGTCAATATAGAATTTTTAAAAACGCAGTTAGAAAAAGCGTTAAATGATGTTGAAGATTTAAAAGATAAGGTAAGACAAAATGGAACAAGTCATCAGTAGTGTTGTTGCTTTATGTATGTTTGTAGCAGGTGAATTAACTGAACACAGAATACAACCAGCTATGTCAGATTGCCTAAAAGGTAAGCGTGTTGCTGAACGTACAGCTAATGATAATATAGAATACAAATGTGATAAGGTAAAAGCAGAGTTAGAAGAAAACATTGATGGTAGCAAAGCTATTAAAAAAATAGTAAAAGAATAATTATGGCTATCAGAAAAACTACCAAAGGTAAGAACGCAAACTACAGACCAACAAAGTCTGGAGCTGGTATGACCGCTAAAGGTGTTCGAGCTTATAGACGTGCTAATCCAGGTTCTAAATTAAAGACAGCAGTAACTGGTAAAGTTAAAGCAGGATCTAAAGCTGCTAAAAGACGTAAGTCATATTGTGCAAGATCATTGGGTCAACTTAAAAGATCATCAGCTAAAACTAGGAATGATCCTAATTCAAGAATAAGACAGGCAAGACGAAGATGGAAATGCTAGATAAAATTGTATACAAATTCTTTGGTTGGATTGATGGTATAGCAAGAAAGATTGATGATGCTTTAACATTTGATTTTACTAATTTTAGTAAAAGAAAAAAGAAAAAGAAATGAAGAAAAAAGGTTGGAAGAAACCTATACAACAATCCTTAATTTGTGGCTACTGTGTGTGGTGCAAGAAGATGCTCATGAGTGATGCAGGAGGTTGGATTGTAACCCATAAGAAACAATACTTTTGCCATAATGGTAAAGATGGTAGTTGTTTTGATAAACATTGTGTGGTAAAAATGAATCAACAAAAGGAGAACAATTATGTATGGTAAGTCAAAAGGTAAAAGTAAGCTAACAGCTAGGCAAAAAACTCTGCCTAAGTTTTTACAAAATAAAATTAAAAAATCTAAAAAGAAGAAGAAGTAATGAAAAAAGGTTATCACAAAACTAAATCTGGTAAGACAGCTAAAAAAGGTTTGTACTATAATATTAACAAACGTAAGAAAGCTGGTACATCAAGAACCAAAAAGAAATCTACTATTAGTTCTAAGGCTTACAGAAACATGAAGTCTGGATTTAAAAAATAAAACTAAAGTTTTAGGAAATAAGTTTCTCAAACTCCTGCCATAACGATTGCTCTGGAGACCAAAATCTTTTCTGTTGTTTTTTCATTTCAATAGAATGTAAAACTGTAGTATGATCTTGTCCAAAGTATCTACCTATATCTGTTAGGTTCATGTGATATTTTTCATACAATAAATTATGTATTACATTTCTAGCTCTCACTATATCTGTGGTCCTACTCTTATTCATTAGAGTTTCTTTGTGTACTTCAAAATGTATGCACACCTTATTAATAATACTTTGCACATCAGATGGTTTAGGCTTTGAAGTTCTATAACCAATAATCTTTTTTACATTGCTGTCTTGTATGCTTTCTTTTTGCAAGACATTTGCTGCATATAAAAAACCTTCGTTGAACCCTACCTCATATAATCTTTCTTCTTGGCTCGTTAAAAGGTAAAATGCTTTCTTAACTTTGTATATAAAATTATTCTGATCTAAGTGTTTAATGTGTTTATTATAATGTGTGCTTACATTTATGGTCATAAGTCCCCTACAGTTTTTTTTGTTTTTTTTATCAATGTAAATTAATGAGTATTATCTTCTCATTAATTCTTCTTTTGCCTGCTCAATTTGCCAAATCAAATTAAAAGAGTCTTGTTGTTTCTCTGCAACTCTTCTTTTAGCTTCCAAGTATTCTTCATGTGCTTTCGCTTGAAGATCCTTGAGTTCTTGCAGACGAGTCTTTATCTCGTTCATCTTTCTCCTTTTTTACTTTTGTAAAATCTATTTTTAAATTTTCGATCTTACATTCTACATATTCACCCTGTGCGTTGGGGTCTGCAGCTTTCTGCACGTCATCAAATCTTTCAACCAGTTGAAAACTAGCTTCGCCAGATTTAATTCTTACATATTTAGTCATTTTTATCTCTTTTGTCTATATCTTTTTTGTGTAGATTAAACGTCATATCATTATAGATAGATAGATCATGGTAGTTATCTGCTTTATAACCCTTGGTACTTCTAAACAATTTAAGTGTCATCATGATTTGTCCTACTTGATATGGTCTTAGTTTTTTCTTTAAGTTATCTGCTAATATTAAAGTAAATAGATCAGCAAGTATAGTAAAATTGTATTGGTAATCCCCATAATCTTTTTGACGATCACTAACTATTTTTTTTTTAATCTCTTTGTCTATGTCTGTTATCTTCATAAGGTTTAAAGGCGTGGCAAGGAAAAAACAATTAAGGGAGCTTTAGCAAAGAAAGGGAAAGATGCTAATATGATTAACCCAAAAAAACCTCGCCACACCATTGAACTACAATTCTAAATTAGTAGTTGTAGTTAGTTTTATTATATGCTGATCCTTGACCTTTTGCAAACCTGTTGTTGTTAGGTGCATAAGATTGCTGCTGTCCGCTAGGCTTGGCAGCTGATGAACCAGTATTTGATGGTGAAAGGACTACATTGATAATGCCTGTGGGATTACCTTGCTCATCCATGTCATCAAATCCTGCTTGATTGTACCATGTCTCTCCAATTTTAACACCTATTCTCCAGGTTTTACCCTCTGGTGATTTTGGATTGATTGGTGCAACAAAACTTGGTCTGTTGTCTCCTGGTTGTTTGTCTGCGTTATGTGTAAGTTTTATATATATCTTATCACTCATTGTGTAACTCCTTGTTGGTTTAGTTGTGTTTCATGTGTCTCATACAAATCTGTGATCTGTCTGTACACACGAACATTATTATTAGGATCAAATAAGCCAGGATTTTCTTTTCTAAATTTCCTAAGAGCATAAATATCATTAATAGATTTTATGGCATCTCTTACTTGATTCATATCAATGTCTATATCGACATTGGCATGAGCTGTACCACTTGGTTTTTGTTGTGGAATTTTATTGGTAGGTTTAGGTTCTTCAAAAGGTTTTGCCTTGTAGCCATCATCATTATCTAAACCTGTTTTTAAATTAAGTGCATTTAAGAAAGCATACTTCTTAGCATAAGACATACCATTACCAGTACCAAACTTATCTAAGTTTCCCATAGCACTACATCCTTCAATATCTACATGACTTGTTGGATCTTCGATGTCATGTATTCTCATTGAACAAGTAACCATGATAAAAGTTTCTTTAACATAGTTAGTGTAAGTACAGATAGGATAGAGTCCATTGTTTAGTAATGACTCCATTGCCACCTTCTGGACCTCATCGTGCTGCAAAGGATTGAAGTGCATACCAGGAACTTTCTTTCCTTTTGCTACACCTCCTGCTTCACAAGCAGCTTTATGTAATTTTTGATATATGTTTAGTTTCATGCGTTTAACCCCCATAGTTTTTTGATTTGTTTTTTTTGATCGTCTATTAAATCCCTATAATAAAAAGGGTGATTTAATTCTGGTGGTTCTGCAAAGTGTGCTAACTTCTCTAAGTTACCCTCGCAGAAAACAATTAACTCTTCCCATGACTTTAACCTTTGGGTCATAAGATGGTATTGTTCTTTTAAATAATCTGGTCTGAGCATATCATGTCCATCATCAAAGATTGTATATTCATTTTCATTTACATAAAATAAAAAAGGTTTTTTCTGTGTGCAATGATAGTAGAACGCAACTTGAGAAACGTGCATTGGGTCTGGATCGTTAGGTAGCTGCGTTGTTGCCATGTAGTATTCATCTTTACCTCTACGCTTTTTAATACTAACTGGTTTAGTCTTAGCTTCACCTATAATATCATTGCTTTCATAATCTATACGACCAATAATATCATGGATCATGTCTTTGCTTTTGCTTGACACATATCTTTCAGCAACTAATTTTGCATCACCAAATATTTCTTTGACACATTTTTTCATGTTCTCGATTGTTGGATGTGCGAAGCTGATCATCATCTCTCTTGCAAGTTTATCCTTGTCATCTACTGGTGGACTATCTTTATCTATTGCATCTAATTCTTGTTGGAATACTTCATCATAGTTTTTATTTTCTAAGGTAATCTTTTTCTCACCTTGAAATAAAACTTCACACAATAATCTTTGAGCTGTGTTGTTAACTAGGTTTCCAAAGGGTGCTTTGTATCTTATCTTAAAAGTTCTTCTTAACTTTTGCGGTAGAGAATAATTACAAATTAATCTTGTAAAGTTTTGGCTTGAAGATGGAGACCAATGATCTAATCCTTCGCCACCATTAAAATTAATAAAATGTTTTTTTAGTGTTTCTTTTAATATCATATTTCCTTTCGTTTTTTTAAATAGTTATACAGATAAATTTTTGCTTGTCAAACTGTTTATATGCTATATATACAACCTAAAAGGTTAATAAAACAAAGGAGAAATATGAAGTTAAGCGAGTATAGAAAAAAAGAAAAAATATCTCATTACGAATTAGGTAGGAGATTAAACTTAACAGGAATTAATCCTGCCACTAATGTGCAACGATGGTGTTTAGAGTCAAAGGAAAAAAGATTTCCTAAACCAAACATGGTTAAAAAAATTTTAGAAGTAACTAAAGGTAAAGTAACTTTACAAGATTTATATCAAGCATGGTGGGACTATGAAGAAAGCAAATAAGTTTCCATACAAAAGAGTTAAAATTTATTGGGTTGATATTGTATCTAACTCTGAGTGGATGAGTTTAGATAAAGCAAAAGATCAAGTCTATTCTTGGTGTGAAGATACAGGTTATTTATTATACAAGGACCAGAAGAGACTTATAATATTTGCATCGCATAGCTTTGACGATGATGGAACATTAACAGTTGGCAACACTACAGTATATCCAAGATCAGTAGTTAAAAAAATAGAGGTATTAAAATGATTGATAAAGATAGAAGAAAAACTTTAACAGTTATAAGTTTAGGAGCAGGAGTACAAAGTTCTACTATGGCAATCATGGCAGCTAAAGGTGATTTTCCTAATGTTGATTGTGCAATTTTTGCAGACACAGGTTATGAACCTAAAGCAGTTTATACTTATCTAAACTTTCTTTCAAACATATTACCTTATCCAATATTTAAAGTTAGAAAAGGAAATATAAGAGATGATATGTTAGCTGCTAAAGGTACAACTAACTTTGTAGTAGCACCATTCTTTACACAAAATAAAATCACAGGTAAAAAAGGTATGGTCATGAGACAATGTACTAATGATTATAAAATCCAACCTATTAGAACTAAGATAAGAGAACTTTGTAATGTTAAAAAAGGTAAACACTTTCCTAAAGATAAGTATGTTGAACAATGGATTGGTATATCTACAGATGAAGCTGGTAGAATGAAACCTGCTAGAGATAAATATATCTTAAACAGACATCCATTGATTGAAGCAAAGATGTCAAGACAAGATTGTATTGATTACCTTAAAAAGAATGACATACCTTTACCAGAAAAATCAGCTTGTATTGTATGTCCATATCACAATGATGCTTACTGGCATTTTATGAAAACTGAAAGACCAAGTGAGTTTGCTGACGCTGTAGATTTTGATAAACAAGTTAGAAATATATCTCGTAAAGAAGATGAACAACTATACTCTCATAGATCCTGTAAACCTTTAGATGAAGTAGAGTTTGATAAGAAGGAAACAGATAAGCAGTTAGATATGTTTAACAATGAGTGTGAAGGTATGTGTGGAGTATGACCTACGAAGGTATCTTTGATGAAACTGATTGTAAGAAAGAATTGAAACGAGCAAAGAAGTATATAAAAAAACAAGCGGATATAATTTTTGTACTTGAGAAAGAAGTAGAAGAAAAAAACAACGAAATAATAATAATAAAAGAAAGGTTAAAAAGTGAGAAACTTATTCGAAACAATAATTGATGTAGGTAGTGGTTTATTTTTATCTACTTTAATTCAGCTATATATATTTCCATTCTTTGATTTGCATCCAACAGTATTGGAGAGCTTTCACATTGCAGTTATCTTTACAGTTATATCTATGCTGCGTTCATGGTTTTGGAGAACAATATTTACAAGGAGGAGAAGATGAAGTTAAAACTATTAGACCTATTTAGTGGAATAGGTGGGTTCAGTTTAGGACTAGAAAGTACAGGACAGTTTGAGACAATCGCATTTGTAGAGAAGGATGAGTTTTGTCAGAAAGTATTGAAGAAAAATTTTAATAACATACCAATAGAAAGTGAGGTTAGAAATGTCAAAGGAGATAGATACACAGCAGATATTATTACAGGAGGATTCCCATGCCAACCATTCAGCGTTGCAGGAAAGAGAAAAGGAACAGACGATGACCGCTACCTCTGGGATGAAACTATTAGAATCATCAGAGAGTGTAAACCTAGATGGTTCATTGGGGAAAATGTTGAAGGCATTATTAACATCCAAGAAGGCGTGGTCCTCCGACAGGTGTGTGATGACTTGGAAAAAGAAGGTTTCGAAGTCCAATGTGTTGTTATTCCAGCTTCAGGCATCGGTGCGTGGCATCAAAGGAAAAGAGTTTGGATTATTGCACACTCCAACAGCAACAGAGATAGGAATGAGATCACCAGAAGCAATGGAGAAGAGAAAGAAATACAGAGAGAGCATAGGAAGGAAAACAGTTCCACCTGGAAATCTATTAGAGCAAATACACATGATGTATCCAACACCAACTCAAGACTCAGCGTCAGAGAGAACGAAGAAGTACAAGCAAGGGGGAACACCTCTACCACTAGCGGTGAAGATGTACCCAACTCCGACAGCATCAGACATCGAAGGTGGAGCAGCGAAGGATGTACAAATGAAAGATGGTCGTTTCTTCCGAGAGAACAAGAAGGGAGAGAGATGGGGAGTGAAGCTCAGAGATGCAATGGAGATGTACCCAACACCGAGAGCTTCAGCAGCAATGAACGAAAACTTAGAAACAGTAAAGAAGAGAGTGGAGAGGAGAGGGAAGTTGGGAGCAAAATTGGAAGAGACAATAGCAACCATGATGCCAACTCCAACAGCGAGGGATCACAAGGATATGGGGTATCAACCCACATGGAAACCAAGCAGAGACAAGTCAGTTCCAAGAACAGTATTGAAGGACAACAAACCTGGTGGGAAGCTCAATCCGACATTTGTCGAAATGTTAATGGCATATCCTATGAACTGGACAAAAATAGAGCCAACAGAATTAAAAGTCTCGGAAACTCAATCGTTCCACTCATCGCAAGAGAACTTGGACTCGCCATCATCAAAGCAGAAGAGGATGTATAGAACCCCTACTGCTATGGATATAGCGGAGGATAGTTTTGTCTTTGCTGCTAAACTTTTGAAAGGTAAAATAAATAGAAGTTCTAATTCAAGGGTACAGATAACTTTATCTACTGATGTGGCTATGGAATATTTAAAATCCAACCCACACTTGATTGATGAGTATGATAAACCATTTAAGATTAGACCTAACCTACCCAATAAGTTTGAATTTATATCTTACCTT
>BCSF01000928.1_pt1 | contig 10060 bp, 21 predicted proteins | sample 1016431 | NCBI WGS metagenome assembly BCSF01 (sample SAMD00045685;SAMD00045686;SAMD00045687;SAMD00045688;SAMD00045689;SAMD00045690;SAMD00045691;SAMD00045692;SAMD00045684;SAMD00045690;SAMD00045691;SAMD00045692;SAMD00045684;SAMD00045685;SAMD00045686;SAMD00045687;SAMD00045688;SAMD00045689, study...
AAGCTGCGACAGAGAATCTTGGTGTCGCCGCCTGGCAAATGCAGAACGTACTCAGCCAAGGGCGATGCTCTAAAGCTGTACGGGATCTCGTACTGCTCCAAAAATGCCTCAAAGTCGTTCTGCCAGATGTCACGGATCAACGGGCCTGTTGGCTCCATGACGCAACCCACAAAGCCTTGGTTTGCGATAGCGAGGGTAAGAGTCTTGGCGCAAAGTGCTCGCGTCTTGCCTGCTCCATAGCCTGCAGACAAGCCGATGATCTGCGTTGATTGATCATCAACGAAAGCAAGCTGGCCTGGGTGCAGATCAGCTTTGATGCGTTCAACTAAGCCATCCGCCGATTCTTGCGATGGCGGCGTGGCGAAGGCTAGAAGCGGCTCAGCGTCTGTTAGCCCTGTCAGCAGTGGCATCAGATGTCAAAGCGCAGCAGCTTGGCCTGAGTCTCCAGGGCCTTGATTGCGGTCTGCAGGTTGTCTTCACGGCCTGCGCGTTTTTCATATTGCACAAGACGAGAAATTGCAGCGGCTAACCATTCAGGCCGCTCAATCTCTGAGTCTTTAGCAATGAGCTGTCTTGCGCGTGCCAAGTATTCATCAGCCTGGCGAGGTTGCACGCCCCACTCGTTCGCGGCGTATTGCACGATCTCGAAGCGTGAGTATGACTGCAACAACAACTTGTAGACAGTGTTTACGCGCTCTTCGATCTCTGCGTTGGTCGACTTCTTTGCCATGCCCTGAGCCTACAGGGAGTCACTGGAAAGATAGCTTAGGGCTGATTGACTTTGCGCCAATAGTGCTGGAGCTGCAAGATTTTCGGCTCGACCAAGTGGTGTGAACTCACTACGCCAACGAAGGCACCAGGGCCATCACCGACTTGAATCCTCACGCAGCCATCGTCGAGGGTGCGGATTTTGGCTGCGGGCATAGGCAGCTGTGAGTCGTCTTTGGTATTCGAGCCAGACATTGAGGTCATGCTGATGCTGGGTGGCTTGGGCGTAAGCGTCTTGGTTCATGAGTCTTTGTTAGGCACAGGGGGTAGCCTGTCCATTGGGCCTTCCCACTTGAAGCCTTGCTGCTCTGCCATTTTCAAGACTTCAGCAAAGAACTCTTCAAACTCAAATTCATTGTGATCACGGAAGCGTTGATATAGCTCCGTGTATCGCTCCAGGTCATAGACAGAAGCGGCTGAAACCATGCCCAGAGTCTCTTGGTACTGAGAGTTGAGGCCAAGGCTTTCGATTTTCTCTAAGGGCCAATCCCTCAACAGCCATGGCTCCCAGCAGATCATGCAGCGTTGGACCTCTGCTAGGTAGTCAATGACTTCAGGCTTCTGCAGTACATCCATAGGGATGTCAGGCAACTCAGCAGCGTTCAGACGCTGCATTTCTTTCTGAAAAAAGCTCACGAGGGGTTTGCGGGATTTGATTTGTGAATTGTGGTGTCGGGGTATGGATCGGACCTCAACCCGCCCTGCCTTCCCCGCGCAGCTCAGCGGGTGTTGTATAGCTTTCAGCCTGGTGGGGGATTATCCAGGCATCAGGCTCCCCGACGGTGATCAATTTGGCTTGATGAAGGTCAAGAGGCAACGGTTGTCGGCAAAGACCTCGTTATCGGTTTCTGCGTACTTGTAACCGCAGAAACTGGCGTGCTTGCAAAGGGAGGTGAGCTGCTCTTGGGTGGTGTTGGGGTAGATCAGGACGCTGGAAGACTCACCACCGTTCCAGTCAGGTGACTCTGAGATGGTGTCGCACCAGGGCAGGAGAGGGGCGTAGGGGTTGTTAGTCATTTGACGGGTTCCACGGTGTAGGTGAAGCCAGCCTCTGTGGCGGCGTTCTTGAGGCTCTGCAGCTCGTCCTCGTCATAGGCCGGGTCGGCCCACTGCAGTTCGTTGTCAAGGAAGGCTTGGATCTCCCACTTGGGCTGGATGTCACGGTTGAGAACCATGAGGCTTTCGCGAGCTTCAAGCTCAGTTTGAAGACGCTCAAAGGAATCGAACAGATCGAGCCAAGTGTTGTGATTGTCCATGAGGTGTTGGAATCTCTCCAATGCCAATATGGCATACCCACGGCATACCGTCAACCTTCTGCGGCAAGAGCGCAGATCACGGTGCAGATGATGCCCTCAAGCTTGCTGGCAGGGACGCAGCTGTACTGACGCATCACTGCCGTCATGGCGCGATCAATCGCATCGCGGCCATTGGACACGGCAACAGGCTTGTAGTCCTTTACAGGAGCAACAGCGTCAATGTCGGACAGCAGCAGCTTGCGCATCATGTCCTGGCGGCTCATGTCGCGCTTGATGGCCTCCTGGGTCAGATACTCACGCTCGGCCTCAGTCAGGCGGACATCAACGCGGACGGGATAGGGGCGGTTGGATTCAGACATCAGAAATCAAACAGATCAGAAGGGTTGGTGGACTCAGCCTTGAACGGGCTGGATTGACAGAGGCGCACGTCAAGATCCCATCGAAGGTTCCCGATGGTGACGCTGGGGCTGCCGAGCTTGGCCGCTCGCACGTTGCCGGGATTGCTGGCATCGGCAATGACCCAGCCATTGGACCAGGCCCCATTGCGATGCAGCTCCACAGGGGTGCCAGCAGAGGGGGGTAAAAACCCCTCAGCTACCCCTCCCCCGGAAATGGGGGTTTTAGTGGAAAAAGGGGAATAACCCCTTTCTTTATCGTGCGCGCGAGGGTTTGTTTCCCTTGTTTCCCTTTTTTCACCACTTTCCAGGGAGGGGGTATTAGGAACCCACAGCAGCTGCGGACGGCCCCCAGAGACCAGCGGCTCAAGCTGGCCTTCCTGCCGTACAAGATCCTTTTTCTCCAGCGCACGGAGCGCCCGGTTGACCTTGCTGGCGTTGCATTTGGCCACGTCCTGCAGCTCGGCGGTGGTGCAGGGAAATTCACCAGACGCCCACCGCTCGCAGACGTAATCGAAGATGTCGGCCTGTCGGCCCTGCAGTTCGTCTGATGCCTCCTGCATAGCCTCCGCCGCCAGGACACTCTCACCATCGCCATGGTGTTGCCAGCCCTCATCGGTTAGCTCGATCAGCAGCGTCGTGCCTTTGGCGCGGCCCTGGGTCTTTACAACGACGCGATGATCATTCTGTGTCTGGCCCTCGGCAGGCTGCTTGAACCAGTTCATCAGGATCGTGAGGCTGGCTGCTGCCGGTAGCGCGTTGCTTCCCCTGCTGGCATTGGTGGCGTTCCCGCCGCTCACGCTTTTGTTGGTGTGGTGGATCATCGCCAGCGTGGCCTTATGAGGCGCAAGCACCTCGGCCAGCTTTCGTGCGGGACCATCAAAGGCACTGGTGGCCTCGTCGATGCCAAGCGGCGCGATTGTCGAGTGATACGAATCCAGCAGGAACAAAGAGCCAGGATTCAGCTCGGCAACCTTGCCCAGGTGGTCGATGCCCTCAGGAGTGAGGTGCAATGGTGCGCCTGTGTGCCAGAGCATCTCAACCGGGCCAGCCATGTTGCCGTCACGATCAATCAGGCCCTCGCGCTTGAACAGCGTGTGCCAGTCATTCTCTGGCTGATCCGTGCCGATGATAAAAACCTTGGGGCAAGGGCCATGCAGGCGCTGCCCTAAATAGGACTCCTCGCCGTGGAACCATGCGCCGATCATTCCAACCATCAGCGCTGATTTGCCCACCTTTGGCGGGGCCACCAACAGATTGAAGGTGCCGGACATGATCACGCCCTCCCACGCCCAGGGGGTCGGCGTTGTGTCCATGCGTTCGCCCCTCATGCGAGGGATGCACACGCCGTTCACGGCGCCTTCTGCCTTGGTCAGCAGAATGGCGGCGGTCCGCTCATTGATCGGACAACCGACCTCATCGGCATAGAGCCGCAACAGCTGGGAACGCCGCAACGGATCCTCTTCATTACAAAGGACGGTGTTTGCGTATTGATCGAGCCTGTTGAGCAGCTCTTGATGGTCTTTGAGGCTCTCCGGGATTATCCCGGAATTGTTTGAGGCGTTTGGTGTAGTGACCATTCTTGGCCTTGCTCGGTGAATAGAAGTCGGCGTCTGTGTAAACACCAAGCTTTTCAAGTTCTCGAAAAGCAGTCAGCTCATCGCTGGATTTGAAGGGGTGTTGTTCTTCCCAAGCATCCAAAGCGGCATTAGATCGCTCTGCCTGCGTTTTGCTGTAATAGCCGACCAACGCAAGGTCGTCGTCGTATTCAGTCGGGAGAGAGTAAGGATTCCATTGGAGCAGATCAAATGCACGCTCCTCGGCATCAGAATTAGTCACGCGCAAGCGGCTCAGGCTCTGAAGCGATGGCCTTTTGCAGCAGCAGGTTGACCCATCCTGTGCGGCTGACGCCGATTGGCTTTTTGCGGTCTACTTCTGCGATCACCCTTGGATCAATTAAGACGCGAGTGTTCGTGATCGGCTCCAATTCAGGCACGTTGCGGGGTTGCGTTGCGGCCAGATTGTGCCCATAGTGAGCCGAGCCCGCAACCCCCAATTGCTAGATCCGATTCCCGAACTGGATTTCTTTGAAGAACAGCACCGCTATCGATGGCGCGGGGACTGGGTTCTCGACAATGTTTCAGAAGTGTGTAGCGACGAGCTGACCCCGTTCGCTAAGGCCCGGATTGAAGAGACCAGGCACGGCCCTGATGGCTGGGAACTCAGGGGCCGGGTCATTCACCGCTGCCTTGACGCGCAGCTCACCGATCAGCCCTTTGTTCATGAAGACCGCTGGGATGCGTGGCTAGATCCGCTGTTTGATGAGCCGCTGTTCAAAGGCATCGAAACTTTGGCGACCGAGTTCCGCCTGGTGGATCGCTACAACAACGTGGCGGGCAGCTTTGATTTTTTGGTCAGCAGCGATGCCGGCGTCACACTGGGTGACCTCAAAACCTGACTCTTACACACATCTGACGCAGGTCGAAAGCCAGCAACCCGGCAGCTGGGGGCCTACGCCAAGATGCTCGGCCAGCATTTTCCAAAAATCCGCATTGATCGCTGCGTGACTGTGGTGAGCGGGCCGGAACGCTGCCGCGTGATCACGGAAGACCCACAGGAATGCATCGAAGCCTGGGAGGAAGCCTTTGGCGTCTACCGCGCAAAAGAGGCCGCCTTTGACTTCTAATGGTTGCGGACTAGGACAGGCTCGCGCGCCTTACGCCCCTCGCACCTGATCCGCTGCAGGTCACTTGTCCTTCGCCCGTTTCAGGGTGAAGAACCCAAACCATAGCGACCAATTTTCAGGCTGATGGACTGGAGCAGGATTTTGAAGCAAGGCGGCGTGCCTGAGCCGCCCGGCTACGTCGAGACCGTTGCCAAGGTCAGGGCTAGACCCAAGCGTGAGAAGAAAAAGGCGAAGGGCAAGAAAAAGCGTTGACATGGCATACCATCCACGCCATACTGCTGCGCATGGATACCTCACCTCACCCATCCATGTCTGACTACAAATCACCCAACCGCAGCCCAGGGTTTTACGACCCTGAGCACCGCCGCCCCAGAACCAATGGCATCGTTATCGCAGTCTTCTGCGTGCTTTTAGGCGGTGCCTTCTGGATCAGCTTGACGCAGACGTTGGACGCCCAGCAACGCCAACACTGCGAGCAAGGCTGGCAGCCCGCTTGTGAAGCTCTGAAATGAGCGAATCGCATTCAACGACGATAAGAACAGTTCTTAAAAACCTTGCGGGATCTCTTAAAATCACAGACGCAGGTGTTGATTCGTTTATCAACTCAGCCGCAATAGAGTTTCCGCGCAACACAAAAACTGTTAAATTTTACAGACGATTTGTTGATAGATATAGCTCGCCTCGCGGTTATTGCGATTGGCAAAAAGCAGTAAGGGCTTTTTGTAAATACATAACGCCTAGATACGTATATGAGAATCTGCAACCTTGCACTATTGAAGACACGGGAACTATAGAAAACAAAAACGCCAGCCTTTGGCCTTACAAAGGCAAGATTGGCATGAACCTTTCAATCCCAATGCTAACCACTGCCTATTTCAAAAAAATTCCAACATATTATATAACAAAAGAAATGGCATTGGCTTTGGCGAATACAGCCGTGCCGCCACAGGGCGTACCAGAGAAGGTTATCGATTCTTTCTTTATTTGTTTGCCAATAAATTTTTTGAAAGACATTTTAGGGCTTGAATTCCTTGGCCTAGATTGTTTTTTGGTTACATCAAAAGCAGGATTTAAGTTCGGCATGACAACGGCAGACAGAGTGTTCAGTTGCAAAACAAATATAACGATTGCGAACGAAGATGATTTTCATGATTTGTACTTTGTCAACTGCGGCAAGGGCGCTCTTGTTGGTGCAGGAATAGATTGGTCAGAGCCCTTGGATCGAACCGCTGAGGTCTATTACGGAGGCCCTGGCGAAACGACCAATCCGCAAAAAACGACAACTGATTTTCTTTTTCCTGGCTCTGCTCAGATTAAAATGAGAAATTTAATCAAAAACATAATTCTTATATACAACTACGAAAAGAATTACTTACAGCACGATTCTTCTCCAAACACCATCAGTGGCAAAAGACATGCCGGAAAACGAGTCAAGGCTCAATACCCAATCTCTTGGATTGGCAAAAATTTCAAATGCAAAACAGTTCAAAGCGACAAGCTAAGCGACCAAAGCTCTAAGCGGGTTTTTAAATCACATTGGCGCAGAGGCCATTGGCATCACTACTGGGCAGGAGTAGGCCGCAAAGAAAAGATTCTTAAATGGGTCCAGCCTGTCTACGTCAAAGGCGTCAATCTTCACAGTTAAATGTCACGCGGTATCTACTGGAGCTACACACCTCACTTAAATGTTGCCGCAGCCAAGGCAAGAGCCAAGGCCGCACTCAAAGAGGAAAATCCAAAGCTCACAGCTCTCGAACGCGCTTTCTACGAGGCCATCAAAAATGGACGGAATCTCTGATCTGCCACTCTTCAGTCAAAAGCAGCCCAGCAAGCTTGAATTGCAATGGCAACAATGCAAACAAGCAAATCCGTGGCTCCTGCCAAGGCTTGCCGAAATGGCGCGCGAGTTAAAACAATGCGGCCATGATCGCTATGGCATCGGCGGCTTGTTTGAAGTTCTCCGCTGGGAAACTCGTTATTCAACTGGAGACCTTGGCCTCAAGGTCAACAACAATCACCGAGCTTTTGCCGCCAGGGATCTAATGGATCAGTATCCAGATCTAAAAGGCTTTTTCAAAGTGCGAGAACAGAAGCCTCGCAACAGCTACGGCCAGATTCACTGACCTATGAGGAAAACACTTGCAGAATTTGAGGGCCAGCTAGTTGCCTTTAGCGGCTGGGAAACTGGCTCTCGACACAATCAGACTTGGGTCTGCGTTTCTAAGCCTTACGTCTGCGTTTGGAATCGAGATGACTCAGTGCAGGCAGCTGTCAAGAAAAAAGGAGGCCATCGCTTTGACCATCTTTGGCTTTCAGGTGACACAGAGCGGAACAAGCCGCAAGGCTTGAAGATGTTTGAAAAAATTGGCGGTATTGGCGTTGTTCGCCAATACCAGCGCAGCGATGGAAGCCATGATTACACCGTTAAATCGCCTGCTGACCGGTTTTGCATTGAAGAATTTTTTGACCTTTACAACAAGGATTTTGAAAAGAATACACAGGAGCAAAGGCTTGAGTTACTTCAAGCGGCCCTGAAGGTTGTGGAGAGGCATCAAGGCGGTTCAAGGCAAATCATTTTTGGTATGGCTACGTCTGTCAGCTCTTTCAAGGCAGAAATTACAGAGCAGGAGCTTGAGATCAGGAGGTCGATCGAGGCAACAAAATTAACCCTTGAAACAGCAACCATGAACGGCAAGTGCAAGGCGCTTAACGTTGTGAACTTTCCAAATCGCACTGCCCGCAACTCAAAAGGCTTTTGACCCTGGGCGGCGTCTGCGTAAGTCCCATTTTTCACCCAAAGCACAATGAAATCCATCACTATCAGCCTCGACTCAAGCCGCTCTGAGAAGCTCACGCAAATCGCAGATCGCGCCCAAACCGAAACCCAAAACGTCTACATTGCTGACCGTACTTTCCAAGTGGAGCCGCGTAAGCTTTCCCCATCAGCAATCGCTATGGGCTTGCTAAATGCAGCAATTGACGACGCTCACTCCCAGCTCTAGCTTCACTTTCACGGTTCTGGGCAAGCCTGCCCCACAGGGCAGCAAGCGCCACGTCGGCAGGGGCGTCATGGTGGAATCCTCCAAAAGATGCAAGCCATGGCGTCAGGACGTAAGGCACACCGCGATGGACTTGCTTCCTGGCGGCTGGTATGCCAACATGGACAAAGCGATCACGCTCTCCTGCGTCTTCGTCTTCGCTAGGCCCAAAAATCATTTCAGGACCAACGGGCAGCTCAAACCATCCGCCCCCAAGCATTGCTCAGGACGGATTGGCGATATTTCAAAACTCGTCAGGGCTGTAGAAGACGCCATGACCGGCGTTGTCTACAACGACGACGCCCAAATCATCAATCTCATCGCTCACCGCCGATTTGCCAATGACAGAGAACAACCCTGCGCCATCATCACCGTTACAGCCCTTGATTGAGGCTTTGGTGGAATTTCATAAATCAGTTCCGCCCATCAACAAAACTGCCTCTGCGCAGTACGGCAAATTTGCAGACCTTGAGACAGTGCTCTCAACTGTGACGCCTCACTTGCTCAAAAACGGATTGGTTGTCTCGCAAGGCTTTGAGCCAAGCACTCATGACAACAATCCGGTCTTGGTCACTCAGCTGCTCCATATCAGCGGGGCTAAGCTCGTCAGTCGGTTGCCGATGGTTGTCGCCGGACGTGGCAAAAATCCCTTGCACGATTGGGGCGGCAGCTGTACTTATTCCCGGCGTTATAGCTTGCTTTCAATCCTGGGGCTGACCGCCGACATGGATGTTGATGGCGACTTTGCCGATGAAAAATCTGAGACAAAACCCCCGGCAAAGCCTCCCGCAAAAGTTGAGGGTGTCTCAGAAGAGGATCAGCCTCTTTCAAAAGATCAGCGCAGCTTCCTGCTCCAATGGATCACAGACATGCCTGCCGCAAATCGCGACGCTTTCTGTGCAGCGTTCCGGTCGCAATTCAAGCTGAGCACCCAAGCTAAAGTCGCTCCAGCAATCACCAGCAAAAAACACGAAGCCTGGATTCAGGCCGTGATGAATGAGTATGCCTGACGAACAAGACGAACAATCAAAACGCAAAGAGCAGTGGCAACAGGCGGATGCAAAACGCCGTGATCGCCACTTTCAGGTGAGGCTGGACAAAGAACTAGCCGAACAACTGCAGCACTACGCAGAGCAACGCCATCTAGGCATTATCAACTCTGCGCTGCAGACCATCATCCTCAAATTTTTCAACGCAAAGTAATGCCTGATTTCGCACCCGACGCCTTCAACATCTGGGGCAACTTCAACAAAGACCAAAAGAAAGACGGCCACTACTGGGCTGCCATGGAGGTCCCTGTTGCCGAACTGCGCAAGCTGGTCGAATGGGTCAAGACCGCAGATCGCTGCGAGAATCAAAAAGGCCAGGAATGCGTCAAGCTGCGCGCCAACCTTATGCCGCGTCAAAGCCAGGCGGGCAACGACTATCTGCTGATGGCAATGAGCGACGCCAAGCCTCGGCCAGCTGACAACGGGACCGCTGACTTTTAGTCTGATGGGGAACGAGAAACCGGGGGCGCACACGCGCCCTTTTTCTATGTCACGCCCAACCCTGAAACAGGTTGAGAAAGACGGGCAGCTGCTGTGGGAAGTCAGCCACGGCGGTATGACTCGGTTCTTCAAATTTGACTGGCAGGCCAACTTTCACTACGAGGCCGCCGTCAGGCTCTACAGGTCAAGGCTGACCGGCAAACACAGCTAATCCCAGCAAGCCAGCTTGGCGTCAAGCTCGCCAATGCGGGTGACCGCCTGACTGAGGAGCTTGCCTTGAGCGAAATTTTGTCGGACAAGGCCAGCGCAGAGCTGCTTTATCGTCTCTTCGTCGTCGCAGTTGTAGACCTCCCTAACGCTGCGTTCAACCTCCAGCTCCTCTTCAAGGCTTTGGTTGATGACCATCCAGTCAGCCCAGCCCCTCTTT